>Ga0163225_100054_pt1 | contig 36282 bp, 41 predicted proteins | sample MSEWel2016_04_06_2_FD_113145 | JGI IMG/M metagenome (GOLD analysis project Ga0163225, IMG submission 113145) | Subsurface microbial communities from deep shales in West Virginia, USA - MSEEL Well Study Marcellus 5H_2016_04_06 ... | reverse complement strand
CCTCCGGGATACTGTGGAGATCGATTTCCCGGCAGGCCCCTCCGAGATCGGGATCATCGCCGATATGACCGCTGATCCGGTCTATATTGCAGCCGATGTACTCGCCCAGGCTGAGCACGATCCCCACTCGGCAAGTCTGCTGGTGACGACTGATGCGGGGCTTGCGGAGCGTGTCGGTGAGGAGATCGCCCGGATGGTTGTGTCATCCCCAAGACGGGAGATCATCGAAGAAGCCCTCACGCAGTCCGGGTATGTGATTGCATCCTCCCGGAGTGAAGCAGTACGGATGATGAATGAGATTGCGCCCGAGCACCTCTCGCTTCAGGTTGCCGACCCGATGGCACTCCTGCAGGAGGTCGGGCATGCCGGCTCGATCTTTGTCGGCCCCTGGACACCGGTTGCCTGCGGGGATTATGCATCCGGCACAAACCACGTCCTCCCGACAGCAGGGTATGCAAGGGTTCACTCAGGGCTTGATGTCCACCACTTCTGCACCCGCAGTCAGGTTCAGATCCTGACTGAAGAGGGGCTTTTTGCGATCGGTGATGTGGTGGAGGCACTCGCCGAGGCAGAAGGGCTCTATGGACATGCGGAGTCGGTGCGGGTGAGGCGGCGGGGGTAGTTCTCTTGTCTGGCGGTATGGAGAAGCAGGATGGCTTCCAGATCATTATTGAAGAATGGCCTGATGCCTATACTGCCTATCCAATCGGCGTAAAGGGAGTTGTTGTCGCCGAAGGTGATACATATGAAGACGCTCTTGCTGAGATACGCTCAGCCATACAGTTTCATATTGAAACATTTGGCCGGGATGCATTTGCCGATGCTGATACCATGTAAGTTTTCCCAGGAGATGTTGCAGGAAAGCGGGCGATGGATCGATGAAGTTTCCAGATGATACACCAATTTGTAACCGAATTGTACGGGTGGGTATCAGAAAAACTGTGTATCCAGCATCCGTGCCTTATGCACTACACGGAGAATGATCACTTGTGATACGAAGATTCTGAAGATGATCCGGTAATTGCCATAGAGAAGATGGCGATAGGCTGTTCCAAGAATTTCGTTTTCTGGTACTAGTGAACAACGCAGGGGAAGGGTACTGAGCCCCGCTATGGTCTTCTCGAGTTCAAGGATAAACGCTGTTGCTCGTTCTGCGTTGTCCTGAGAACTATATTCCCATATCTCCTCAATATCCCGTTCAGCGACGGTGGTGATCTCAACCCGATATCTGCTTTTCACGTTTGAACTCACGTATAAATTCACTGGCTGAGTGTGTCTGTCCGTTCTCTACATCTTTTTCAGCCGGAATAAGCAGTCGTGCGAGATTCGCTGCTTCCAGATATTTTTCATATATCTTGATATCAAGCAGGATGGAGTCCGCCCTCCCATTGACAGTAAGTATGACAGGACGGCCGGTTGCATGGAGGTGATCAAGAATCTCACGTGTGTGACGTTTCAAATCCGTGACTGATCGAATATCTTCCAGGGGGTTCATGTATAATCATATGGTGTCTTTTGTCATATGAAATTTAGCATTGAATATGGTGCCTTCTATCATATCTTTCCATCTCACCTTTTATGTACGTTAATTTAAGCCTTCAGACTACTTGTCTATAAATTATTGACAGAATCCTCCCCTATATCCTATACACCGCTTTTCCGCTCTTCTCCCCCTTCCACTTCCCTTCTCCGGGTTCAAGCGGTGCGATATCGTCTGAGATCTCCCTGAGGGTGGCGCTTGCGAGATCGGCGAGGTGGACTGCCCAGGCTTCAGCTGTCCGTGGCATGACCTCGCCGTATTCTCCGTGGTGTGACTGGACGATATGGAGGAGGTGGAGGTAGGTTGTATCATCGAGGTAGTCCTTAAACCGGGTGAGGAAGGTGATCCCAAGCGGAATGTGGCCGATCAGATCGTATTCCGGGCGGGCTGCATACCCGATCCCCTTCTCTTCAAAACAGAGGGCTTTTCCAATATCATGGAGGAGTGCACCGGCGATCAGGATGTCGCGGTCGATTCCGTAGCTCTTCTGTGCTTCAGCCATGGCAACAGCGATTGTCGCTGTCTCAAGGGTATGTTCTGCAAGGCCCCCCCGGTAGTTGTGGTGGCGTTTCTTTGCGGCAGGCTTCTCGTAGAAGCCGCCTGCATCCATCAGGGCAAGGGAGACGACCAGTTTGAGCTGGCCGTTTCTGATCGTTCCGGCGAGGTTCTGGATTGCTATTGCAGTCTCCCTGATATCAACAGGCGAATAGACAAACTCCCCTCGCTCGGATGCCTGTATGGCAGCCGGGGCGGCAAGGTCTGCTATCCCATCATTGATATTGATCTCACACTCTCCATTGAAGACCTTGGCAAAGCCCCGGATCTGGTAGACGTCTCCCGGCCGGAGGCTTCTGCCGAGTGCCTCGATCTCATCACCCGATTGTGTTGGCAGCCCCCAGATCTTGCAGGAGATCCTGCCGGTTCTGTCGGCGAGGGTGGCGAAGAGGTACTTTCCATCCTGTTTCTTCTTCCTGATGTCGATGCTTTCGAGGAGGAAGAGTGAATCGACCTCGCATCCGTCGCTAATATCGGTTATGGTCTGGGTTTTTGGCATGGGATCACCTGAAGGGGGGAAATATGGTTTTTCTGTCCGGACTGTGTGTATGAGGATCTGGTTGTTGAGAGGTATTTGTGTATCGATTGGGATTCTATGGATACAGATCAGGGTAGAGCATATACTTCCATGCAGGGATGATGATGATCTCCTTTCCTTCGATCTGCTCATGGCCATAACTGTCCATAGTCAGGATGTACCCCTGAGCCAGATTATATTCATCAAGAGCATCAAGAAGCCCGCTCATCTCCCTCTTTCTTGTCTCGCTGTTCTTTAGATCAGCAGATACCTGGATAGCAGAGAGAACAGCTGGTTCCTTCATGATCAGGAAATCACATTCTTTCCCGGATGCGCCCGTGTGATAGAAGAGGGAATATCCTTTCTTTGCCTGCAATAAATAGAGAAAAACGAGATTTTCAAGTTTCTGTCCGGTATTTTCAGAAAACCGGAATGATATGGTATTTAAGAAACTGTTATCGCCAGTAAACACTTTTTTTGATGCCTGAACCTGTTTCTTCAGGGAATAATGAAAGGCAGGCAGTGTGTAGAAGAGGTATGAGTCCCTGAAGTACCCGATGTACTGGCTGATGGTGTTTGTGCTCTTCAGCCCGGTTACGCTCTTCAGTGTTGAATATGAAAATTTGGAGGCGGCATTTGAGGCGAGGTAGGTGGCAAGCCGTGCCAGCCCTGTCTGCTCGCGTATCATATAGCAGGTTTCGATATCCCTCTTGAGGATGTCATTAAAATAATTCCCGGATAATTTGATGTTCTTCTCTTTCAATACCTCGGGAAAACCTCCATAGTCGAGGTATTCCTTAAAAAAATGAACAATTTCGGCAGCTCTATCTGAGGTGAGGAGTTCCTCTGTTGGCGGTTCTCCTATATAATCGTTCTTTCCTATTGAGATGGCTCTTTATAAATAGTGTATCATTGACAGAGAAAGGTTATTGGAGATCAGAAATGTGGAGAAGAGTCGTGTTTCTTATGGACATTGTGGCAATTAGGATCATTATGCACTCTATGCACACTCTTATATCTTCAGTCATCCCACTATCGTTCATGTCATCCGGTACTGCTGACTCTGGAATTGCATCGATAAAACGCATTCCGGTGAAGGAACCCACCTGGCGCGATCTTCATAATCTGAAAGAGGCTGGCCAGAGTTTTGATGAGCTTATTGCAGCTATGATCCGGCGGGAACAGGATTTCCGTGAATGGAAGATGATCTGCGAGATCGATAGAATAGGTGAATTCATCCCCTTTGATCCTGAAGAAATAATGCAGGATGATTGAGTAAATAACCGAACTGTTGTATTATTCGGATAGAAGGTTGTTTCTGTGTTTTCAATTGTAATCGAGAAGAGAGCAAGAGAATATCTTGGAAAAATTCAAAAAAAGACCCGCCGAATACTTGTCGATAAAATACTTGAACTACAGCACGATCCTTATCCCGGAGGCAACAAGGAAAGACTGGATTATCCCCATCCTCCTGTAGTCTATCGCCTTCATGTAAGCAGATCATTTACGGTTTTCTATATTATCATTGAGGATGAGCATATTGTCCGGGTGGAAAAAATCATGACCATTGAACAAGCACATAAAGAGTATCGACGACGATAACTCAGGGATTCATCAACCGTTCATAAAGAAATAAGGCATATGGCAATCGGGAAGATGAAGATTCTCATCATAGGAACACTCGGTGCCGGGAAGACGACGCTTGCACGGACTCTCTCAGGCGAAACCGGTTTTCCATATATATCCATTGACGGCTGCAGGATCAGATATTCTGATGGCACAATTGATGGTGAAGAGACGGCATGGCGTTATTTCCTGAAGGCATGTTCTGATCCATCCCCTGCAATCCTTGAGTTCTCAGGGATGGGTCCGTATGCCTGCCTGGTCCGCGATGCACTTCTCAGCTCAAAGATGCCGGTAGCAATCATATGGATCGATTTTCCCCATGATCTCTGTATCGAAAGGGCTTCAAAGCGGGAAATAATCATTCCTGCACCATATATATGGGCGCCGATCGACTATTCTGTTCCTGCTATTTATTCCGGGATAGAGGTTGCCTGGGAGGAGATATGGAGTGTCGAGCCTTTGTTCCATGCGAGGAGAATGACGCTTTCCCGTGATGCGCTTTCAATTGAGGTCTATAAGAGGGTCGAATCATATCTTCAGGATATCACTCCTGAAAGGGCTTATTAGTGGATCGTTCCTGTGATTGTCGATCCTCATTTTAGATCTCCGCCCGTTTGATCACTCCCCCCTCCCCTGCCCATTGGATCTCCTCATCAGATGGATCAAGAATACAGAGCTTCGCAGATGCATCTGCCCTCTCAAAAGCCATGGCAGCCTCCTCGTACCTGCCGAGCCTTCCGAGTGCCAGCCCCCGGTAGTACCACTCGAACCGGGCATCTGCTGTAAAGCTGATCACCTTCTCATATGCTTCTGCTGCTTCTGTATGACTGCCGAGGGCATCGAGTGCGGCGCCCCGGATATACCATGGAATGCAGAAATCCGGGTAGATGGCAATCGCCTGATCACAGGATTCGATGGCATCGGCATATCTGCCAAGGGAGTAGAGTGAAGACCCACAGAGTGCCCATGCATCCACATACCGGGGTTCGATCTTCCCTGCCCGGTCATATGACAGAATTGCCTCCTCATACCGGCCGAGGGCATGGAGGACACGGCCCCGGCTGGTCCATGCCGGAGCTAAACTGTCATCATGCAGGATCGCCTTGTCATATGCTTCAAGAGCCTCGGTATACCTCCCAAGAATACTGAGGACAAATCCCCGGTCACTCCACGCACCTGGATGTTTGGGGTTTATGGCGAGTGCCCGGTCATATGACAGAATCGCCTCCTTGTACCTGCCGAGCCCCTCAAGAGCACTGCCCCGGTTTATCCATGCGATACAATGTCCCGGCTCGATCTGGAGTGCCATATCATAGGATCTGAGAGCTTCTTCATGTCTGCCAAGGTTGCTCAGTGCTGCACCGCGATTGTTCCAGGTATCGACATGACCGGGGTGGTGGGCGAGTGCCCGGTCAAAATAATCGAGGGCTTCGGCATGGTGCCCGGCGACAGAGAGCTCGACTCCCTTGTTGAAATCGCTTTTCCTGAGAAAGTCAAAGAGTGGCATGGTGATGATCCTGGTTTTGTCTGCTACAGTACTATTCTCCTCTCCATTTGTGTAATGTTTCGATCCAAATCTTCAACACCCCCTCAATAATTGTTCCGCACTCGATGGGGCAGAGGGGTGATAATAACCGTCAACAAAAATACTCTGGAGAGAAAACCCAGATGTTCACAGCGGCTTCCAGTCAAAGTTAACCCCTTAAAAAGGGTTAGTTGTCCTTTGGGGAAGAAACCAGACCTGCAATAGAAATAATAAATCCTGCGACTCCAGCTACTGGACCAATAACCTGGAATAATTTGAGAAGGTCGTATTTTTGTTGAACATCACTATCTAACGCTCTTGCAAGAGAGCCAAATAGAGTTTCATATTCTGGTAGTTGGGTTAATGCAATCATATACAATGCGGTTCCAATTACTAAAATAGCAATCCCAATTATTAAAATCTTTGAATTCATGATGTGCCTATAATGACTAACTACGTTAAACATATACATATTGTTATGGGTCAGCAGATTCTTCTCCTCTGCCCTTTATGGATCGTTCCAAAACACCACATTTCTGAGAATCTGCTCAAATAGGGAATTATTTGCTACTTTCATCCATAAAGGCTCAATTCAGGAAAGAATCCCTCATACGAACAGTGGGATCCAGCTATGGTTGACCTGTTACATAACATCAACATATGATGGAGAAGGGTGTTCGCAAGCTTCTTATCACCACTCAACCTCCATCACTGCCCGCTCCTCCTCCTTCAGTTCAGGTATACCGGCCCCCTCGAACCGGTACTTCTCCATCGGATCATAGGAGGCATGGAGTGCGCACTTATCAAGGATATCCACAAACTCCCGCAGGAAGATCCGGGGGATCACATCGATCCTGCCCCCAAACCGCAGTGTGATCCGGTCGATCATCGCCCGGATGAACCTGAGGCTCACCCGTTCCGGGTCCACCTCCGAATAGGCCTCTCCATAGATCTCAACAACCCGTGAGGCCACCTCAAAGAGCCGTTTCTCATCAAACTGCGAGAGGATGATCTGTGCCTGGAGCGGGTTAGTGAACCCGTCTTCGGGGGGCATCTGGAGCCGGTCATAAAGCGGTGGGAGCGACCGGATGCCTTTTGGCCCCTCGAAGAAGGAAGGTGTCCCGGTGAAGAGGAGGAATGAGTGGGGCATCTCGTTCCTGTCAACAGAATCAATAATCCGCCTCAGGTTGACATATCCCTTCTCACGGAGCGGCCGGGAAGATCCTTGTGTCGTCTCTGCCTCGTCAAATGCAATCGCAAGACCCCGGTACCCGGCCTGCACGATGATCCGTGTCAGCCCCCGGAGAAATTGAAGGGCGGAGCCTTCATCTACTGCACCCCTGAGCCCTGCTGCGGACTTAAAGCTCCGGCCGACCGTCTCCTCGCCGGATATCCATCCGATTGCCGCCTGTGCAGTGGCAAAATCGCCGCGATTGTTTGCCTGATAGTATGCCCTGACCGCTGCTGCAAGCCCGGAGTTCTCACTGGATATCCTGAGCAGGGATCTCTCGATCTCTTCTGAGGCAGCTGCTGCAAGTTTCTCCTCATCCTCCTCCCCAATCGATTCGATCAGCCGCTCCTCGATCCGGAAGATCCATGTATCGATGATACTCTTTAATGCAGCCTCGCCGGTTCCTGTCCTGAGGTTCTGTGCAATTCCACGATAGAGGGCGGCAAGCTTGTGGAGCGGGGTATCTGGCGAGATGACGACATGGGCGGTTACAAAACCCTCTGCTCGTGCAATCTCAAGCGCACGGCAGATCAGAAATGTCTTCCCACTCCCAAAGTCGCCCCTGACAAACTTCAGGTCCGATCGGCCGGCTGCCACATACCCGAGCTGGCCGGTGATCACCCGCTCTTCGGTTGCGATACCGACTGCAAGCCGTTCAAGCCCATCTGCGGGAACGGTGCCACGCCGGAGGGCATTGATGATCCCGATACTCTGCAGTTTCCGGTCATTCTGTATATTATCTAAAGATCCAGGCATATATCTCCCCATTCTCTGAGATGCCGCGCTTCTCGATTATGCTGATCCCTTCTTCGCCTGCCTTCCTGATAATCTCATTGATGATCCCGGCAACACGCCTCGTGCCGAGCAGGGATCTCAGCTCCATCTCACTTGCTTCCGAATGCTCACGGATGAATGCTGCTGCTTTCTCCTCCTTTTCGGTGAGCATCAGCAGATCACCGATCGGCACCTCTTCAGAAATCTCATCCACCTGCACCCGCTGTATGACCGGCCTCTCAGAGAGTGCGTGTTCTTTTGCCTGCGAGAGGAGGGGGATAAAATCCCCGATTCTGATCGCGGAGGGATAACATGGCATCATATCAAGCCCGGTCAGGCAGTGCTCCTTGCATGCCTGGTAATCCCTTCTCTCAAGAGCATCGGATGCCGCATAGAGGGAGGCGACTGCAAGGATCTCCCTCCCGTCTGCGGTGAGATCCGGGATCATATCCATGAGCTGTTCAATGAGTGCATGGGTGATCTTCATGTTCTGGTACAGCTTCTCCTCCCCATGCACAATCTCCCCTGCCACCATCTCGAGTTCCTCTCCTCTCCGGATATGGGAGAGGATATAGAGGATCACCTTCTCGGTCTCCCGGATATCGCCATTTCGTGCACAAAATTCAGCATAGGAGATCCCGCCCCGGAGAAAGTGGCTCCGGTATCCGCGGTAGAAGGCATCGCGTGCACGGGAGAGATCGCCATAGCGTTCATACATCTCTCCCAGTGAGACCAGGCAGACCCAGGAGGGATGTGGCTCGAGAAGCTCTCTGATCTCATCGATCACCTGTTCCTGTCCTTTTCTCAACTCAAGGAAGGCGATATACTTCCCGATGATCACCTTCAGTGACTCCGGGTGCTCAAATGACCCGAGCTGTTCTGAGAGGAGCTCAGCATATTCTCGCCCTGCCGCATCCATCTCACCTTTTGCCCTGAGCAGATCGCAGAAAAGAAGGTGGTAAATCGGCTCATCCTGCATCTCCCTGAGCGTCTGGAGCATTGCAATCGCCTCATCATAGGTGTGAAGCTGTTTTGCAAGTAGCACTGCAGAGAAGAGGAGTTCGCTGTCGGAAAACTCATTGATATGGTGAGAATAGCGATTAAATGCCTCTGCCGGATCAATACGTTCAAGGGCAGACAGCCAGAGGCGGAGATAGATCAGATCGTTCTCCCGCTCCCATGCCTTCTCTGCTGCTTCTGCTGCCCTGGCATAGTGTCTGGATGCGATCAATGCCTCGATGTACCCGGGGTTTTCCCCTTTTGCCGGTTTCATCTGCGTGTAGATGGCAATCGCCTCATCGGCCTCCCCGATTGCAACCAGTGACCTGAGAAGGGAGAGGCAATCCGGGGGGCTCTGTGAGATCCTGACAAGGGCCTTCTGCACAGGAATGGCCCCACGATGATCCCCTTTCCCGGCAAGAATCCGGGAGTATTCCCTGAGTGCAACAGGGTTCTTCTGGTCGAGGCGGATCGCCTCGGCATATTCGGCTGTTGCCGCGGGTATATCCCCTCTCTTTCTGAAAATTTCTGCCAGCCCGAGATGTGCCTTTGAGGAGCCGGGTATAGCAGCGATGAGATCACGGAACGCTGCTTCGGCATCGTCCAGCCTCCCGAGTGCTAGCAGGTTTTCAGCAGCCAGGATCTCAAGTGCGATCTCCTTTGATCCAAAGCAGAGTGCTAAAGATTCTTCAAATTCTCCTGTCTCGTGGAGGAGAAATGCCTGTTGAATCCGATCTTCAGGTGCAGTATCCTTCATCGAATGCGTGTCCTGAGGAGTCCGGTAATCATAGCTATCGAATCGGTCATCCTGACACTTGACCCGCCTCGATCACTCCAGCTGATCGGCAGCTCGATCACGTCATACCCGGCAGTACGGGCTTTCCAGAGGAGTTCCACATCAAACTCAAAGCCGGTGGACTCCACTGTATCCAGTATGCTGTCGATCAACTCCCGCCGGAATGCCTTTGCTCCACATTGTGTATCTGCATATGGCAGGCCAAAGAGGATGCGTATCAGGATATTAAAGACCCTGCTCTGAACCCTTCGCATCATCCCCTGCCTGATCGGGATCATAGATTCAGGCATCCATCGTGATCCGATTACGCCATCTGCGTGGTCAAGGTGCAAGAAGATATACATCATCTCTTCAATGCTTGTTGAGCCATCGGCATCCATAAAACCGATATACTTTCGTGTGGCCTTCTTCATGCCTCTGGCTATCCCGCCGCCCTTGCCGAGCCGTTCAGGAGAAGAGATGCAGGTGATATCGCAGTCGGGATTCTCAGCGATGAACCGGGAGACGATCAAACCTGTTGCATCGGTCCCATCTGAAATGATGATGATCTCTCCGCCAAAACCGATGAGATCGTTGAGAAGACCGCCTATCCTCTCTTCCTCATTATATGCAGGAATGATAAGGCTGCAATCCTTCTCAGGTACTCTGCCCATGGTGTTATGCATTCAGTGTCGAGACGATCGCTTCACCAAATGCCTTTGCGGCAGCCGGCCCATTGGCAGTAATGATCTTCCCGTCGACAACAACCGGATCATTCTGCAGGGATGCACCCCCTTCTTTCATTGCATAGGTTGAGGCAGGGCTCGCAAAGACCGTTGCCTTTGTACCCTTTAGAACACCTGCAAACGCAAGTACCGCCGGGGAGAGGCAGATGGCGGCCACGACTTTTCCATTCTCATAAAAATCGTTCACAAGCGCAATCAGTTCCCGGCTGCTCCAGAAGAAATCCTGTGCACCGAGTCCGCCGATGATCACGATACCATCGAATTCGGCAGCGGAAACATCACCAAATGTCACGGTCGCCTCTACACTGTCTCCCATCATTCCAATGCATTCACCGGTCTTTGTTGAGCCGATAACTGTATCAATTCCTTTTGCCCTGAATACCTTCATAGGCTCGCTCAGTTCTTCATCACGGAACCGTTCAGGTGCAACTGCTACCAGGAGTTTCATGTATACTTGTATCGGAAACAATCACATTAAGGGTTTTCACAAAAGGAGGTTATCTGCGATCTGATCTCCTGACTTTTTGATGGTAAAAAATGAGAGCCGCCCCGGTGATAAGCAGGAGAATGGTTATGATTGCAATGATATTATGGCCTGACCATTCATCTATGAATGCGATTCCTGAGGCGATAGTAAGGGCTGACAACCCGGATCCGGCAATGATAACAAGGAATGCCGGGCGAGGACTAATGCCTGTCATCCTGCTGAGGATAGTCCCGTTAATCGCCCCTGATCCCTGCAGAGGAAAAAAGATAAAGAGGAAGAGTCCGAAGAGCGAGAGCCGCGATATCCATGGGTTTGCTGCTGAGATCATCTCCATGCTTTTGTTACATTTCATGAAAAGCTCCCCAAACCATGGAATTTTCGCTATATGGTGAAAATTCATTGCGATAAAGCATGCGCTTGCACAATCGATAAGAAAAACAGCCGAGGCGATCATCCACCAGTCATACCCGAGAATGATGGCACATGGGATAACCGACTCCTTCCCGGCTGGCGGGATGATATATGCAGCCAGAATACCGAGAAACTGGAGCATTCTCCCCTCTGGAAGCATGAGGAGCAGAAGGAAAAGAAGTGGAAGAAAAAGGAGGAATGGAGAGATGATATACGCAATTTCAGTCCATATCAAAGGCTTTCTGCTATTATTTTTTATCTCCAGATCCTCGGGACGGGCAGAGATCTCCATATGATCTCATGTCTGTCATGGCAGTGGATAAACTGATTGTATCTCCCTTCCCCGGGATGCAAATCGGCCAATTCATCTTCGTGCAGGCTCTATCCTGAACCCGTCAAAGCGCATACATCAGAGTTGTCTTATCAGGATATGACGATGGTTGTCCGGGCCGAAGTAGTCGGGCTCAAAGGAATGATCACTAAATCCAAGGGAGCGATAGAGAGGGAGAGCCGCATGGTTTTGCGGAGAAACCGAGAGGAGTACCTCTCCAACCCGTATCTCCCTGAATGCTGCTAAAAGCTCTTCCATTAACCTCCTGCCGATCCCGTTCCGCTTATACTGATCTGCCACCTGGAGCCGGAGAACCCATCCCGTATCGGGGGAAGAGCCGACGATTGTTCCGATGGTATAGCCGGCGACATCGCCATCTGCCGCTGCGACGAAGAAGGTGTCACCTGCTATTGCCTGCATCTGCCTGATGAAGACATATGCACCCTGAATTGAACCCGAACTCCGCTGCTCAATCCGGGAAACCTCTTCAAAATCTCCGGTTTCAAACCTGCGGATGGTGATCATACTACATGAATGGCTGGCTGAATAAAAAAAAGAAGTGAATTACTCCCGCCTGAAGGCGAGGAGAACTGCTGCACCAAGTGCGCCTGCAACAATCGTCAGTACTGATACCGGTGATGGCTGGGGCTGGGTTGGTGCAACCGGCTGCAGGTTTGCATGGAGTTTTACTGTCTCTCCGGCTGCGGGCCAGTCAGTGATCTGGCTGGTAAAGTCGGAATATCCTTCCTTCGTTACCCGGAATGTCTGGTAGGGGGTGCCGGTTACATAGACCTGCACCGTCAGTTCGCCGTTTGCAGTTGTTCCTTTGAGATCATTGTCAAAGTAGACTTTTGCACCATCCACATTCGCATAGACGGTGTACCACCCGATGTTCCCCCCGATCGGTGGGGAGGTCGGGGTTGGCTGGGCAGGCTGAAGGGTGGCATACAGGTCAACCACCTCGCCCTTAGCTGGATAGTTGGTAATCTGGCCCGTATAGGGTGTATAGCCGTCCTTTGTCACCATGAAGTTGGTGACCGGGGTGCCGGTAGTGAAGTACTCAACATACAGCTCCCCATTGGTGGTTACACCCTGATATTCTCCTCCAAAATAGACATCGGCTCCATCAACATTACTGTGGATGAGGAACCAGGCTTTGTCTCCTCCCACCATCGCCGAGGCGGCGGGGAGAATCACCGCGATTGCGATGACCAGTGCCAGGAAATGTTTGATTGTTACCATGTGAATTCCCATCTTTTCAGAAGGTTTTGATTATATAAAAAATATGGCGTCGAAATGCTTATGCCGGGTTGAAGGCGAGTCATAGATGATGGATTATATCGAGCGTCTGAAGGCGGATTCAGACCAGGCAAACCCGTTTTTTAAGATGATGGGCGTCAATGTCATCTCATTTACCGGTGGTCACGCGGAACTGTCGATGGAGATTCTTCCAACAATGCATAACGGGGTCGGATGGCTCCAGGGAGGCATCTTCGTTGCGCTTGCCGATGAAGCAATGGCGCTTGCCCTCTATACACTACTCACCGGGACCGAGGGGATCGCCACCATCTCCGAATCAACGAGTTTCCTGCGTGGAGCACGGGATGGAACAATATTTGCGCGCGGATGGGTGGTCAGGCGTGGACGGAGGGTTGCTTTTACAGAAGCTGAAGTCCGAAGAAACGATGGATCGGGAGAAGTTCTTGCCAGGACGACTGCATCCTTTGCGATCGTTTCAAAAAACTGACCTTCCGGGTATCCTCTCTCTTAGCAACCGATGCGAAGGATAATAGTTTGAGAAAAGAGACGGATCTTAAGCGGGGGTCTATCTTGAAATATATAGTTGTTACCGGAGGGGTGATGAGTGGCCTTGGAAAAGGTATCACTGCTGCCTCAATTGGACGTATCCTGAAGAACCGGGGTTATATCGTAACTGCGGTGAAGATCGATCCATACCTCAATATCGACGCGGGCACGATGAATCCTGCACAGCATGGCGAGGTTTTTGTGCTCCGTGATGGCGCGGAGGTCGATCTTGATCTTGGGAACTATGAACGGTTCATGGATATCGAACTCACCTCAGATCATAATATAACCACCGGAAAGATCTACCGCACTGTCATCGATAAAGAGCGGCATGGGGATTATCTCGGGGAGACCGTCCAGATCATCCCTCATATCACCGATATGATCAAGTGCCTGATCAGATCTGCTGCTGAAAACTGGAGGAGTAACGGTGATCCGGCGGATGTCTGTATCGTCGAGGTTGGCGGCACAGTCGGCGATATCGAGAGCATGCCGTTTCTGGAGGCGGTTCGTCAGATGCATGGCGAGTCTGCACCCGGTGACTTTATCCTCGTCCATGTGACGCTCATCCCTGCAGATTCAATGGGTGATCTGAAAACAAAACCGACCCAGCACTCGGTGAAGGCGCTCCGGGAGCTGGGGCTCTATCCTGATGTCATCGTTGGCAGAAGTGAGCTGCCTGTCGGGGCCAATACCAAGCGGAAGATCTCAGCCTTCTGTGATGTACCGGAACGGGCGGTGATCAGTGCCACAACAGCCCCGGATACCTATCATGTTCCGATGGAACTTGAGAAAGAGGGGCTTGCAGATGTACTGATGGATCTCCTCCGGCTGGAGGTACATTCCCTCTCAACTGACTGGTACCGGCTTGTGACCAAAGAATATACCAGCAGAATCACTGTTGCCATCGTCACCAAGTACGGGGTTGAGGATGTCTACATGAGCATCAAGGAGGCGCTGAAGCATGCAGGCCGCTCGCTCTCGACCGAAGTGAATATCAGGTGGATCGATGCTGAGGATTGTGATGATTCCGCCTTCAATGAGGTTGATGGCATTCTGATTCCCGGCGGATTCGGGATACGCGGTATCGAAGGGAAGATCTCTGCGATCCGGTGCGCACGGGAGAAGAAGATCCCCTTCCTCGGCCTCTGCCTCGGTTTCCAGCTGGCAGTCGTTGAATATGCACGTCATATCGCAGGGATCAGTGACGCGATCAGCGCAGAGATCGGAGATGGCACTCATGTGATCAAGATCCTCCCCGAACAGGAGGATGAAGTCGATCTTGGTGGAACGATGCGGCTTGGAGATTATCGGATTGCGATTACTCCGGGTACTATTGCGGATCGGATCTATAATGCACCTGAAGTAATCGAGCGGCACCGCCATCGGTATGAGGTGAACCCGGAGTATATACCGGTGCTTGAAGAACATGGCCTCATCTTCTCGGGAAGGAACGGGAACCGGATGGAGATCCTGGAGATATCAGATCATCCGTTCTTCTTTGCAACCCAGTTCCATCCCGAGTTCAGATCACGGCCGACACGGCCGTCCCCCCCGTTCCTTGGGTTCGTAACAGCATGCAAATCGGGAAAAAAGACAACCTAGGTGACAATAATGGTAAATGCAAAAAAATTCATCGAAGAAGCGGTTGAGGAGATAAAAGTAGCAGCAGCGGATGGCCATGTTGTCATGGCGCTCTCAGGCGGTGTCGACAGCTCGGTCTGTGCAGCACTTGCAGCACGGGCAATCGGCGATCGGCTGATCCCGATCTATGTGGATACCGGCCTGATGAGGAAGGGCGAGAGTGCCCGGATAAAACAGCTCTTTGGCTCTATCAACCTCAAGACCGTGGATGCCTCAGCTGAGTTCTTCACCTCACTCAAAGGGATCATCGATCCCGAAGAGAAGAGGAAAGCTATTGGAGAGCGGTTCATCAGGATATTCGAGCATGAGGCAAAGGAGACCGGCGCCGAATATCTCCTCCAGGGAACCATCTATCCTGACAGAATCGAGAGCGAAGGCGGAATAAAAAGCCACCATAATGTCGGAGGAATGCCGCTTGACATCACATTCAAGGGAGTTCTTGAGCCGCTTCGGGACTTATACAAGGATGAGGTGCGGGTTGTTGCAGGAGCACTCGGTCTGCCGCCTGAGATCCAGCACAGGATGCCGTTCCCGGGGCCGGGCCTTGCGGTCAGGGTGCTTGGAGAGGTAACTCCTGAGAAGATTGCGATGGTCCGGGAGGCAAACAATATCGTCGAGGAGGAGCTGATCGAGACCTACTCTCCCTGGCAGTGTTTTGCCGCCCTCATCGGCCTTGGAACCGGTGTCAAGGGCGATGTCCGGCTGCATGGATGGATCGTCTCAGTGCGTGCGGTCAATTCTCGTGATGGGATGACCGCAGATCCCCTCCGCCTGCCATATGAGACCCTTGACAGGATTGCATCCCGTATCACCTCGGAGATACCCGGGGTGGCACGGGTTGTCTATGATGTAACGCCAAAACCTCCGGCTACAATAGAATATGAGTGAATGAATATGGATGATTACAAGAGCCTTGATGCCAGGTACTACATGCCTGCCTTCTCCCGGACGATGATGATCCGGCGAGGGAAGGGATGTACTGTCTGGGATGCCGACGGACGTGAGTATCTTGATTGTGTGGCAGGTATTGCGGTCTGTAACACCGGCCACTGCCATGACCATGTTGTTGAGGCGATCTGCCGCCAGGCGAAGGAGCTGATCCACTGCTCAAACCTCTACTATGTTCCCGGACAGGCAGAATATGCAGAACGACTGGTGACGGCTACACGGATGGCGAAGGTATTCTTCTCAAACTCCGGGGCAGAAGCAAATGATGCGGCACTGAAACTTGCACGGGTTGCGACAAAGCGAAAAGAAACAGTCGCCTTTACCCATGGATTCCATGGGCGGACGATCGGATCCCTCGCTGTTACGCATAAGCCTGCAATCCGCGAGCCATTTGAACCTCTTGGATACAGGTGTAGTTTTGTCGGGTACGGGGATCTTGATGCACTCAGAAAAGTTGTCACCACCGATACTGCCGCAGTCATCCTTGAACCTATCCAGGGTGAAGCCGGGGTCATCATCCCGCCTCAGGGATTCATTGAGGGTGTCAGGGAGATCTGCGATGAGAAGGATGCACTCCTCATTGCAGACGAGGTGCAGACCGGCATGGGCAGAACTGGTTCCTGGCTTGCAATGCACCAGACGAAGGTGATGCCGGATATCGTCTCGCTGGCAAAAGGGATCGCATCCGGTTTTCCGGTCGGGGCAATTGCAGCACGTGATGGTCTTGCATTTAAGAAGAGCGAGCACGGCAGCACCTTTGCGGGCGGGCCGCTTGCGATGGCAGCGTCGATGGCAACAATGGATGTCATCGAGTCGATCCTCCCCGGGATTGCAGGGAAGGGGAAGCGGTTTGCCGAAGCACTGGCGAAATGGAATCCCCGTGTCCGCGGGCTGATGATCGGCATCACCGTCGGCGAAGTGGAATGCCCGAAGGTTCAGCAGCTCTGTGCAGATCGCGGCGTGCTGGTCAACTGTGCCGGAGATGGCAATCTCCGGCTTATCCCACCCCTGATCATCTCGGAGAGTGAGATCGATCGTGCAGCAGGAGTCGTCAATGAAGCCCTCACCGAGGTCCTTGGTTAGATCCTGCTTTCTGGATGGGGGATATGTCTTTGCTGAAAAAGCAGAGGATATTGCAACCAGATACGGCTTTTCAGAGGTGGCACGACTCGCCTCAAACGAGAACCCCTCTCCCCCCTCAGAGGCGGCACAGGCAGCAGCGGCTGAAGCCATCCTCTCCTGTAACCGCTACCCCGGCACCACGCATGAGGAACTGATCGGAAAACTGAAGGAGATCTATGGCGGCTACCACAGTGTCGCCGGTTCAGGGATGGATGGCGTCATCGAGACGGTTGTCCGGGCGCTCATCACCTCTGGCGATTCGGTGGTTATCTCTTCGCCTACCTTCTCCTTCTATGACCTTGCCGTCACTGCACAGGGTGGGAAGGTCGAATACGTGCCGAGGAATGCCTCCTATGAAGTCGATCCAAAATCATTCATTACGGCTGCACAGGATGCGAAACTCTCCTTCATCTGTTCTCCGAATAATCCCACGGGAACGGTGAGCCCGCCTGAGGATATTGCGTACATACTCGGGAATATCAATGGCCTCCTCTTCCTTGATAATGCGTATGTCGAATTTTCAGATGCTGATTACCTCCCGCTTCTCGATCGGTACGAGAACCTGATCATCGGGAGGACGATGTCGAAGGTCTACGGGCTTGCCGGGTTCAGGGTTGGATATGCATTCGTTCCAGAATGGTTCAAACCCTGCTATACGTGGGCAGAGACACCGTTTGCACTGAATGCGGTCTCTGAAGCTGCTGCCGTCGGCGCACTCTCTGATCCCGCTTATGCAGATCGCTACATCGCCCATGTGAGGCGGTGGCGGAGACGCTTCTATGATGAGATCCCCTATCCGGTTGCACCGGGTGGTGCGAACTTTGTGATGATCGATGTCGCACCCCACACCGGGAAGGAGGCGATGGATGCCCTTGCTTCGATGGGTGTGCTGGTCCGGTCATGCGAGAGCTTCCCCGGCCTTGGCGAGACCTTCATCAGGGTCTCGATCGGTGCTGACTGGGAATGCGAACGATTCCTCTCTGCGATTGTGTCACTATGATGATCGGCTTAACCGGAGTTCCCGGAACCGGAAAAACAACCGTTGCGGATATCCTTGAAGAGCGTGGAGTTCGTGTCCTCCGGATCAACGATACAATCCCTCCCTATATTCTCGGGAAGGATCCTGAGCGTGATACGATAATTATCGACGAAGAGTTATGGGCAGAGGAGTTCCAGCCAATTGATGGTGTGGTGGAAGGCCATCTTGCACATCTCCTCCCCTGTGACCGGGTGGTGATCCTCAGGTGCGATCCGGAGGTGCTTGTTGATCGGCTGATCGGGCGGGGATACTCTCCAGAAAAAGCCGAAGAGAATGCCCTTGCAGAAGCGCTGGACAGCACACTTATCGAGGCCCTCGAGAACCATGATCCAGAAGTGATTTATGAGTTCGAGACGACAGATACAACGAGCGAGACAGTTGCTGACTTTGTTCTGGATGTCAGGGCGGGAGATGCCTCCCCCTCACATGGCACCTGTGACTGGTCTCTCTATCTCATGAACCGGATGCCATGACCCTGGACCAACTCCGCCCTCACATGACCGGGATAGTCACCCCGGTTGCAAGGCTCTCGATACGCCTCGGCCTTACCCCGAACACCTGCACGGTACTCGCACTTGTAGCGGCAATGGTTGCCGGAACTGCATTCTGGTACCGCGAGATCGGCCTTGGCGTCATCTTCGTCGCCGTCAATGCCTTTTTTGATGCGATAGACGGTGCAATTGCCCGTGAAGCAGGTTCTGCCGGTGTGAAGGGTGATTTCCTTGATCACGTGCTGGACCGGTATGCTGATATCATCATCATCATCGGGATCTTTGCCGGAGGTTTTGCCTCATGGGAGGTCGGCGTCTTCGCCCTCACCGGCGTGCTGATGTCCTCATATCTTGGAACCCAGGCCCAGGCGGTTGGGGTCGGCCGGTACTATGGCGGGCTCCTCGGGAGGGCCGACCGTCTGGTTCTGATCCTGCTTGCGGGGATTGCGGATATTCTTCTCCCGGCAGGACTCTTCTCGTGGACATACCTTGGGATCATGCTCCTGCTGTTTGGCTTCCTCGGCCATATCACCGCAATTCAGCGTTTCCGTTTTGTCTGGCGGGAGCTGAATCGTTCAGAGTGATCATCGCCTGGTAGATGGCGATGATCTGCTGCACCTCAAGGACGGTTCGCGCTTCAATTTCTCCGGTGCTGCCTGAGTCCATCATATCCCAGACAACGCCGCCACCGGCTTTTCTCTCATCACCGATGAATCGTTTCAGGAGATCACTATGGGTGACCGGGTGGGGGATGGGATGGCGCCCCGGAAGGTACCCGATACCGGCTGAAGCGAGATCGAGAACCCGGCAGCAGCAGAAGGTTTCGTAGAGATCTTCGGGGGGAGCGATCCCATTAATGAGTGCCCGTGAGTAGAGGAACGGGATATCAAATGTTCCGATCCCGACTCCTGCCAGAATCAGGTCTGCTTCATGCCTCTCTTTTCCCTCAAGTGTTTCCCATGCCTGTCGAAAGAGGGAATAGATTACCGCCAGGAGTTCCCGTTCTGATTCACAATCCCAGATCCAGTGTCCCTGTATCTCCGGGGAGTTGATCCAAAACGGGTTGCAGCAGCAGAATGCGCCGCCGAGGAGATATACGCCTTGTAGATGCGGGTTTGCGGCCAGTGAGGGGATCCTGATCCTGCTCCGGAGTGATTCCGGAACATACGCCTCAAGGTCAAAGAAGAGGATGGTGGTTTTCTCCGGATGTAGTCGTGCCATGTCTGGGTATAATAGAGCGTGTTATTCATTTCCATTCAGGAAACAGAAGGGATCTTCTGCATGGATATCGCCGCAGAGCCGGAGTGCCCGCACCCTGCATCCGCCGCCGCAGAGGGCGGTATGCCGGCAATCAGCACAGTGTCCGGTGAATACGGGTGATGTATCCCTGAAGGCCGAGAGGATCGGATGATCGACTGCAGCCCAGATCTGAGAGAATGGCTGGTCCCTGACAGAGCCGATCCTGAGCTCTTCTGCTTGTGCAAACTGGCAGGGATAGACACATCCCTGGTGATCGATATTGGCAACCCGTGTCCCGGCACTGCATCCTCCTTTGAGAGATGCGACAAGTTCTTCTGCCTCTGCGATATCATCGGAATTGTCCCGTTTCATTGCAGCAAGGAGGTGGATTGCATCCTGGGGTGAATCGACGGTGAGAAACTCCATCTTCTTCGGATCGGTTTCTTTTGCCCGCCTGTAGAGGAGTGTGAGCGCATCATCCACCTCACGGCTGGAGAGCTGGAGCCGGTTATAGGCGTCTATGCCCCTGCCGCTAGGGACGAGCCAGTAGAGGCAGAAACGGGATGCGCCGATCTCCTCTGCGAGATCGATGAGTGCAGGGAGTTCGGCATTGTTCTCTCTTGTCAGCGTCACCCGGACCCCGCACCTGACGCCCGCATCCCTGCAATGTGCAAATGCAGCAATGGATCGTTCAAATGCGTCAGCAGTTCCCCGGAACCGGTTGTGCGTCTCTGCAGTTGCGCCATCAAGCGATATCCCCGCATAACCGATCCCGCCTGCTTTTATCTTCTCTGCTACTTCAGGGGTGATCAGGGTCCCGTTTGTCGAGAGAGCAGTCATAATGCCTCTTCTCCGGGCATGATCCGCCAGGACCCAGATATCCTCACGGAGGAGCGGCTCACCGCCGGTGAAGAGGATCAGGGGAACTCCCATTGTCGCAAGATCATCGATGAGTGCGAGTGCCTCGCCTGTTGCCAGCTCGTTATGTAGGCCGTTTTCCGGCCCTGACCGATTATAGCAGTGGATACAGTTCAGGTTGCAGCGGTTTGTGAGGTTCCAGAAGATGACCGGCCGGTATTCGGCTGCATAGGCGAGGTACTCTCCACGGCTCCCGTTGCCTCCATTCTTCTTCTGGTGCATCATTCTGCTGATTGTCCCTTTTCCATGAAGGCACTGGGTGATCCTGTTCATCTGGTTCCCTCTCTCTGTTTGATCCGGACTGCCGGGACACGCTTTAACTCTTCGGTACTGAAGAGCACCTGGTACTCTGTGATGCCCTCCTCCCCGGCAAACCTGCGTACGATGGAATATACTTCTTCCTGTGTACGGTTATGATGAACGGTATAGACAGAGTACTCCCATATTCCGGGAACCGGCTTTCTCAGGTAGCAGTGCGATACTCCGGGAAGATTCGCAAGCCGTGTAAAACCGTCCCATCCCTCCGGCATCTTCCAGGCAACAACTGCATTTGCTGAAATGCCGATCTCACGCTGGTTGATCCGTGCCCGGATCTTCCTGATGATCCCTGTATCCTTCATCATTTTGATGCGGGACAGCACCTCATCTTCAGAAATACCAAGGCGGATTCCAATCCCGGCAAATGGCTGTTGCAGAAGGGGGAGGCCCTGTTCAAGTTCTCCCAGGATTGCCCAGTCAGTCTCGTCCATCTGATCCCTCCGGGATGCAATGAAAACGGACATCGATCTTGTACGATCTGATGGTGGGGAGGCTGATGGTATCCTCTTCTGAAATACCGGCTCTCTTCTGAATATCTGATAGTGTCGATTCGATCTCCTCTTCTGTTTCTCCGGCGATGGTGAACCAGACAGAATAGTAATGATCCCGCCGGTAGTTATGGGAGACTTCAGAGTAGCTGTTGATGATCCCGGCAACTTCCTGTACCCGTTCGTCTGGAACATGAAATGCAATCAGCGATCCGGCATTCAGTCCGAATTTCCGGGGTTCAAGGACAGGTGAGATATTCCTGATGATCCCGGATTTTTTCAGGCGGAGGATCCGTTGCAGGCACTCCTCCTCGCCGACTCCGATCAGATCCCCGATCTCCTTCCAGGGGTGGGGAGTGAGGGGGAGATCGTCCTGCAGGGCATCAAGGAGGAGGAGATCGATCTGATCCAACCCGTCATCTGTTCTTATGATATCACCTCTCGTGGCTGGTAGGAACACCAGGGATCTTCTGCGAAGATCTCCTCTTTCTTATCTTTTGGTGCAACGAGCCCGTCACACCAGCGGGGTGAAGAAGAGAGGTGCTGGTATGCACGGGCCCGGCATCCGCCACAGGCGACTTTGTAGGCACAGTGGCCGCATTTTCCAGTAATATTCTTCAGATCGCGGAGCTTTAAAAAGAGTTCTGACCTGTACCAGATATCTGCAAATGACGTCTTTTTTATGTTTCCTGCAGATACCGTGAGGTATGGGCACGGAGTCACCTCGCCGGTTGCATAGATCCGGCAGTATGTGATCCCGGCGAGGCATCCCCGGCCCCACTGCGGGTTCTCTATCCCGAGGTCATCTGCAATCCTCCTGAACTGCGGGGCACAGGTTGGCCGGATATTCAGTTTGCTGTTTCGGTATCTGGTCAGTACTTCGCTGATGATCTCCTCATACTCTTCCGGTGTGCTGAGGCTGATCCCCTCTCCCCGGCCGGTTCTGATCGGGAAGAAGAGGTGGAAGTCGTTTACTCCCAGATCAACTCCATATCTGATGAGAGATTCAATATCTCCGACCACCGGCCTCGCCACCGTCATATTGATCTGCACCGGGATGCCTGCTGCATTGCAGGCATTGATTCCATGCACCGCCCGCTCCCATGCCCCACCGACTCCGCGGAAGGCGTCGTGGATGGCGGGGTCGGTCGAGTCGAGGCTGATTGCAACTGCTTTTATTCCGGCCCTCTTCAGGCGGAGTGCCATCTCTTCGTCAAGATAGTACCCGGATGTGCCCATCACCATCCTGAGCCCTTTCTCTGTTCCATAGGCTGCGATCTCACAGATATCTTCCCTGAGGAGGGGTTCGCCCCCGCTCAGGACAAGGATGGGACTGCCGGTGTCTGCGATCTGATCGATCACTTCCTTTGCTTCGTCTGTGGAGAGAACACCCTCCGGCTCGCTCGTCCCTGCATCTGCATAGCAGTGGGCACATTTCAGCGGGCAACGGAGGGTGATGTTCCATGATATGAGGCGGGGAGGACCCGGGTCTCTCCCCTGAAGATTTGGGATGGACATTCAGCTCTTCTTCCCGATCTCTTCAAGGATTAATCTGATCCGGCGCAGTTCATCGAGAACGGGATCCTTTGATCGTGGTACTGCGGTTTCGCCGCCGGATTCGGTTGCGATGGCAGGACCTGACCTGACATATCCCATGATCAGCTCGCGGAGCTCTTCTGCACCAGTGATGCCGTTTAAGCTGAGCTCAGCCATCGGCTGTGCCGAATAACCGGCTGTCTGGAGGCGGAGGGAAGAGATCCCAAAGAACCGCATGACAGGACCCTGATTGATATCGACATTTGTGATCCTTGAGTAGGGAACGATTGCATTCTGCCTGAACCAGACACCTCGCCTCCAGCTGATCTCTGTCGGTGTCAGCTCGTAGATGATTGAGCGGTAGTAGAGCCCAAGCCAGTAAAGGATGAAGAGGAGAACCGCTGCGATCGGGATCGTGATGATCAGTCCTGTGATACCGGGCGTTACAGCGAGGATACTGATACAGAAGCCCGCAAGGAGGATGAGGATGATTACATAGATGAGGTAGTAGTATTTCTTCAGCGCAGGATCGGGATTGAATGCCTCACCGATCCGATAGGGTTGTGTGGTCATGAAAGAGTAATCGTGGTCTGAATATAAAGGGGTTATGCGGAATGAATCAACCGTATCTTACCTGGCTCCTCTATTCAATTCGGTTTACTCCCTCCTGGTAGGCATATCTCTTATAATACGCTCTTTCCATCTATAGATGATTCCAGGTATTCTAATGCACTCAACCAAAATCTATAACGTTCTATAGTTGCTGTATATCTGTATGTCAATGACGTCTGTGCAGCTCCGGCCGGAGACGAAAGAAAAGCTCAATGATCTGAAGATCCATCCAAGGGAAACATATGATGAAGTCATCAATCGCCTCGCTGATGCAGCATATGATGATGAGCCTCTTTCCCCAGAGGAAATTGAAAGTTTAAAAGTGAGTGAAGAGGAGATCAAGGCAGGCCGTTTCCGGACTCTCCGGGATATCATGTGTGATCTCGGTGATGATCAGGTAATACGGCAATTGGGTGAGGAATAATGTACAGGGTCCTCTTAACACCTTCTGCTGAGAAATCATTTGCTGCATTGCCGCGGGTCACCCGAATAAGGATAGGTATTGCTCTTGAAAAGTATGCTGCTGATCCATCTATCCGTCATGATGTCAGAAAGGTGCGAGGATATTCTCCTGATAAACCAGGTTATCGTTTGAGGGTGGGAGATTATCGGATATTATTTCAGATAATCCAGGATAAGTTGGTAATTTGTGTGGTTGCAGTTGGGAAAAAGGAGAATTTTCCTTATTGATTGATTAATACAATAGGAAGAACAGAATGGGTTTATGAGTAAGCCTGATGATTGACCCGGGAAATCAATATAATCCTGAGGTAATGATTCCCCTCAATACAACCAGCAGAATATCACTCATAACCGGTGATCCCGCACCTTTACCGACCTTCCCAGGGTTACCTGTCTGCCCAGAGCAGATGGATGTTGCAGAACTCCCGTACCTTCACCGGCTCTTCATCGGTCTCAAAGTACGCTGTTGGAGCCATCCCCGGTTTCAGGTATGCAACACAGGTCCCGTTCTTTGTCTGGAGCTCGATCCATTCGATATAATGATTGGTTTCCATCGGGTGTGGGGTCGAGCCGACGGTGATGAGGTATCCTTTCCCGGATTTCTCGATGATCGGTACATGCTTCTCTTTTGCTTTGTCGGCTGTCTGTTCGATGAGTAGTTCCATCTCTTTTCCGCAGCAGACGAGTTTGCCGTCAGCTGGATGAATGACATTGATGATATTTCCACAGACGCTGCATTTGTAAAGCTGACCCTTTTCTGTCATATGCAATACTACACAGCTACAATATAATAAAAGTTGGGTTTAGGGGATTTGATTAATCTGCATGTTTTGTTGCAATTGTCTTTGCAAGCTCTTTCAGTGCAGTGAAATCCTTTTCAGTTGGATGACCTTTGATATAGACCGGGTCAATGATCTCACATTTCAGTGGAGCGATCATATCGCTGATCTGCTTCACGGTCTTGCCGCCCCAGCCGAATGATCCGATAACTGTTGCATACTTTGCCTTTGGCTTGATGGCAGCTGCCAGATACGCGCCGTAGACTGCAAGCGGATGGGCGCCGAAGAGGACGGTCGGGGTGGCGATGATGATCGTTTTGGCTTCAACAAGGCTCATCGCCAGAAGCCCGGTGTCGCTTACGGTGAGATCGAACCGCTCGACATCCACTCCCTCGGCGAGGAGTGCATTGGTGAGGGTATCAACCATTTTCTTTGTGCTCCCGTGCATCGAGACAAAGGCGATCACCGCGGTATTCTTTGGCTCCCCTGTTGCCCACTGCCGGTAGTATCCCAGGATCAGATCGGGGTTATTATAGAGGGGGCCGTGGCTTGGAGCGATGATCTCAACATCGAGACTCTCGATTTTGTCAAGATATGCAGGTATGCTTCCTGCAAAGGGCATCATGATCTCTGCATAGTAGCGTTTTGCCGATTCATAGAGCCTTTCGGGGTCATTGATATAGAGATCAGATGCAGCGAGATGCGACCCGAGGAAATCGGTGGTGAAGATGATCCGATCTTCAGGTATGTGGGTGAACATGGTATCAGGCCAGTGTACCCAGGGCGAGTGCATGAACCGGAGAGTCTTTCCACCAAGATCCACTTCTTCTCCATCTTCAACAACCTGCACCCGTCCTTCGTCTATGCCGAAGAACTCGATAACCAGTTCCCTGGCTTTTGGGGTTGCAAGAACTTTTGCGCGGGGATAGAGTTCAAGGATCAGTGGCAGGCAGCCCGAATGATCCTGTTCGGCATGACTGACAACGATATAATCGATGGTGTCGATGTTCTTGGTCATCAGGTTGGTGATAAGCTCGGTCTCCCCCATCTCGTCTACGGTATCGATGAGAGCTGTTTTGCTGCTTCCCTGTACCAGATAGCTGTTATAAGTGGTTCCTTTTGGTGTCGGAACGAGGGCGTCGAAGAGCCTCCGGTCCCAGTCGATTGCCCCGACCCAGAAGATGCCATCTTTAATCGATCGCACAGCCATGTCTCTTTCACTCCTTCTTCACAAAGAGGGCTTTGCGTGCTGCACAGACCGGGCATATCCAGTCTTCGGGGAGTTCTTCAAATTTTTTTGCTTCTTTCTCATCGTCGTGTATGTGTCCGCAGATTGTGCATTTCCATGCGTTCATAAATCAATTCCTCCTTTGCTATCTCAATTGGTAAAACATCGGATAATAGTTTTGTTGATGTCAGGTCCACTTCCGCTGCCAACCGAAAGTATCTCTATCCTTGCTCGCAAGGAAAGAGCTCCCTTATGAGGAAAAACTGTGTATACAGGTTCCCGGCATATGTATTTCTCTACATAGACACCATCTCCCCCTTATGTCTGTTCCAGATGATGCATATGAGTTCTTCAGGGGAGATCATTTTGCCCGGGAGAACGGGCTTGAACTCGTAGAAGTCCGGCCGGGCCGGGCTGTTGTCTCCATGCAGATCCGGCAACGGCACAGAAACAGCCAGGGCACCGTTCATGGGGGAGCGATCTTTACGCTTGCAGATTGTGCATTTGCCCTTGCCTCCAATTCACATGGCGTGCCGGCAGCGGCGATCAATGCCTCCATCTCATACCTTACTGCCGCACGGGAAGGCACACTTACCGCGGTTGCAGATGAGTTTGCGAAAAATCCAAAACTCGCTTCATATACCGTCGTCATCACTGATGATGACAATACCCGGATAGCAATCTTCCAGGGTATGGTCTACCGGAAGACACCCGGGAACAGAGGGGAGAATACGGGGGGCAAATGATTAAATACTACCGTCCGATTAATAGTTCCCATAATGGCTCCTGATGTTCTCCTGATAAATCCACCTGACCAGAAATCCAAATACAAGAAGTATCTCAATATCAGGATCCCGCCACTTGGAATTCTCTATATTGCAGCTGTCCTCGAAGAGAACGGCATATCTGTAGAGGTGATGGACTGTGCAGCAGATGATACGACATATGCTGATATCCGGGAACGGGTGGAGCAGACCAGGCCCTTTATTGTTGGCATCACCTCCACAACACCGCTCATCGATGAAGCACTGCAGTCGGCAGAGGCGGTTAAAATGGCGAGAGGGCCGTATATTGTCCTTGGAGGCCCCCATGCCACATTTCTGCATCATGAAATCCTTACCGAAAACACTCCAATCGACTTTGTCATCAAAGGAGAGGGGGAGTATACATTCCTTGAGCTGTACCGGATGCTCCGTTCCGGGGGAGATCCGGGAACAATTGAAGGTCTTGTATTCTGATCGAAAGGGGTGATAATGGAGAACCCCGACAGGAAGGTATGTCTTGATCTCAATTCCCTGCCATATCCCGCCCGGCACCTCCTCCCAAAAGAGAACTACCGGATCTTTGATGTGAATATGCCGATTGCAACGGTGATCTGTAGCAGGGGATGCCCGATGCAATGTTCATTCTGTGCATCTCCGGCACTCCATGGGAGAACACTACGCAAGCGATCGCCTGAAGATGTCATAGAGGAGATCAGGTATATCCGCGATACCCTGGGCATATCGATGATCGCTTTTATGGATGACACATTTACATTGATGCCGGGGTGGGTGGATACGTTCTGTAATCTGCTCATTCAGGAGGATCTGAATATCGAGTGGGGGTGTACTGCACGTGTTGACAGGATTGATTCTGATCTGATCAGGCTGATGAAGCGGGCAGGATGCGAAACACTCTTCATCGGGGTGGAGTCAGGGGATCAGGAGATCCTCGACCGTATCAGGAAAGGAACAAAGATTAATCAGATCAAAACGGTATTTTCAACTGCTCGTGACTTTGGGATGAGAACCATTGCATCCATCGCACTCGGACTGCCCGGTGAGACGAAAGAAACTGCAAAAAAGAGCATTGCATTTGTCAAAAAACTCCATGCCAGTTACGCCCTCTTCTCTATTGCAACTCCCTATCCGGGAACAGAGTTTTACAACACTGTCAGGGAGAACCAAAACCTGCCGCAGAACTGGTCGAAGTTTGATCTCTTCTCCCCTGTTGTCGAGACATTGGGCCTGACGCTTGAAGAGATACGGGATATTCAGAAAAAAGCCTACAGGGAGTTCTACCTGCGGCCGATCTACATTCTGGAGACTCTTGCAAAAGAGGGCCGCCCCTTCTTCCATGCGATGAAAGTCATTATATCGCCCTGAACAATCGACCTTTTCCCTGCATTTTCTTACTATTTCTTGATTTTTATGCATTTTTAAATTTCTTTTATGATATGCTCCGGTATAGTCCGGAAAAAGAGGATCAGATACAAAGCCTCCATCCACATTGCAGAGAGTATTTCGATCACCAACACGAGGAACCCTGAAATAAGAATTACAGATGCCCTGCCTGTATGAGGAGTATTTCATCCCTGAGCCTGCCCGACACCATATGTATCAGTCCCCTCCGGCAGAAACGATTCGATCACTACATCATTTAGAAACTCTTTTTAGAGATAAAAAGTATCTTTCTCCATGAAGGATATATTCACACGCATAGGTTTCCGACAGTTTTTCTCTCTGCTTCTTCTCGCTGCTCTTGTTATTCCGGCAAGTGTTTCAGGTTGTACTATCTTTGGAATAACTCCGGGAGCCTCAGATGATGGTTCGGTATATCTGGGCCATACCAATGATGGTGTCGGGATGGACTGGAGGGATCTGGATGACATCATCGTGACATACATCCCCCCGGCAACGCACCAGCCCGGTGACAAGAGGCCGGTCTTCTTTGATCCAAACAGTGGATCTGATGCTGCCGGAAGTAAGCAGGGTTCGTCACCAAATCTCATCCTCGGCTACATTGATCAGGTTCCATCAACATATGGCTATTACACCGGTTCATATGGGATGATTAATGATCAGAACCTGATGAGTGCCGAATGCACAGATTATGCAAAGCACGAACCCGAGGCTGAGGAGAACAGAAGGCTGTTCTACTCTTCAGAACTCTCAAATATTGCTCTTGAGCGATGTAGTGGTGCTGAGGAGGCAGTCCTCCTTGTTGGAGATCTGATCGATCGGTATGGATACTATGGAACCGGGGAGACCCTGATCTTTGCAGATGCAGAGGAGATCTGGGTGATCGAGATGTGCGGTAACCCGGAGGGCGAAGGAGGGCTCTGGGTTGCGAAGAAAGTAAGGGATGGAGAGATCTTTGTTGCTGCAAATACATTCAGGATCCGCGATGTCTCCCCGGGGATTCCGGATATGCATTACTCGGCAAATCTCTTCGCAGTTGCAGAGCGGGCAGGCTGGTGGTCTCCATCAGATGGTCCTCTTGACTGGCTTGAAGCGGTCAGTTATGGCGAATACTCTCACCCCTACTACTCACTGATGCGGGTATGGAGGCTTCAGGACACACTTGCTCCTTCCCTCAATCTCAGCCCCTATGTTGAAGATACGTATACGAGGGACTACCCGTTCTCCTTTGTGCCTGATGAGAAGGTGAATTTCAGTACCGCTCTGAACCTGTTCCGGGATCATTACGAAGGGACAGAGTTTGACAGGACAGCGGGACTTGCGGCAGGACCGTTTGGGAATCCGTACCGTGTCCTCGGGCCGGAAGATGCCCATACGAACTTCCAGAATACAACCATGCTTGAAGTTCGTGCAGGAGCCTATCCGAGGGCAATCTCCGAGATATTCTGTAGTTACAGTTATATAGCGACTATCCGTCCGGATCTCCCGGAAGAAGTAGCCGGTGTACTCTGGTTTGGGGCGGCAGTGCCTTATGAGACGGTGTATACACCCATTTATGCTCGGGCAGAAAACCTCTCCTCCTCGTATACAACCGGCAGCCGTCTTACATATGATCCGGATGCTGCATACTGGACATTTGGTTTTCTGACGAACTGGGCGGGGCTTGCGTATAATATGATGATTGTGGATATCCAGGAGGAACAGCAGCGTCTTGAGGCAGAATCATTACAGCTCCTGATGGAGACTGATCAGCAGGCAGTCGATCATCTCAAAGCCGGCGATACTGCCGGTGCAACGTCTGTAATGACCAATTTCACGGTGGAGCGGGCAGATACCATCATTGAAAACTGGAAGAGCCTGACTGCAACTATGATCGTGAAATATTCTAATGGTCTGTTGACAGATCCACACACCGAAGAGGTGGAGGAGCCCGGGTACCCTGACTGGTGGTACAATGAAACCGAATACCAGTACGGACCAAGAATCTACGAATATAAAGAGCTCAGGGATACACCGGATCTCACCTATACCGGAACACGGGTGGTGGTGCCAAAGGAGATGCCTTTTGGTGAAATTATAGAGCTGTTGTGAGAGCAGCCGATCTTCCCGGATCTGATAATCAGACGGGAACCTTTCCGGTAAACTGCTCCATCATTTTTTGGGATCTTACATCCCCTTTAGGTCTCCTCTTCTCTCTCGCAGAGATCCCCATACGGGCACCACTGGCACCGCTGGTAATCCGGCCGGGCAGGGAACTCGCCTGCCTGGATAGAGTCGAGCATCTCCTCAAGGTTCTCGCTGAATGCCCTGATGCTCTCCCCGGTTGGCAGGTAATCGATGATCCGGTTGTCCGCAAGATAGAAGAGCGAGGCCCGCTCCGGCAGCTCTCCAAAGAGTTCCCTGATCGCCATTGCATAGAGATTGAGCTGGATATTCTCCGGAACACTCTTCTTTGTCATGTTTGAAGGTGATTTCCCGGATTTGAAGTCGATCACCACATAGCCGCCGTCCGGAGTCTGCTCGATCCGGTCAATATACCCATGTATCTCGCGGCCATTAAAAGTGAAACCAAACCGTTTCTCAGGGGCGATGATCGTGTTGGTGTTTGCCCTCTGCCACGCTATATAGGTCCTGAGGAGATCGCGGGCTGATGCCTTATTCTGCTCGGCCTGCGTCTTTGATTCGAACTGGTCAGGTGTCCAGTGCTGATCAAGCAGCTCCTCAATCTGTTCATCTGCCGGACGGTTCAAGTCGAGGTTCTCGATGACCGCATGGATGCCGATTCCTTTTGCAGCTGCCGGTGCAGGGCCGGGCGGGTCTGTAATCTTCAGAATGTGCCTGAACCTGAACTGAAGCGGGCAGTCTCTGTACTGTTGCAGCTTCGAGTACGAGAAAGACATTGTCTCTGGGATCACTGCCTGTTCCGGTGGGCTGCCGATGATCTCGGTGATCGGCGTCTCAGTGGAGGCGGCTGCCACAAATGCATCCCGATCGAACTCTTCTCTCCCTTCTTCTGAATAGCCCCGGACTCTCTCGAGCGTCACCAGATCCTTGAGGGCGGTTGCAAGCCGCATCTCTGCAATCGCCCTTATCGCCCGCTCCTGGAGGCGGGTGCGGGCTTCTCCGGCAGGTGTCTCCTCCGGGAAGGGAAGATCCATATTCCATGCCACAGGCTCAATCAGCGTGATCAGCGGGTTTTCACGGAAACCAAGCTCTTCAAGGAAGGGGGATGGTTTTGTCTCCCGTTTGTTCTTCCCATACCATTTCGCATACGTGAGGTACAGCCGCTCCTCGGCCCGTGTCATCGCGACAAAGAGGAGCCGCCGTTCCTCCTGGATGAAGAGTGCCTTCTCGTCCTCGCCTGCCCGGAGCCCTCTTGCGAGATCCGGGGGAACCACAAACTGTTTCTCCCGGTAGTTGAGCGGGAACTTCCTCTGGGCGAGATCGACGACAAAGACAACCGGGAACTCCTTTCCCTTGCTTTTGTGGATGGTGAGTATCCTGACTGCATCTGTCTCCTCACGCTCCTCAATGTCCACAGAGAAGTCGGAGAAGAACTGCAGGTACTCGAGGAACCCGCCGATTGTCACGTCACGGGTGATCTGATCGTACTCCTGCGTGATCTCAAGGAATTTGGCAAGGTACTGCCGGGTCATGGCAGCATCATCATTGAGGGCTGACCGGTAGAGCCCAGATGCCTGCATCATCACCTTATGGACGAGTACCGGGAGCGTCTGCCTCTCTTTCTCCTCGATGAACTGCCGGAGCATCCCGATGATTTCACTGATCTCCGGGGCATAGCCGGGGGTTACTGAGTGGGCATCAAGCATCGTTTCGTACACAAAGTCGTTGCCGGGATCCGGATCTGATCTCCTGTCTCCGGATCGGGAGCGCCTTTCTGCCCCGGCATTGATCGTCTGCACAACGGTCTCGGGGATGGAGCAGAGCTTCATGATCCTGTTGAGTGCGATACCCGCAGTCAGGGGGTTGTTGATGATCCGGAGGTATGCGATCATGTCACGGATAACAGGCAGCTGCAGGAAATCAACATCGGCCTGGTAGATGCAGGGGATGTTATGCCGCTTCAGGGCTGCCTGAAACTTTGCCCCATCCTTTCTGCTCCGGCAGAGGATGGCACAGTCCCGGTATTGCAAAGGCCGCACCGGCTCGCCGTCCCGTGCAATAAGAGGTTTTCCCACGAGCCGTTCGATCTCTGTTGCAACATATTCCCCTTCTCCCTCCTCGTTTCCGCAGGCTGCAACCACAACCGGCTCTCCTGCCCGTTTTATTGAGATGAGCTCCTTCTGCTGCCGGTTTGGCGCCCCCTGCATCAGCTGGAAGGCAAGCTGAAGGACTGCCGGGGGATTCCTGTAGTTCTCATCCAGCAGGACTTCCGCATGCTCCCGTGCCCACTCCCTGAAGTCCCGGATGTTGGTCAGGTATGCTCCCCTGAACCGGTAGATGGTCTGGTCGTCATCCCCGACAACGCAGAGGTGATCGCCTGCGAGCAGTTTGATGAGTTCGAGCTGTGCGAAGTTCGTATCCTGGAATTCATCGACAAGGATGTAGGGGAAACGTCTTTGGTAGAGGCTTCGTATTCCCGGATTCTTCTGGAGCAGGCTGACGGCCAAAAAGATCATGTCATCGAAGTCGATGAGGCACTCGTCCTGCTTGTACTGTTCATAGGCCCTGTACACTTTCAGAAGATCGGCGAGCTTGTTGAGGTAATCCCGCTCCTCATCAGGGATTTCTGCCTTCTGTTTTCTCTCCAGGTACTCCTCAAGCATGGCAGGGGTGATCAGCTCATCACGGAATGCGCTGATGCCATCGATGATCGCCTTGATGATGTCTGAAGAGTTGTTTCCGATCTGGATATACTCAAAGCCGAACGAATCGATATTCCGCAGCCCCCAGACGAGCACATTGGTCCGGCTGACGATCCCGTTTGCGATCGAGATTCCGCTTGTGAGCATATTTTCCCTGAGTATATCAAGGCAGAAGGAGTGGAAGGTGTGGATCTCGATATCCTGGTGCGGCCGCAGTGCCTCGATCCGCTCGCTCATCTCGGCCGCTGCCTTTTCTGAGAAGGTGAGGGCAAGGATATTGTTGGGGGAGATGCCCTGGTCAAGCAGGTGGAGGATCTTTTCAACGATCACCTTCGTCTTGCCTGATCCGGGGCCGGCAAGCACGAGCTGGAAGCCGCTGCCGGTGACGGCTTTCTCCTGTGAGGGATTGAGGGGCATACTGTTCGTATGATTGGTGTCTGGCAGGAAAAAGGTGGCGGCAGGGAGGGGATTGCGAGCAGGTGGCCGGGGCTCACCGGGTAGAGGTCGAAGCGGGCGAAAGGTGGGAGAAGTTTGAGAGGATGATGTCGGAGGGGTCGGGAGAGGTGTCATCCAGATCTTCAGTAACGTATTTCTTAATTCATAAGAATGATTAGAGAACCACTTGAGATGAACAATTATAGATCACCTGGGGGATGATAGTGCCATGATCCTGGAATCTATTGAAAAAGCCCTATCACACGCACGATATGAAATAATCGAGGATGAGGAGCCGTATTACGGGGAGATTCCGGGACTTCCCGGGGTATATGCAACCGGCAGGAGCCTTGAAGAGTGCCAGGAAAACCTGAAGCATGTAATAGAGGGATGGATACTGGTCAGAAGAGAGCACAATCTGGGTGATGGAGGTATTAGAAAATGAAAACAATCTGTGAGATTCGGAAAGAGGGGATTTGCGCACTGAGCAAAGCTCTTGGACCTGTTGATATGGCTCGCTTTATTCAGAGCTACGAGTCTGGAAGTGGGGATTATACAAAAGAGCGGCATGAGTGGCTTCCTGACGATACTGAAGCTTTGAATCAACGATTGCTTGAGAGAGAGAAACAGAGAAAGAAGGTCTAATCCTTAAAACTCTGAATTACTAGATATCTCATGATTTTTCGAAAGATGCCCATAGGGGCACGTGGAGATTCGCTTGTATCTCTTGTCTCAACTCAGGCCGCAACTCGGGCCGTGATTCTTTACTTGTTCGGCTACTTGTTCGGTTACTTGTTCGGTTCGATATGCAATACTCTTCGATTGACTCCCCTTTGAGCGTATACCCTGTCCTTAACAGGTTAAGATAGAATGGGGTGTCTGTCTCCCTGAGGTCTGATAATCGGTTGGATGTCAGGATGAGGATATGTGTCTCAACTCCCACTTCCTCAGAGAGTTCCCTCTCCATCCTTGCCGCCATCATCTCGAGATCGGCAAATACTCATCTTCGGGCACGAGAAGATCGAGTTCACGATTGTATTCATTCTTCGAAAAATGTTTCCACTTCAGAAACAGATTGTTTCTGATTCGTGAACACATGGGCAAACAGTGGCATGAAGAGATGATACTTTCTTCATGATGGAATGCACAATCTACATCTGTTGAAGGCAATGTACAGGGAAAAGGAAATTATATTCATTGCATTGGAATCCCCGGAAGGAGGGTATGAGGCTCACTCGCCTGGCCACTCTATCTATACCCAGGCCGATAATTACGAGGAGTTGAAGCTCATGGTGCATGATGCTGTATCCTGCCATTTTGAGGAGGATGAACGGCCCCGCATTATCAGTCTCCATCAGGTTCTTCAGCCAAGGGATGAATGAATAAATAATCGAATGTGGATAGCGACATATGTCTGCTGGATCAGAGATCTCTTCTCTTCTCCTCTCCACACCAGATAACCTCCTTTTCGACAGTACGGCGAAGATATTTGCTTAATCCCTGATCGGTGACAAGGTCTACATTGCGGCCAAAGAGATCTTCAAGATAATAGACTAACTAAAGGTTCATTGTATCGACTTGATCCTGGTATTGTCGGGCAGAATGAAAATCATATTGCCATATTGGCAGGGGAGATTCGTTCTTGATCTGGCCGCAACGGAACAGATAGCATCCGTTAGTAATATACGGCTTCTATCCAATTTATATCAACCAATTCTTATCAACGAGGAGAGATATGCCTGATATAAGGATCACCATCCCGCAGGAGATAGTATCTGCACTTCGCCTTCCACCTGATAGCGTAGAATCTGCACTTTATGAGGAACTTGCTATTGCTCTCTATATGAGAGGAGTGCTCTCTTCAGGAAAGGCTGCCAGACTTGCCGGCCTGAAACGCTGGCAATGGGAGGAGCTTCTTGTATTACGGAAGGCTCCACGCCATTATACAGACGAAGATCTCCGGAAGGATATCTCCTGTGGTTTGGGTGATAAATAAATAACGACAAATTTCGGCTTCATCTTCCCCGAACCCGGGGATGGCATAGACATATACTCTCGATGATAACTATGATACACTATGGAGAAGGATTCAAGGATCATTCTTAACGCTTCGGTCCTTGCAGGCAAACCAGTTATCCGGGGAACACGGATCTCTGTGGAGCTGGTTCTTGACCATCTTGCTTCGGGGTGGGATGCGTCTCAAATAGTAGCAGAATATCCTGTATTATCTCGTGAGGATATCCTCGCGTGTATTAGATATGCACAGGAAATTGTCCGTTCAGAACGAGTTTACTGTACAGATCCCAGAGGAAAGATCACTGGATGAAAATGTACCCTTTTCAATCATAAGAATGATCGAGGAAAAAGGGTATGATATCCGGTGGATACGCAAGGATGCATCAGGTATCTCTGACATTGAGGTAATGCTGTATGCATATCGAGATAAACGTGTTATTCTGACATTTGATCACGATTTTGGAGAGCTTGCAGTCAAGGATAAGGCTTATCCTTCGGTTGGTATAATTTTGTTACGCCTTCATCAGATGACACCACATGATATGGCAGAGTATATGGCGAATATTATCTGTTCACGTGATGACTGGGAAGATCATTTTTTGTTCGGGAAGATGATAGGATTGATAACGTACCTTTCTTTCTGTAAATTCTCTGACCCTGCTCTCCTTGGTTGAT
>Ga0163225_100051_pt1 | contig 36891 bp, 38 predicted proteins | sample MSEWel2016_04_06_2_FD_113145 | JGI IMG/M metagenome (GOLD analysis project Ga0163225, IMG submission 113145) | Subsurface microbial communities from deep shales in West Virginia, USA - MSEEL Well Study Marcellus 5H_2016_04_06 ... | reverse complement strand
CCGATCATGTCGATCGACACGATCCACGATATCGTCAGATGGCTGAAGAGTTTCAGGACCGATCCCGTCACCTTCACCTTCCACGGGGGGGAGCCGCTCCTTGCAGGCGCAGACTTTTACCGGCAGGCACTCCCGATCCTGGCCGAAGAACTTGCCGAACTCACCCCTGATTTTGCACTCCAGTCCAACCTCTGGCGTATGACTCCGGAGATTGCAGATGCTCTCGCAGAATACCATGTCCCGATCGGATCCTCAATCGACGGGCCGCAGGAGATAAACGATCCGCAGAGAGGAGAGGGGTATTATGAAAAGACGATGGCAGGCTATGAGATTGCGAGATCGCATGGGTTGACGGTACGCTTCATCTGCACATTCACAAATACGTCAGTCATGCACAGGGAGGAGATCTTCAACTTCTTCATGGAGCATGGTTTTCCGATGAAACTCCACCCCGCCCTCCCCTCGCTCCGTGACGATTCCCCACAGGACTGGACACTCACGCCGGAAGAATATGGAGAACTCCTCGTCTTTCTGCTTGACCGGTACCTTGAGAACATTGACCGCTCTGAAGTGATGAACATCAACGATCTCGTCAAATGCGTCTTCACCAGGCACGGAACGGTCTGCACCTATGTCGACTGCATGGCAAACACCTTTGCTATTGGTCCTGACGGCGGGATCTATCCCTGCTACCGGTTTGTCGGGATGCCGGAGTATGTGATGGGGAATGTTGCTGACTGCCCATCCCTTGAGGAGCTGGCAGATTCAAAGCCATGGAAGCTGATGCAGGAGTATAAAGCCTATGTCGATTCCGCATGCGGCGACTGCTCACACATCGGGTACTGCCGGGGAGGCTGCCCCTACAATGCGATTGCCCCGACAGATGGCCGAATCGAAGGGGTTGACCCCCACTGCACCGCATACAAGCGGATCTTTGATGAGATCAATGACCGGATAAACCGTGAAATGTTTGAAACACCCGCGATGAACACCCGGCGTAGGCAACGGGCAAAACCGGGTGTCATGGCGCTTGTGCAGAAGATCGTCTCAAAATAAACCTAAAAGGAATATTCTCCCTATTTTATCAGATAAAAGAGAAAATACAGAAACGCGATGATGGCGATGAAGATGATCCCATATCCGCCACCCCAGATCGAGATCTGTTCATCGGGGTACTGATCCTTCATATGGGAAAGCCGCTCTTCATACTCACGTGTTTTTGATGGATCGGAGAAGGCACGGACAAGTGGCAGTGCAATGCTCCGGATGGCGATCTGGCAGGCAACCGGCGGGTTTGCAGATATGATTCTGAGAGTTGAGAGGATACGCTGAAGGCTGGTGCCTATCAGATCAGCCCCATGAGGAAGCGAATTTTTGGCAATCCAGCCAACCAGTCTCCCTGCCCTGATATACAGCAGGTCGACATCTGTTTCCACTCCGATCCATGGTCTCCTGAGCGGTGCAAGAATCAGCAGGAGAACTCCGGCAGCACCAAAGATCAGGGCCGACTCAAGGAGATGTGAGAGCCCAAACGGATGGGCAGCAGTCATCCCCGGCAGCAGACTGGTCAGGAGTGCCGGATAAAGACCGATCAGGATGCAGATGAGAGCAGTAACACCCATTGCTATCATCATCGGGGTGGGGGGATCATCTGGAAGCCGCCCTTCCCGTGTCCCGGAGGCCGGCCTGAAGAAGCCAAGATAGAGGAAGCGGATGACATAGATGACGGTGATGACAGCTGAGATGATGAGAAGGGGGGCGAGGTATGGCAGCATTTCTGCTGCCTCAAGCACCATCCCCTTGCTGACCGCACCATTGAACCCCGGCAATCCGGCGAGGGCAAGGCCGCCGATCACCGCACAGACTGTTGTTTTTGGCATCGTCCTTGCGAGGCCGCCAAGCTCTGAGAGGCGTCCTGAACCCGTCCTCATGACGACAGCACCTGCTGCCATGAAGAGGAGCGACTTGAAGAGGATATCATTGATGAGATGTGCGAGTCCTGCGTCAATCCCGGCAACCGTGCCGACTCCGATTGCAGCAACCATGTACCCTCCCTGGCTGATGACGGAGTACGAGAGGAGGCGCCGGATGTCATCCTGCATAAGGGCATAGACCGCACCATAGAGAGCCATCGCCCCGCCCATGTATGCAAGGGCGATTCCCCATCCCCCGATGGCTGCAAGGAGGAAGATGGCTGCTTTTGTCGTGAAGATACAGAGGGCAGCCGACCCGACAACCGATGCAGTCGGATAGGCGTCGGGAAGCCAGGTATGGAGGGGAATGAAAGCAGCATTGATACCAATCCCGATGAAGAGCAGCAGGAAGCCCATACCATCCCCAACCGCCCCGATCTCCGCAGTTCCGGTTGTAACAATGGTATAAACAATTCCCCCGAGGAGACAGGCACCACCGAAGATATGGAAGAGGAGGTACCGGTACCCGGCAGCGGATGATTGTGAATCCTTTGAAGACCAGATGATCGCAAGCGAGGCAAGTGCGAGAAGCTCCCAGAAGACAAAGACCGTGATCAGATCGCCTGCATAGACGATCCCGAGTGCCGCGGCAACCGAGGCGAGGATGCCCATCGTTTCCAGCCGGGGGAGATCGCGGTATGTTGCATAGATGATGACCAGGAACCCTGATAATGCAAAGATAGTACCCGCAAGCTGCCGCATCGGATCCGTTGTCAGGAGGATCGTCTCGATGCCGGGGATGATCGCCACCACCAGATCGGGTGCTGATGAGCCGATTGAAAGAACCATCACAATGCCTGCTGCTCCAAGGAGAAGCGTCCAGCACTTCCTTGCTCCTCCCCGAAGAATCGGAACGAAGAGGAGACCGATGAGAAAGATCAATGACGGAGGAGATGCGATCATGGCAGCACCTGGTGAGTAATCTCGGCAATTGCAATCTCAATCAGATCCATAAACGGCATTGATGGGAAGAAGAAGATCAAGACCGATACGGCGGCAGTCAGGACAATCGGAACGAGCATCGTGAGCGGGGGTTCACTGACCGATTGGAGGGTCCCCGCATCGTCAGGTATCTCAAAGAACATTGTGTAGATGACCGGGAAGAAATATGCCGCATTTAAGACGGCGCTGACGATGATCACAAGGAGCAGGATAGGCACCCCCCCTTCCACCGCACCGAGCGCAAGATAGATCTTGCTGATGATCCCTGATAGCGGAGGAAGCCCGCAGATGCCGATTGCGGCAAGAGCAAACATGATCGCAGTCACCGGCATCTTCCTCCCGATCCCTTTCATCTCGGAGATACTCTCTTTCCCTGCAGAGACGATGACAGCACCTGCGACAAAGAAGAGGGTGATCTTCAGGAATGCATGGATTGGGATATGCGCCATTGCTCCGGTCATCCCGGCAATGGAGAGCATCGAGACGCCGAGCAGGATATAGGAGAGCTGGCTCACCGTCGAGTAGGCGAGCCGCCGTTTCAGGTTATCCTCGGCAAGTGCGAAGAGGGAGGCTACGATGATGGTGAAGGAGGCGATCACCGCAAGGAGGGTTCCAAGACCAAGCATTGCCATCAGATCCATCCCAAAGACCCATCCGGCTATCCTGACAATCCCGAAGACCCCTGCGGTGACGACTGCAACTGCATGGAGGAATGCCGAAACCGGTGTCGGAGCGACCATTGCCGCAGGGAGCCATCCATGGGCCGGCATCCATGCCGCCTTCACAAACCCGACCATGAAGAGGATAAAGAGGATCTGGAGCGTGAGGTGCGATCCCGATCCTGCAAGGAATCCTCCTGCCACAAAATCGGTTGTTCCGGTGAGGATGTAAGTCAGGATGACCGCAGAAAGGAGGAAGATACCCCCGGTTAAGAGATAGGCAAGGTATTTTCTTCCTGCTTTCATCGCCTCCGGGGTCTCGACATGGACGACAAGCGGATAGGTGATGATCGTCAGGATCTCATAGAATATGAAGAGCGTCAGGAGATTTGCCGAGAATGCGATCCCGATGGCAGCGGCTATCGCCACTGCGAGGCAGAAAAAGAATCTCGTCTGGGCGTGCTCTTGTAGGGATCGCATGTACCCGATCGCATAGAAGGAATTCAGAAGGAAGAGAGACGCTGCAACAAGCGCAAAGACCATCCCGAATGCATCCACCTTCAGGGCAAAGTCACTGCCCGGGACCATCGGGAGGAGCGTGAGTGTATACCGGTTTCCGGCAAGCACCCCGGGGAGCATCACGAGGACTGCCCCGAGCATCGCAACTGCCGCGGTGATCGTGACGCCTTCACGGATATTCTCATGTCGCCCGGTTGCCAGTATCAGAGCCGATGCGAAGAGCGGGATTGCGATCACGACTGCGGGGAATATCCCATTTATATCTGTCATCTCAGGCACCTCCAAGGAGCAGGAGTGCCGCAGGGGCGACTGCCTGCATCAGCACCTCGACGAAGATGCCAAATATGAGACAGAGGAGGGCAAGGCCGACCATCGGGGCGAGCATCGAGAGAGGAGCTTCGCGTTCTGTTGCATGTCCGTGATGATCCCCGCCATGCCCTCCATGCGGATCTCCGAAGTAGGCGATCTCGATGAAACGCCAGATATAGATGGCCGCAAGCAGGGACCCGATCAGGAGCACCACCGCATATGGCCAGAGCCCGGCTTCAAAGGCCCCGAGTACCAGGTAGTATTTGCTCATGAACCCGATCGTCGGGGGGATCCCGATCATCGATGCCCCGGCAAGTGCAAAGGCGGCACAGGATATCGGCATCGTCTTTGAGAGACCTTTCATATCGCTCAGGCGGGAAGTACCCATCCGGTAGATGATCACCCCTGCCACCATGAAGAGGCAGCCTTTCATCACCGCATGGCCGAGGATATGCAGGATTCCGCCTTCGAGCGCAATCTCGTTTGTAACGCCAAGAGCGAACATGATATACCCGATCTGGCTGATGCTCGAGTATGCTAGCATCCGTTTCAGATCCTCCTGTGCAATGGCAAGTACCGCACCGGCAATGATCGCCACCGTTGCCATCAGGAGGATAAAACCGGTCACCGGGAAGCTGTCTATGATGTATGCAGTCGTAAAGACTGTAAAGAGGATGCGGAAGAGTGCATAGACGCTCACCTTCGCCATCACCGTCGAGATGAGCACTGTTACCGCCGAGGGGGATTCGGTATAGGCATCCGGGAGCCAGAGGTGGAGCGGGAAGAATGCCACTTTAATCGAGAAGCCGATTATCAGGAAGAGGAATGCCGAATGGACTGTTGCAAGATGATATGATGCCGGGAGCATGGCTGCAAGCTCTGCCATATTCAGCGTTCCGGTCGTGACATAGAGGTTACCAATACCAAGAAGGATGAAGCCCGCAGCAATTGAACCTAAGATCAGGTAGTTGAAGCCTGCCACATAGGAATGAGACCTGCGTGAAGAGGCGATCAGGGTATATGCGGCAATCGAGGATATTTCCAGGAAGACATAGAGATTGAAGAGATCGCCTGTTATCGTCATTCCGACAAGCCCGGTGACGAGGAGCTGGAAGAGGACATAGAAGGAGACGATCTTCTCCGGTGTAATCTCCTTCTCGACACTCCGCCGGGCATAGATGATGGTTGCTGCGGCAAGGAGGAGGATAGCAACGAGGATAAACCCGTTGAAGCTGTCGATGACGAGTTCGATCCCAAGAGGGGGCGACCAGTTTCCAAGATAATACCGGATCGTACCTCCGTCAAGCACCTGCAGAAGAATGACTATTGAAGCCAGAAACTGGGAGAGGATCGTGATGAGTGCGATCGGATAGCAGAACCTCCGGTCATACCATCCGGTGGCAAGGATTAAAAGCGATGCGAGGATCGAAATTGCAATCAGCAGAACCGGAAGTTGATCGGCGAGTGTCATCTCCCTCTCACCGCCTGCATCAGTTCATCCTCATCAAGGACACCGTACTCCTCGTAGATACGGACGATGAGCGAAAGAGCAACGGCTGTCACACTCACCCCGACGACGATTGCAGTCAGGATCAGGACATGCGGAAGAGGATTCACATAGAGGGCATGAACTCCCTCAGCCGTATAGATCGGTGCGGTGCCGCCCCGGACTTCGGCAAACGAGATATAGAAGAGATATATCGCCGTCTGGAAGATATTCAGCCCGATGATCTTCTTCACCAGGTTCTGTTTGGCAATCAGGGCATACAGCCCGATGAGCATCAGGATGATTGCCATCCAGTAGTTGTACCGGGAGAGGAAGAGTTCAAAGAATGACTCAATCATGATGATTCCTCCTCTTTTCCTGCGATATCATAGATGATCGAGACCATCGCCGCCATGACGGCAATCCCGATACCGGCTTCAACCAGATCGATCAGGATGCCATGGAAGTGCGGGATCCCAAGTACCGCTTCTATTGCAGCGTATTCGAGGAAGTTGCCTGCCATAAGGAGAGCCAGAAAACCGATCCCCGCATAGATGGTAATTCCGATCACCGAGAGCCACATGATACCCCGGTTGTTGATCCGGCGACGTACATTCGACATGCCAAAGGCGATGATCATCAGGATGAATGAAGTTGCAAAGACGACACCGCCCTGGAAACCGCCTCCTGCCCCGGAAGCGCCATGGACGATCACATAGAGGGCAAAGATCTGGATAAAGGGCACCGCAAGCCGGGAAACCGTCCTGATGACGACATTTTCCATCATAGCCGCCCACCCCTTCGCAACAGCAGGGCTACCGAAATCCCTGCGGTGAAGATCACGACAACCTCCCCGAGTGTATCAAAGCCACGATAGCTTGCCAGTATTGCCGTGACAATATTGTCGATGCCGATATCGGGAAGAACAGCATCCACATACAGCTGTCCGGTATACTGTGTTGCCGGAGCATTCGGATCACCAAATGCAGGCATATCTTCAACTGCCCAGAAGAGGATGATACCGATGAAAATGACCGCGATGAGTGCTTTCTTCTTCAATCTGATGAACTCCTTCTGGTTCGTGATATTGCTGCAATAAAGAGCACAGTCGTAATTCCGGCGCCAACAGTCGCTTCGGTGAATGCAACATCAACGGCATTCATCTCTGCCCAGAGCACCGTCATGATCAGCGAATATGCAGCAAGGACAATCGTTGCATGGAGGAGATCTTTCACTGTGATAGCAGCAACTGCGCAGATGATCATGAAGAGGAGGAGGGCAAAATCAAGGAACCAGATCATTGCCGCTCATCCCCCTTCTTCCAGGGTTTTATTCCTCTCGAATAGGCAACATTCACAAGTGCATGGACGGCGGTCGGAGATGAGATGAAGATGAAGATGGCCAGCAGCAGTAGTTTCACCGATATAAGCGTCATTCCTTCGTAGAGGATGAAGCCGATCAGCATCATCCCCTCCCCAAGCGTATCGCATTTGCCGCTTGCATGGGCACGGGTATAGAAATCAGGCAGTCTGATCAGTCCGACTGCACCGACGACCATGAAGAAGAGGCCGATTCCGATACAGACGAAAGCAAGGATATTCAGGGGATTCAGGATATATACCCCCTCTTCAGGTACTTGGCAATTGCAAGGGTTGCGATGAAGTTGATCATCGCATAGACGATCGAGATGTCCAAAAAGATCGGACGCTCGTAGATAAACCCGATGATAACCAGGATGATGATCGTCTTGGTACCAACAGTATTCACCGCGATCAAGCGGTTCTCAACACCAGGGCCAAAGACCACGCGGTAGAGGCAGAGGAAGATCGTCAGGATCAAAATGATCCCGCTTGCCAGGAAGATATCGATCATGGCCCTTCACCAAATATGTCCGCCAGCCTCTTCTGGATGCTCCGTTTCTCCAGAAGATCTTCTTCTGAAGCACCCCTGACCAGTGCATGTACGGTGAAAATGCCTCTATTGACATCAACGGTGATCGTACCGGGTGTGAGTGTCATTGCATTTGCAAATGCAGTCCTTAAGACATCGCCTGAAAACCCGGTATCAATGATGAGAATCTCCGGATCGATCGGCATCCCCGGGTGAAGGATACGGTACGCAACATCAAGGTTCGCAATGAGGATCTCCATCATCAACCGTGGCAGGAAGAGAATGAAACGGATGAGAATGCGTCCTGATTCTCTGAGGCTCCGATCAGATCGCAGGATGAGATCTCCCGATATGAGTGTCACTATCCCACAGCAGATGATCCCTGCTCCGATATGAAAAAGATCGAAGTAACCAGACAGTATATACCAGAAGATCAGAAGGATCGCAAAAATCACGATCATTTTCCCTGGTGAAGACCGCCTATTCTCTGAAGATATTCCAAACCCTCCGAAAGAACCGTTTCTTTTACATTGGAGAATGGTATTTATAAACCTGTGTTTCAAATGGTTCTGGCAGAGAAAGACTATGACCACGACAACCACATTAAGCGGCATTACGGGGATACTTCGACCTTTCAAGGAGTACATGAGGGATAAAAATCTGCCTGAAGGCTCCCAGATCGCCTATTATGGATGTGGGGGGCTATGCACACCGTTTATCGAGTTGCTTGCCCACGCAACGCGCAGTTTGAATCTGACGCATCTTTTTGTTCCGCATTTCAATGAGGCAGATGCCCGTCTCCTCAGGAATGTTCCGGAAATCGGGATGCAGGTTGGGGAGAGGGCTGATCTCAACCCTGCCGTCATTGTCCTGATGGGAGGGCTTGCCATGCCGGGGATGCCATCAACGATCGAAGAGGCACAAGCAGTCATCTCCAGACATGGTGTCCCGGTGGCAGGCGTCTGTTTTCAGAGCATGTTTGAGAAATCCGGGTGGCTTACAGAGATCTCTTTTGATCTTTTGATCGATGCCAGAATCGATCCGGTTACAATTACCAGAAAAGAGTAGGATATCCGGTATTTTCAGCCTGTGGAGGACGATCAGCTCAGGCATATCCGGGAGGGGCGCCATCATCAGGCTTCAGGGCGAACCGTTGTGCAAACGACTGGATATCATCCTCATACCTGCCGATCATCTCCTGATCAAAGGCTTCTGCAGGGAGTTTCTTCACCTCATTCATCATAATCAGGGTCAGCTGGAAGAGTGATTCGGGAGTCATCTTCAGATGTGCGATCGTCCCGTTGTACTGGGCAAGACGGAGTTCAATCATCCAGCTCTGCTCGCCTTCCCGCCTGAAGGTATTGATGTCCGCGGTGAACCAGTCTTCATCAAGGGATCCGACCGAGAGGGCGTATGCCTCCTGGATACGGTTGCCATAGAGGGCAGTAAGATGCTGGAGAACGGCAATTGCTTCGGCTTCTTCCTCACCCTCACCTGCCTGCTTTTTTATATCGGTAAAGAAGGCAGCGGCATTGATATGGCAGGCAGTTGCCACAACCATCGTTGAACCGTGACCAAGGATCATCGTCAGGGCATTGACGATCCGTGAGAAGGTCCGGCGATCGGTCATATCAACAAGATGATATTCGAAGACATCCCGGATCTGCTCGATCAGACCCGGGTTCTTTCTGACACTCTCGCCAAATGCCTTCAGGTCACGGATGAATGCATCGGGAACCATGCTATCGTTTTCAGGCGAAGCGGGAATCTCTTCTCCACTCTCATCAGCCCCTTCCTCCGGAACAGTCATATCTGGAACTGTATCTTCCGGACGAGCAGCATCTTCTTCTACGATATCATCTGCCATTGCTGATATGTAGATGCAGTATCTTTAAACCCCTTTTCTTCTGTTCCTGTGACAGGAGCGGGGATGGACAAAAAAAAGATTAGATGTATGGGTTCCGAAGCGCCTTTCCTACACCGTACTCAGTTGCACGGGACTCAAGGTACTTCTGGTTCTTTGTGATCTTATCGGTTGCGAGCTTTGTAACGAGTTCGAGGCCCGGCTTGACAGAGTCAATCGGCTTTGTCTCGAATGCGCCTGCTGCAATCGCCTTTGCCCAGATGTCGTCACCCTTATTTGACCTGACGAAGACCGTCGACCAGCCGTCGGGGGTTCCGACTGAGCCGGTTGAGATGTCAGCTAAGTTTGCGACATAGTCGAGGCAGACGTGGCAGCCTGGCTGCTCGTACTTGTGGGTGACCTTCAGCGGAAGCTGAACGGTTGCACCACGCTCGGTGTAGATCCAGAACTTGCCCTTTCCAATATCAAGCTTCGAGACATTGTCAATCTTGGTCGCACCGTGGTCTTCCACGAGCTGGAGGATACCCTGGTAGGGGAAGTTCTCCATGCAGAAGATACCGACTGCGAGTGCAATCTTGTCGGGGACATCACGAAGGCCGACAGGATAGAGCTGAGCCTTCCTGAGTGCCTGCATCTGACAGGGGGTACCAACGATACCGACCTTGTCAAGTCCATAGCTCCGGGTCGCCTCTTTGATGAGTGACATGTTCGGGGAGATGGAGTAGCGGGTGCCGCGAGCTGCAAGGAGCTCCTCACGGGTGGTCGCAACCACCGGCTCAGGCTTGAATGGCTCATCGCTCTGACCTGCAACGATTGCACCGTCAATGATGCCGGCATCGAGTGCGTAGGCAAAGAGCTGGGTGACAATACCGCCGTCCTGTGATTTGCGGAGAATCTCGGAGTCTGTGCTGCGTGCCGCAACAGCCTGTTTGTAGTTACCAAGTACCATTTTTTCTCCCTCCTCAGGGCTCCATAGCAGCATTTATTGCTTCCATGATACCCTCATACTGGTTGACCACATCGAAGCTGAAGAAGCTCCGTGGGCACTGGGCATAGCATGCACCGCATTTGATACAAAGGTCGCGCTCGATCTGCGGCTTGCCGTACTCCATGCTGATTGCACGAACCGGGCAGGCTGCTGCACATGAGCCACAGCCCATGCAGAGACCCTGGTTGATCACCTGGTTCATGATGTCGCATCCGCAGGCTTCTGTTCCTGCCTTTGCAAGGTTCATGAATGGTGTCAGGTATGCTCCTGCAAGCGCTTTCTGCTCGTCGTTTCCTTTCAGCAGCAGGTAGGCCATCACACAGACGTTTCTGATCTGCTGCGGTGTCGGTGCACATCCTGGGATGTAGACATCCACATCGATCAGATCGCCGATCGGCAGGAACCCTTCATGCTGGGGCTGGTTCTGCTGACCGCCACGGCAGAATCTGGTGATGTTGCCATAGCAGGCGCATCCACCGAGTGCAACGACGATCTTCGCGTTCTTTCTGGTCTCGATGATCTCCTCGACAGAAAGGTGGTCGCTAATACAGACCGATCCTTCTACGAGGGCTACATCCATCTCAGGGATATGACGAACATCGACTAATGTGAGACAGTAGACGAGGTCCGCATATTTGTCAAGAATTGTTAACAATCCTTCATAGTTATCTGCAAAGGACACCAGGCACCCGGTACAACCGCTCATGTGCACGTGTCCTACAGTAATCTTATCAGCCACTGGCTTCTCCTCCTTTGGTTCTTTAATGATTGACGCCTTTTTTTCGATACTTACGTCAGATGGTTTATCAGCCGGTTTTTCATCCTGCTTCCCTCCACTGACATCATGCTTACCGAATAAGAGGGCCTTCAGGGATTCAAGAATTCCCATAATTCACCCCTATTTCCTTCAATACAACCTGAATCGTCCGGGGTATAGCATCCTCAACCTCCTTTGAAATTCCAATTTCAAAGTCGGATGCGGGCACGTTCTTAGGCTGACACCCGATCACCATGATATCGACGAAATCTTTCAGCCGGTTCAAAGGTTCTGTCAGATCCCATGAATGGGCATCCCGGTAGCTTCCGGGAGGCAGATCCTCCACCCGGAGCTTCGTAAGCGTTCCGGGTTCAGCGCCAAAATCTACGATATCGATGATAATTAGCTTTTTTGTGACTCCGTTGTCGAGCATGGTAAAGCAGAAATGGGGGCCTCCAAGGCCCACATCCACCGCTTTCACATTGTCGGGAAGAGCAAGCTCCTTCAACCGATCCACAACTTCGGGTCCATAGCCGTCATCGCCAAACAGCATGTTACCGCAGCCGGCAATGACAATTTCGGGGTACAGCTCATCCATGAACGCACTCACTCGAGGAGCTTCTCGGCTACGAGCCTCTTATTCTCGTCTACGACGATCATATGGGTCGCACAGGAGACACAGGGGTCGTAGGCACGAACGATGACTTCAGCAAGCTGCCAGGGTGCTCCTTCGAGAGCCCGGCTGCAGGTGGGGAAGTTCCAGGTCGTCGGGACGAGCATTGAGAACCATTCGACTTTGCCGTTCCTGACCTTTGCCAGATGAACGTCACAGCCTCGCGGGGCTTCGTTTGCTGCCCATCCAATAGAGCCGTCACCCTGCGGGATGACATCCGGAAGAACCGGTCCTGAACAGTCAAGGGCATCTGCTGCCTCGATGATCTTGTACACAGAATCCATGTACTCCATCTCACGAGCGATATTCTGGCCCATTGCACCCTTCTGGTCAAAGTTCTTGTAGGTAACAAGACGGGCACGTGGTCCGACTTCGACGGGCTGTCCGTCATAGAGCGGGACTCCGGTGCAGGCTTCCATCTGTGGCCAGGCCTTGATGCCTGCCTTTGTGGTTCCGCCGATGGGGTATGATGGATCTTCGAGTGTGATCTCTTCCTCTCCCATATACCAGTCCCATGGCCGGACTTCTGTCCAGCGCTCGGGGAACCAGCGGGGGTTTTCATCCAGTGAGGTGCTGCCATATACCGGGTCAGCTGCCATGTATCCCTGGTTGTGGTATCCAAGATCTTGTGGGATCGGGATCTCTTTTCCGCCGACTTCGGCCCAGTCACGCTTCTTGTAATTGTTGAAGATTGCAATCATCAACTCCATCTGTTCGCGTGCGAGCGGGAGTGCCGTCTTTGCGAGATCAAGGACCTTTGCCTTTGCCCTCGGGGTGATGTTCTTATACATACCGCCGACACGGGGGTTCGATGGGTGAACCGCTTCACCGCCCGCGATCTCGCCAATCGTCTGGCCGATCATACGGAGGGTCTGAATACGCTTTGCAACGCTTCTGACCGGCTCTTCGGGTGTGAAGGGGTTGATCTTCATATCGGTTCCGGGCAGGTACATGTCCGGAAGAACGAGGATGTCATGAAGTGCTATACTGTGCAGCCTGTTTGCGCACTGGAGAATCAGTCTGAGAAGATATGCATCTTCTGTGATTTCACATCCGATCGATGCTTCCATCGCTTCTGTTGCAGCGAGGGTATGTGCAATCGGACAGATACCACAGACACGTGATGCGATCTTTGGAACCTGCTCCATCGTCTTGCCAATGGCAAGCTTTTCAACACCCCTGACAGGAGTAATGGAGAGCCAGTCTCCGCGCTCGATGATGCCGTCATCATTGACTTTCAACACGAGCTTGGAATGGCCTTCATGCCTTGTGGTTGGGGAAACTTCTACTACTTTCGACAATGTTATCGCCTCATCCAAAATGTGGTGGTCGATCTGCTATACGTCAATATTTATCCTGTGCGGTTAATGACACGTACATGAAAGTACGCTAAAGTGAATTAGAACGATATCGTTAATTATAGTTTGTGATATTACTCTCCAATATATATTAAATAGAGCCAATTAGATAACAATAAGTATTACGATTCATACCATTAGAGCATAAATAACCAAACCCGCCCAAAATAAGAAGAATATCCTCCCTTTTTTGTTAAAATATTCTTATGCGCTTTTTTACGGCATATCCAACCAGATCCGGACTGCCAGAAAAGATAATGGAAGCATAAAAAACTTGTCCATAATGCATTAATACCAATGAATATGGCACTTATAAGAAGAGCAGATATACGTCCAGAGGAGAACAGGAGATCTCTCTTCAAAACAGGAAGGGAGAGGGATTCCGGAGAGGGTAAAAAACATCACCCGCCCATGCCCGGTTTCACGGATTATTCACAGTTTAATTCCGCATACAGCTCGGCAAGGGTTGCATGCCGCTCTGCATAGGCATCATGCTGGTGAATACTCTCCTCATTAGTCTGGCGGATGGTGACACGGGCGTCAGCAGGAAGATGGCCGAAGGTGGTGACAACCTTCTTTGCCATGACACGGACGCAATCCTCGACAAATCTCGGGTTCTTGTGAGCTTCCATCACCACGTAACTCTCATCACCACGTTTGAGGAGTTCATAGATTCTGCCGCTCATGGAATCCTTGAGGACATTAATCACATCTTCAAGCGGAACATGCTGATCGTCATCAGTCTCGATGCAGAGGAACCCCTTCCCACGCTGGTTGTGGGTTGCCATTGGAACCTCATGGAAGAATTTTTCAATCTTATCCTTATCCATCTCAAGTGATTCGAGCACCATCATGGCATGATCCTTCATGATATTCTGGGCACAGGGGCATGCGGTCATTCCGGTTACCTCAGCACCGATACTCTTCCTGATGATCGGCTCACGGCTTGTCCGCTGGGCCAGGGCACGGGCATGCACCGTAACCACTTCATGGCACTGTGTACCAGTGACCGGCGTCTCCCGCTTCACCATGTAGGCGCTCTCCATCCGGGCCTCGGTCCTCTCGGCATATTCATGACGATCAAGGAGTTTTCGTGCAACCCTGCTGCAGACCTCCTCGATCTCCTTCACCTCGCCACCGATTGCCTCCTGGAGCACATCGTCAATTACTTCAAAATTCCTTGAAAGATTTGCACCTTTCAGAGAGCCGGGGAGATCAACGAAGATATCAAACTTCGAAATAAAAATCGCCGGACGTTTCCCGACTCGTGCTACTTCCACGAGTTTTCGTACATTTCTGACACCCACCCGGCTCAGGTTGATCCGGATATCGGGGATAGTGGACTGAATATCAGACAGTTCCATGCGAAAAGACCTCTATCATTATATCTTCTCTACAGAAGATCGGGCTATAAAAGTATAGTCAGATATGAGCCTGAGTATAATATATTTATGTAGGCTCGCACCGCATTACGTAGTGGTAAAGCTATGGTCCAGAAGTACTATGACGCAGACGCCGATCTCTCTCATTTAAAAGGAAAGACGATCGCCGTGATCGGCTACGGCTCACAGGGCCGCGGCCAGGCTTTGAATCTTCGTGACAGCGGACTCGATGTTATCATCGGTCTCCGCCCCGGCAAAAGCTGGGATGAGGCGAAGAAAGACGGTTTTACTGTCCTTGCAGTTGCCGAGGCAGTTAAGAAAGCCGATCTGGTCCAGATTCTCCTCCCTGACGAGAGCCAGGCGGCTGTCTTCAGGTCAGAGATTGCAGGGAACCTTAAGAAAGGTGCATCGCTGGTCTTCTCACATGGATTCAATATTCATTTCGGCCAGATTATTCCGCCTGAAACCGCGAATGTCTTCATGGTCGCTCCGAAAGGACCCGGATTCATGGTCAGGAGAACCTACACCGAGGGTATGGGCGTTCCCGCACTCATCGCCGTATACCAGGATGTCTCCGGCAATGCCCGCGCACTGGCACTTGCCTATGCAAAGGGTATCGGTGCCACCCGTGCAATGGTGCTTGAGACGACATTCCGTGAAGAGACCGAGACCGATCTCTTTGGAGAACAGGCAGTTCTCTGCGGCGGTATCACTTCGCTGATCAGGGCAGGGTATGAGACCCTCGTTGATGCCGGGTACAGCCCGGAGATGGCCTATCTCGAAGTGCTCCACGAGACAAAACTGATCATCGACCTCATCTATGAAGGTGGATTTACCAAGATGCGCCGCTACATCAGCAACACTGCACAGTATGGCGATCTCACCCGCGGACCCCGCGTTATCGGGCCTGAGAGCAGGCTTGAGATGGAAGAGATCCTCGCAGAGATCCAGAACGGCACCTTTGCAAAGGAGTGGATCCTTGAGAATATGGTGAACAGGCCCGTCTTTAATGCGCTCACCCGTGCTGATGAAGAGCACGAGATCGAGCAGGTCGGGGCAGAACTGAGAAAAGACATGCCCCAGTTTAAGAATCTTTAACCCTTTTTCCTATATTTTTTTTATAGTACCTGATTCCATAACGCACAGTATGAAAATCCTCTGCATCTATCATAGCGAGACCGGCAACACCCATTCCGTGATGGAGGAGATCTCCAGGGTAACAGGGGCAGACCTGATCAGGGTGACAGATCGTGCCGGATATGGAAAGGCAACAATGTACCTGTTTGGCGCCCCACGTGCCCGAAAGGGAGAGATTGCCGCAATCGATCCGGATGCAATCGATCTATCCGGTTATGAGATCATCATCCTCGGATCCCCGGTCTGGGCATTCCGCCCGACACCCGCTGCAAACGCAATGATACAGGCACTGACAAACTGTTCCGGGAAGAAAGCGGTACTTGTCTGCACCTCCGGAGGTGCGCCGGGTGAGACCCTCAATCTCATGGAAACCCATGCAAAGGAACGTGGAATGGAAATCCTCGGCGGTTTCCATGTCGGCTTTTCGATGAGGGGCGGGAGAAATGAAGAAGAGATGGCCGCCCTTGTACAGGCGGTCACTAAGCTGGCAGAATCCTAATCGATCCGCATCAGGTTTGTGATGGTTCCGGATGCCTCCCGCAGGTCTGCTGACGTGAGGACGACCTCCTCATCACCGGATCTGATCCTGAGTGCATCGCCGCCGACGGTTCCAAGGATAGTGTAGGGAATTCCTTTCAGAACAGATATGTCATCAACTGCAACCAGGAACCGGGCATAGGATTCCGAAAAGAGTGCCGCAACCGGATCGCCTTCAATCGTTACGGAAGAACAGGGGGCGATCTTTGCGAGTGCGGTGAGAAGCCCGCCACGGGAGAGATCGGTTACTGCACGCAGCATACCCTTCCTGACGAGATCACGGACTGTTACGACCATCTCCGCATCCCCTGTAGCCGGAGCCGGGCCTGCGCATCCGGTAACAGAGTCCAGGATTGAACCGCCGAAATCGGGGAAGGTTGTTCCAATAAGAACAAGGGTTGCACCCTCATGTGGCCGGGCGAAGGTGCGGAGGTCGCCCTTTCCGATCATCCCGAGCACCGGAGTGGGCCTGATCCGGGTATCAAACTCATCGCTCTCATTGTAGAGGGAGACGTTCCCCCCGACGATCGGGACATCAAGACGGCGGCACATCTCCCCCATCCCAATGATCGATTCCTCGATCTGCCAGGCAATCTCCGGGTGCACCGGGCTTGCAAAATTCAGGCAGTCAACGATACAGAGCGGATCGGCACCATAACAGGCGAGGTTTGAAGCATTCTCAAGAACGGCATTCGCTGTTCCGTCACGCGGCCGGAGATAGATATGCCGGGGATTGCAGCCGCAGGTGAAATAAAGGCCGCTTCCATCAAGCCGGAGCACCCCGGCATCGGGGCCGAGGGAGACAGTTCTAAGCTGGACATCATGATCGTACTGTGAGAAGACCCAGTCCTTTGCCGCACACTCGGGATGAGCGAGCACCTTCAGGCAGAGGGTGCGGAGATCCTCCTCAGGGCGGCGGAAAGGCTCTTCTGCACTATATGCCTTCGTCTCCCAGCGGCAGGCGGGAGTACCGCCGACGAGAAGATCAATAGGGAGATCGCAGACGGTTTTTCCATTGAATTCGATGATGTACCGGGGCTCTGCGATCACCTCTCCGACATCCGCCCATGCGAGATCGTACTTCTCTGCAATGGCTCCAATTGCTGCTACATCCTCTGGTGCAACTTCGGCGAGCATCCGCTCCTGTGATTCGGCAAGCATAATCTCAACCTCATTCATGTCGGTTTCACGGAGGGGGACGCGATCCGCACTGATCCGGGCACCGAATGTGCTTGACATCTCGCTTGATGCGCCGGCGAACCCGGCTGCACCGAGGTCACGGCAGGCAAGCACCTTTCCGGTTGCACACATCTCCAGTGTCGCCTCGATGAGGAGCTTCTCGGTATAGGGATCGCCTACCTGCACGCTCGGCCGATCCTCGGCTTCCGAATCCTCACTCAGATCCCGTGAGGCAAAGGAGGCTCCACCCAGACCGTCACGCCCGGTCCGGGAACCGTAGAGGATGAGGTGGTTTTCGGGCTTTTGTACCCTGCCGGTGATGACATCTCCGGGGTCAACGACTCCGACAGCAACAACATTTACAAGCGGGTTGCCCCGGTAGCTCTCGTCAAAGATGAGATCTCCCCTGACAACCGGAACCCCGATACAGTTCCCGTAATCCCCGATGCCGGAGACGACATGCTCAAAGAGGTGACGTGTCTTCTCGGAATCGAGGGTTCCAAAACAGAGGGGATCCATCAGGGCGATGGGGCGGGCACCCATCGAGATGATATCCCTGACAATACCCCCGACACCGGTTGCGGCACCATCATAGGGATCGACATAACTTGGATGGTTATGGCTCTCCATCCCGATCGCAAGCGCGGTCTTCTCATTGTATCTGACAATAGCAGCATCATCACCCGGCCCGATGATGACGTTTCTCCCCTCTGTCGGGAGAGTCTTCAGAAGAGCCCGTGTTGAGCGATAGCTACAGTGTTCACTCCAGAGGTTCTCAAAAGCGACCGCCTCAAGGGGGGTGATATCCCGTCCGAGGCGTGAGCGGATGATCGTGAGATCTTCGGCAGACAGCATTCACTTAGAGGTCATCTTTGAAGGAGAAATAAGGATCTCTCCTCACCCATACTACACTTTTTAGCACTATGACTCCCCATATACTCTATATGGTCGATAGTTACGAGGAACTGCTGAAGAAGGCATATACCGGTATCACCGAGCCGACAGATACAGGGGAGCGGTTCGTCGTGCCGCCGGTCAAATCCTACCTGGAAGGAAAGACGACGATCCTTGAGAACTTTATGGATATAGTCGGGACACTGAACCGGGAACCCGATCATCTGATGAAATTCATGCTCGGGGAACTTGGAACTGCCGGTAAGATCGACGGAAACCGTGCAATCTTTAATGGAAAGTTCGAGACCGATGTCCTGGAAGCGATCGTCAGGAACTACATCGACGATTATGTCATCTGTTCCGAGTGTGGGCGGCCCGACACCCGCCTCGTCAAAGATGACCGGATCCAGATGCTCAGGTGCGATGCCTGCGGCAGTCACCGTCCGGTGAGAAAACGGCGTGCCAGAACCGAGGTGAAGGGAACCAGCCTCGAAGAAGGTATGGAGCTTGAGGTTGATATTGAGTCGGTCAGCAGGCGTGGTGACGGAGTTGCCAAGGTAGGCAAGTATATCCTCTATGTCACCGGCGGAAAACCGGGGCAGAAGATCAAAGTCAAGATAACTAAGATATCCGGCCAGGTTGCATTCACCCAGCGGGTGTAATACCCGGTCCTTTTTTTTAACCCAATTACGGAAAAGAGATCTTTTGGAATCAAATGCTCCATAAAGCATCAGCATTCCGGATATTGTATCGAACAGTTCTCCTGAAAAGAAGTCACCTTATGCTGACTGAACCTGCATCAGCACTTCGTCACAGGAGCGGCTGATGCGTTCGCATGCCTCCCTGATGATTTGTACAGGATCCTTACTGCCGTCGGTTGTAACAAGGAGTTCGGGATCTGAGAACTGATACTCGATCTCATATTTGGCAACATCAACAGCCGTATCTTTCAGGATCTCATCGGTCAGCAGATTCATAAAGGTGTGTTTCTCTGAAACAAATACCATTCTGGCCTTATTTTTTTCCAGCTCAAGAATTTTTATGTTCATACTGTATATCAATTGGCAGGGAGACTATATAGCCATTAGCGGAGACCGAGATCAAAGGTTTCCATATCATATGCCGAATACGGCTGATCCCAGGAGACCATGTGGCTCAGGTGTACGCATCTGAGCTCTTTTGGTTTCAGCTCGTCTGCGAGATCAAGCGCATCGGTGTAGTTCATATGTTTTGAGATCGTCAGGTGCGACGGTGCCATGGCATCAAGGATGAGAAGATCCGCATCCCGCATACAGTCGATACTCTGCTCAGGAATACCACGGCGCGTATCTGATGAATAAACGAGGACAGCGTCTGCGGATTCTATCCGTACACCATATGTCGGAGCGCCGGGATGATCAACCGGGAAGAGGGTGATCGTGAGATCGAAGAGGGTGAATGGCTGGAAGGGCAACACAGGATTTCGCGGCGAGGGAAGAAAGGAAAATACATTGCTACAATAGTCGAGCACTTCCGGTACCGCATACATGGCAGGCGGTTTCTGAATCCGGTAGAAATCTCCAAACCCCATGAAATGGTCATAGTGACCATGAGTCCAGATTCCGGCATCGATATGCGGTGATCCGGCATTCAGGAGCTGTCTGCGGAGATCAGGAGTGGTATCGATGAGCAGGTGGTGTGAGCCCGACTCGATTAAAAGTGATGTCCGGAGCCGTTCCCTGCCTTCCTTCCATGCCTGCATGCAGTGATCGCAGCTGCACCCTATCTTGGGAGTGCCGATTGCATCACCGGTTCCAAGGAAGGTGACCCTCATGCCCCGATCCATCCGGTCTTCCGAAGCGCGTTCCTCCGATCAACAAGGAGCATACCCTGTTCGATATCAATATCGGTTATCTCGTCCCGCCCTTCAATAAGAGCGGCCATGACTGCCTCCTTTATCATCAGGCGAAGATCGGCACCTGTGAAGCCTTCGGTTCTGGCAGCGAGGAGAGGGAGGGCGGGGGCAATACTGATCGTACGGGTGATCGAACGCAGGATCGCCTCCCGCATCGGCGCGTCCGGGATGGTGAAGGGGACCGCATCGTCGAATCTTCTCCAGGCTGCCTCGTCAAGGATCCCGGGGTGGTTTGTCGCCCCGATGAAGAGGACTTCTGATCGGACCAGGTTAATCTGGTCGATGCTCTTGAGCAGCGTATTGACTGCCCGCTTCATTGCACCGTGATCATCCGAATCCCGTGTGCGTGCCACATAATCAAACTCATCAATGAAGAGAATGCAGGGTGAAAGGCGCTTTGCTATCTCAAAGATCTTGTCGATATTCTTTGATGTCTCTCCAAGGTACTGGGAGGTGATCATGGAGAGGCGTGCCTCGAGGATCGGCATATGCAGCTCACGTGCAAGCGAGAGCGCAAAGGAGGTTTTTCCGGTTCCGGGAGGGCCGACGAAGAGGAGACGTCCGACCTGATAGATCTGGTGTTTTTTCAGGAACTGACGATTTTTAAGCGCAACTCTGATCTTTTCGATCACTTCACGCTGTTCCCGGGTTGCGACAAAGGTCTCAAATGACTCTTCGATCTCTTCAGGCGCATAGATTGCGACAAGGCCGAATGCATCGCGGAGCTCCTCGGACTCGGCCTTCAGGGCATCGATCCGTGGCTGAAGAAACGCACGGCTGTCTTCATAGCGTGGGTTTTGGAGAGCGGCTTCCCTGTACCTGATCTCATCTGCCCCGTTCTTCTCATAATAAAAGGCAAGAACGGGATTTGAGGCTGCCAGATCCCTGCCACCACGGTCAAGGAACCAGCGTGCTGCCGGCTCAAGAGCAGTGATCGAGAGGCGCTGGCCAAAGTCGTCAAATCCAACAAACGGATTTGATTGGAGGAATTGGTTGGCCTCTTCGATTCCAAGAGCACGCTTTGCCAGGCTGTTGCTCACAATGAACGGACGCTTGAGATCAGTTCCGTTCTTGCCGATGCTAAACGCCTCGCGGCAGGCAGGGGTAAGATCTGCAATGCCGAGGGATTCCTCACGGTTAACGATCTCTGCAGTGAGAAGGAGCTCCATGAGCCGGAGTGTGGTGTGATCAGCCATCTCCATGTCTTAACCTTATATGTTGGCCGGGAATCCGAATAAGAGTATCTCTATTCTGTAGTGACGATACATCCCTCATCAGTGACGATGATCGTATGCTCTGCCTGTGAAACAAGTGAGCCGGGAATATCCTGGAGAACCGGATAGGACCGGAGCACGCCCTGCCTGATCAGGGCGGTCAGGGCAAGATCGGCGCGATCGGTTTTGAGCCAGCGCCGGGCAAAGGGCAGTCCCCGGCGATCCCGGATCTCTTCGAGTATCTTTCTTCCGGCAGGGATTCTCACGGGTTTCACTGCGATCTGGGAGAAGATCTCGACTCTTGAGCCCTCGGTGACGCGACCATGCCCGGTTGATGCAAACGGCTCAATAGCAATAGCCATCCCCTCCTTCAGGAGAGTGCCACCACCGGATCCGGTGTTTGGAACAGATGGTGAAGCATGGAGAGAGTAGAGATCAAGGCCGTGTCCGGTGAGGTTTACAACAGGCCGGAAGCCTCGTGAGACGATCGCCTCCTGCACCGCGGCGCCGATCTCGCCGGCACGAACACCGGGTCTGGCAAGCGAAAGCGCCGCATTCAGTGCTGCGCGCGATGCCTCGACCAGCAGGGGCTGATCCCCGAGATCGACGGTGAGGGCGGTATCTGCGATACACCCGTCGATATGGATACCGATATCCAGCTTGACCAGATCCCCGTCTGAGAACATGCGATCATCTGAGGGCCCTGCCGTATCATGCGCTGCTGCTTCATTCAGGGAGAGGTTTGGAGGAAATGCAATCGCTGCCCCCTCCTCATGGATCATGGTGCAGATGCAATCGGCCACCTCGGCAAGGGATGCGCCCGGGACGATCATACGTGCACCTTTCTGCAGGATCTTTTTCGCGAGTCTGCCTGATTGTTTGTACCGATCTATCATCTCATCATTCATATGCAGAAGACCTCCGGGAACCGGGTGATTCGTTCATAGCCACCATCTGTAACAAGAGCCATATCCTCGATCCGCACACCGCCGATCCCCGGATAGTATAAGCCGGGCTCGATGGTGACGACATTGCCCGCAGTAAGCGCCCCACCCCGTGAACTGAGGGAGGGGGCTTCATGCACCTCAAGTCCCACACCATGACCAAGGCTGTGGACAAAACCATCTGGTTCTGTTCCATATCCAGCATCTGCAAAGAGGGAGACAATTGCCTGGTAAAGGGCAGAGCCCTCTGCTCCCGCCCTGAGGAGAGAGAAGGCAAGCGTTTTTGCATCAGCTACCGTAGCATACATCTCCCGGATCTCAGGGCTCGCCTCACCCCGGACAACTGTTCGTGTCATATCTGCGAAATATCCGGTCTCTTCATTCTGTGGGAAGATATCGATGATGATTGGGGCGTTTGCTGCAAGCGGGCCTGTTCCCCGGAGATGCACCACCGAGGTTTCACTGCCCGAGGCAACAATCGTATCCACACCCCTGCACCCGTGCTTCAGGAGCGTGGCATGGATTCCATACCTGACATCTTCTGAGGTGAGGGTCTTTCCTTCGGGAGTCACCAGGAGCTCTCCTGTGGGTTTTGCCCTTCGTATCATGGCAAGCGCTGTTTCAAGGGCATCTTCTGCTGCTGCCTGCGATTCCCGCATCAGTGTTATCTCGGATGCGGACTTCTGCGAACGCATGGCAGAGAGCGTATCCATATCTACCTTGATCGGCTGATCTGAGGCGATCGCCTGCGCAAGGCCAAAGGGAAACTCGGATGGGACGAGGATCGGGCCTCCTGCCAGGTTCGCGATCACCTGCCCCGTTGCCTTCAGGGGATCGGGCTCTTCCTTCAGAATATCGAAAAAACCTGCATCTGCCCGGCTTATGGCAGTGCATGGAGATTCAAGGGCGGCCCGCCCCATCTCCATTGCAGGAACAACAATGAGAGCCTCTTCATTCCGGCGTTTCAGGTAGATAACCGGATCGCTCGTCCGAAACGACGTGAGGTACCGGATATTTGCATCTGATGAGGTGCCATATGCGGCATATGCCATGGAACCAGTGGCTGCCAGAGCATGATCGAGAGCATCCATTCTATATGTATCTGACATCAGAGAAGATGTATCTTCGGAAGGGGGGCATCCCCATACTGCGATTCGGCACGGTCACGGGCGGCATCGGCACGGGCAATGGCAGCACCTGCGCTCGAAGCGAGTGTATTGGCACTCTCAAGGTACGAGAGCGCTTCAGCCGTATCTCCTCTTCCACTCTCTGCAAGATCAAGATACTGGCTTAATGCCGCAAGACGTCCTTTGAAAGCATTCTGAACATTCCACATCTCTTCATCATAGCGACGAAGATCAGAGGCAACCCCGACAGCCCATTCGCCCCGGCTCCCGTCAAGGGTTCCGGCATAGTCTGAGAACCGGGTGACTGCCCCCGTGAGTACCCCGTGTTTATCTGAGAGATCATTGAGAAACGCCCCTTCACGTGCAATCTGTGTCCTGAGTGTCCGTGGATTCGGGGCATCCCCGGCAAGCTCGATATTCCAGAGATCGATTCCGATGGTATAAACGAGGAGATAGTTGTCAAGGGATTCACGATGGGGGGAGATGGACTCCATGCAGTCATCCCAGAGGGAATCCAGCTCATCATCTGAGAGGCAGCCTGCGGTACTGAGAGTTGCTGATACCAGAATGAAGAGCCCGATTGTCACCCAGGCAGAAGACCGTTCCCGCATATCCTGACAATAGGGTAGTAATTATCACTATAAATCTATACCTCTGGTTTTTAACCCTTTTCTGCCAGCACATCTTCATAGCGGATGTATCTTCACAGAGACACCAATACCTGGCTAATAATTAACCGAGAGCAGATGGATGCTGCCGGCCATCTGATGCATGCCACTGTGTGGCAGGGCATATATTATCTGAAAACCATGTACCTGCATATGGAAGAATCGGCAAAGCAGATCTTCAGGATCAAATATATTACAGTCGTCATCCTCCTCAATATCTTCTTGTTTGCCACTGCAGCCGCAGTTGCGATCTTCTTCATTGTTCCGGCAGAATCCGGCTTTAAAACCCCGGTGGTGGCCATCCTGATCATTATTGCTCTGGTGTCAGGATTTGTGACGAGGAAACAGTATATCGCAACAAAAGAATGGCTTGAGATCCATGCAAAGCCAGAGGAATCATCTGAAGAACCATCTGATCAAGAAGGGAGCACCCGATAGAGAGTGGGAAATGCACAGGCCCGGCTGATCTCAGAACAGACTGGTGTTCTGAACTCCGGGTTTTACGAAAGGCAGGCGAGGGATAGGAATGCTTGAGAAGCTCCGTGACGAGATTGAACTGATTGAACGGCACCTCCAAATAGCCCGTGCGGTTGTCGAGCATGAGCCGATCGGAATCATCAAGCTCGCAGAAGTGCTGAACCAGCCACAGCACCGGGTGCGGTATTCCCTCCGCGTCCTTGAACAGATGGGGTACATTCGCGCGTCCTCTACGGGAGCATATGCAACCCCGGAGATGCGGAAGATGCTGAAGGGAATCCCTGATGAGCTGGATGCATTCATCCGGGCTCTCGAAGAGATGAAACGGGGATTGGTTAACAATCTTTAAGTTCTGGCACTGGCAATGTAATTAGGCAACTTGAGTGCCGCCATAACTCAGTTGGTAGAGTGGCTGGCTGTTAACCAGCATGTCACAGGTTCGAGTCCTGTTGGCGGCGTACGCAGGATCAATCCTGATCCGGGTATTCTTTTTCTGAGTTTTTTGATGTATGTATCCCATATTGGAAATATAGCCAAATGCTTAATGCACGGGAGATGATGAGATTACAATGGCTACAATTTATCTCTATGTCACAGATACCCTCGCAGACTGGGAGTGTGGACACGTTCTTGCCGAACTCCATTCCGGGCGGTTCCTTAAGGATCCAGCTTGCGGGTACGATCTTGTCCTCTGCGGCAGGACAATGGATCCCATTACCACGATGGGCGGGCTGCCCATGGTTCCGAAGGTTCTTTTTACCGATATCCTGCCTGTGAACGGGGATCTGGTTCTCCTGCCCGGTGCGGATACCTGGCTTGACCCGGCACAGGGCACGGTCATTGAAAAGGTCCGGATGCTGCTTGATGAAGGTGTGGTTGTTGCTGCAATCTGCGGGGCGACGATGGCCCTTGCCAATGCCGGGCTCCTGGATACACGCCCGCACACCAGCAATGATCTGGCGGCACTCAAAATGTTCTGCCCCAGCTATCATGGCGAACAGTTTTACTCAGACGACCCTGCAGTTACAGACGGCAACCTGATCACAGCAGGCAGCTTTTCACCAGTGGAATTTGCCACCCATATAATCAGGAGACTGGATGTGATGAGCCCGGAAACCCTCACCGCATGGCACGGGCTCTTCACCACACGAAAACCAGAGTATTATTACGCACTCATGGAATCGCTCCCTAACAAATCCATAACCCAATAAACACGATAATCCGGAAGGCGGCTGAACTGCTCTATGAACAGCCGTAAATGCAGCCATCGCCTTCCTTTTCAATAATGGCTGTAAGCTGTTTCTGCATTTTCCTCTACCCCTCCACAATCTTCCCGTCCGAGAGCCGGATCACCCGATCAAAGTACGGCAGGTGCCACTCCTCATGTGAGACCATCAGCACCGTCTGCCCCCGCTCCCGGTTGATCTCGGCAAAGAGGTCGAGGACGGCCTTTGAGTTCTCTGAATCAAGGTTCGCACATGGCTCATCTGCGATCAGGATCTCAGGATCATTCACGAGGCCCCGGGCGACGGCAACCCGCTGCTGCTCCCCGCCCGAGAGCTCCTTTGGGAGATGATCGGCACGGGCACGAAGCCCGACCTGGTCGAGCATATGCAGAACCCGATCCCGGATCCCGTCTTCAGATACCCCTCGTGCCATCATCGGGAGGGCCACATTCTCAAATGCCGTCAGATCATGCATAAGGGCATACTCCTGGAAGACATACCCAAGCCACTCCAGCCGGAAGAGTGTGCGTTGATAGTCAGGGAGGGCGGTCACATCCTCTCCCGAGATGGTGACAGAGCCGCTTGTCGGGAGATCGAGGAGGCCGATCATATGGAGGAGCGTCGATTTGCCGCTCCCCGATGCTCCCGTGATTCCGATAAAATCCCCCTTGGCGATTGTGACACTCACCCCGTTCAATGCATGTACGAGCACGTCCCCCATCCTGTATGTCTTCTGGAGATCTGTCACCTCAATCACGAAATCAGCCCCTCATCGCATCAAGCGTATTCTCCCGTGTGATCCGCCATGCCGGCAGAAAGCCTGCGAGTGCAGAGGCTCCTGCAAGCCATCCGGCATTCTCAAGCATCGTTGCCATCTCAAAGACAGGAACCACATCGCCATCAGGGAACTCAAGCGGGTTTGCCGAGAAGTAGAGGAGGAGCAGGTTCACGACCACCATCCCGGCAAGTGAGCCGAAGAGCCAGATAAAGAGCACCTGTGCAACATAGCTCCCGATGATAATCCGGTTGGATATCCCGATTGCCTTCTGGATGCCTATCTGGTGCCGCTGGTTGATCGTCTTGATCGTGAAGACGATCCCAATCACAACAATCGCGATGATGAGGCTGACGGCAAGCGAGATTTTATCGATGATCGAGAACGTCTCCATCGAATCGGCAATCACCTGTGTCATCGCTTCATTCCAGGTCTCCACCCGCTCCTGCACCCCGAACTGAAGGAGGCGGAGCTTCACCAGATCAAGATCCTCTCCTGATTGTGCCCTGACAAGCACCTCGGTGGCTTCGGTATTCCGGGTACCAAGTACAGCATCCATCTCCTCCCACGAGATGAATGCCATATAATCGGCCTGGTAGGATTTTGTCGAGTATATCCCCTTCACGCGGTATGTCTTCAAAACCCCGTTTGCAAACATCACCTCTACCGAATCCCCAACCCTCACCCCGCCGAGCGACTCAAAGAAATCAAGGCCGGGATCTTCATGGCCCGCGACAAACTGGCCGAGCAGAATCCCGTCATCAGCAGGCGAGAGGAAATCACCCTCAACGATATGCTCATGGATCTTTGTAACTTCAATCTCATCGCGGGGATTAAACGCGGTGATCGGGATGCTCACCATCGAGCCCTCATGGCTCAGGGTACCCCCGATGGAGTAGCGTGCCGAGGCCCGCGCGGCGCGCGGCACCCGGTTCACGCGATCAAGGAGTTCATCCACATGGAAGAGGGTTCGCTCATCACGTTCGGGGCGGATCACAATATCAGACGTGACATAATCGATCGTCTGATCATGGAAGAGGTTCACTGCCCCCCCGATGATTGCGGAGAGGAGGATCATATTCGTAAAGACCATCGCGATAATCAGGATATTCAGAAGCGTCCCCACCTTTCCCCCACGGAGAATCGCCCGTGAGGCAAGAAATATGGAGACGCGTGCTCCGGAAAGCATGAGTGATTCACTCCTTCTTCCGTTGTGAATAGAGATAGTACCCTGCTCCTGCAATCAGCACGAGAATGACAAGGGCAACAAGGGCACCTGCAACCCCCTGCTCCCTGACAACCAGTGTAATCGGCTGATCCATCCGGTGATCCCCATAATCATCCGAATACCCGACAGTGAGAGACGCGGGGATCTCGCCGCCTTCAGCCGCAGTCAGCCGGAAAACTGCCGGGGCATCGTTTCCGGGCCGGATCGAGCCGATGAACGTCTCCCGTTGCCCTGAAAGGGGGGCATCGAGATACGCCACAACAGATTCTGCCCGTCCGGTTCCGGTATTTTCGAGGCGGACGATCAGATCAAATGGCTGCCCGGAGTCAACAGTAACCGGATCCGTTCTCACCGCAGAGACTGCAAGAGATGATGCTCCACGGACATCGACTGCGCATGATGCGGTGATTACCTCAGTTGATCCGTCGGCCTGCTGGTAGCCGATCACAACCGGCAGCTCATAGAGGCCGGGTGCGATCTCTTTGCTGACCCGGAACGAAAGTGGGATCACCATCTCCGCACCGGGAGCAAGCACGGGCATGAAAGATGATGCAGGCCCGACAGGGGCGATCATCAGATCCCCGGATTGAACGACAACCGTGATCTCCTGTGCGGCACTCTGCCCGGTATTGGCAACAGCAAGCCCGGTTTCAAATGATTCTCCCGGAGCAACAAACGGCAGTTCATCCTGGGAGACCCGGATTACCGGGACCTTCATCGAGAAGATCGGCATATTGACATTGATTGGGATCGGGTAGATGACGCTCTCCCCGCCCCTCACCCGGATACGGAGCTGGGGGAAATAGATCCCGCTCTTCTCCGGCGCCTGAATCAGAAATACCAGATCCATCGACTGTCCGGGCCCAAGCACCCCGGTGAAGGCCGAGTTTCCTTCCAGCACCCGGATATCCCCCCGGCCATCAAGGAAGACACTTCCTATCACCAGGTAAACATCCTGGCTTTCCGATGTCGAGACAGGGAATATATCCGAAAGATAGACCGATTCGGTACGAAGCGATGTGATTGCCGCATTCTGGATCGTTACATGCACAATCGCCTGATCGCCCGGCATCACGACTGAGGGGACAAGGGTGTGATCGGTGATAATAACGGACTGCCCGGAGGCCTGTGCAACCCCGGTTAATAGGGCACTCAGAAGAATAAGGAGCATACAAAGGCGGAGGGGAATTGGTACAGGCGCCATAAACAGAATCCTCATTACCATGAAAAACGACCCCCGGCATATATAATAGCTCTCTTCACCCTCCCGGAGAGAGCCATGTACAAATAAATCAGAACCGATCTCCTTAACTTCGAGAAGGATAGATATTCAAAGTAGTTCATGTCCGATCCTGGCGCCAGCTCCCCGATCCGTATCCTCTATATCGATGACGAACCTGCACTCCTTGACCTGACAAAACTCTTCCTCGAAGAGAAAGGCAGGTATTCGGTCGATATCCTCGAAGATTCTCTTGAGGCGATGGAGATTATTATGGATGGCGACTATGACGCAGTCGTCTCTGATTACCAGATGCCGTCAAAGGACGGGATTACTCTCTTAAAGGAGCTTCGGGAGGCCGGATCGACTCTCCCGTTCATCATCTTCACCGGAAAGGGAAGGGAGGATATCGTTATCGAGGCACTGAACAATGGTGCCGACTTCTATCTCCAGAAAGGCGGCAACCCCCGTGCCCAGTTTGCAGAGCTTGCCCACCAGATAGAGATGGCTGTTGCCTCAAGGAGAGCTGAGAAGAAGATCGCCGAGAACCTTGATGAGCTGAATGCCGCATATGAACAGCTCACCGCCAATGAAGAAGAGCTGAGATCGAGCTTCGAGGAGCTTTCGATACGGGAGCAGGAGATCAGGAGGAGCGAGCGGAGGCTCTCAGACATCATCAACTTCCTCCCAGACGCCACATTTGCGATCGATTCGGATGGTGCTGTCATCGCCTGGAACAAGGCCATCGAGGAGATGACCGGAATCGAAGCGGATAAGGTCATCGGAAAACGAGATTACGAATACTCCCTCCTCTTCTATGGAGAGAGAAGGCCCGTTCTCATCGACTATATCCTCAAAGGGGAGCTTGACAATATACAGGGGCACTACCCTGAGATCCAAAAGAGGGGTGAGAGTGCGATCATCGAGACCGATTCCGCCCGGATGAAGGGAAATAAGAGAGTCCTCTGGGCAACGGCATCACGGTTCTATGATGATAAAGGAGAGGTGGCGGGTGCCATCGAATCGATCCGCGATATCACCGAGCAGAGGAACCAGGAACGCGAACTCCTCTCGATGCATGAGGAACTGGCATCAACAGAGGAGGAGATCCGCCAGCATCTGGATGAGGCGATCACAGCACAGGAAAAACTCAGAAAGAGCGAGGAGCGGTACCGGGGCATCTTCGAGAATACCGGCTCTGCACTTGCCATCTTCGGGCAGGATCTGACCATTCTAAGAGTCAATTCCCTCTTTGAGGAGCTCTCCGGATATACGGCTGCTGAGATCGAAGGAAAATTAAAACCCACTGCATTCATCCATCCAGAGGATATCGATCGGATAATGGAGTATCATCATGCACGCTACCAGAATGGTGACGCTCCACTCAGCTACGAGTTCCGGTTTATCAGGCGGAACGGGGAGGAGCGGATCATCTTCATCTCAATCGGGGTTTTACCAGAAGAACGGCTTTCCGTCGCCTCACTTGTGGATATCACAGAATGGAGGCGTGCTGAAGCACGGGCACAGGAACTTGTGCATATCCTTGAAGAATCAAAGAACGAGATCTTTATCTTTGATGCTGAGACACTCCGTTTCCTCTGGGTGAACAAGGGAGCCTGCAATAATCTTGGATATTCGATGGAGACACTTGCAGGGATGACACCCCTCGATCTGAAGCCGGAATTCACACCGCAGTCATTCCGGGAGTTGATTGCGCCGATGCTCGATGGGAAGAAGGAATATAATGAATTCCGGACAGTTCATCAGAGGGCAGATGGGACACTCTATCCTGTCGAGGTTCATCTTCAGATCTCCCGCTTCCATGGAAAACCGGCGTTTGTTGCGATCATCATTGATAGAACAGATACAGCCAGGGCCGAAGAAGAATTACTGATCCGCGAGAATATCCTCTCAAAGGTGATGGAGATCCTCCCGATCGGGCTCTGGTTTGCAGATAGCGAGGGGAAGCTCACCATGGGGAACCCGGCAGGGGTTGCCATCTGGGGTGCTGAACCCCACGTGGGGATAGAAGAGTATGGGATCTTCAAAGCCCGCAGGTACCCTTCAGGCGAGGAGATCGCACCCGACGACTGGGCACTTGCCCGGAGCATACGGGATCGGGTCGCCATCACCGATGAACTTCTCGAGATCGACTGTTTTGACGACAAAAAACGCCTCATATACAACTATACCGCACCGGTGATCCTTGATGACGGAACACTCAAGGGTGCGATCGTCGTCAACCGTGATGTCTCCATGGAGAAGCGATCGGAAGAGGCACTGAAGCTCTCCAATAAAAAGATCCGCCTCCTCGCCGGTATCACACGCCATGATGTCAGGAACCAGATGATGGCCATTGACGGGTATATCGAACTGATCAGAAGGAGGGAACCTGAAACCGGGATAGCTGAGTATCTCGAAAAGATCGGACTCTGCCTCGCACAGATCTCAAAATCCTTTGAATTTATGAAGGAATACGAGAAGATCGGAACGAGCGGACCGGCATGGCAGGAGATCAGCGCCTCGCTCGAACCTCTCGCCGGATCCAAAATTCCGATGACAAACACCTGCCGGAACGTCTCGATCATCGCCGATCCCCTCCTCACCAAGGTCTTCTCAAATCTTCTGGACAACACTATCCGGCATGGAGAAGATGCAACAGAGATCACGATCTCATGCGAAAAGAGCGATGGCAACCTGAGGATTCTGTGGCAGGATAATGGAGCAGGCATCCCTGAAACTATGAAAGAGCGAATTTTTGAATATAAATGCGGAAAAAACAGCGGGTATGGCCTCTACCTGATCCGGGAGATTCTGGCAATCACCGGGATCACGATCCATGAGGAAGGGATCGAAGGCGAGGGTGCCCGGTTTGTGATCCTGGTTCCGGCAGGCAGATGGAAGATTGAATAGAAGAATCCGCCCCTCTCTTCCATATCACTTTTCCCTTCCGGCAGGCAATATATACCAGCATGAATCATTACGGAGCAGCACTCCTTGGCAGGGTTCGATCAACCCGGCCGCTCATTCACCATATTACCAATACCGTCACAATCAATGACTGCGCAAATGCAACCCTTGCCATCGGTGCAGCACCGGTGATGGCAGGCGCAATCGAAGAGGTTGCCGAGATGGCCGGGATTGCAGGCGCCCTTGTCCTCAATATCGGAACCCTTACACCCGCACAGGTAGATGCGATGGTTGCCGCAGGAAAAGCCGCAAATGCACATGGCATCCCGGTGATCCTTGATCCGGTCGGAGTCGGTGCAACAACACTCAGGACAGAGAGTGCGGAGAGGATTCTGAATGAATGCAGAATCACTATCCTGAAAGGAAACGCCGGTGAGATCGGTGTCCTTGCCGGAAGCGGCGGCACTGTCAGGGGGGTTGATTCGGGTGGCTGTACGGGTGATCCCATTGAGGTTGCCCTTCGGTGTTCCGGGAGGTGGAACACAGCCGTTGCCATGACTGGTGAGACCGATATCGTCTGCGGGAATGGTGAGGCATACCTGATTTTAAACGGGAGCCCGATGATGGAGCGGCTCTCGGGAACCGGCTGTATGGCAGCATCTGTTGTGGGGGCGTTTGCAGCCGCAGGCGACGATCCGGTGAAGTCCGCAGCCGCTGCACTCATCGCATTCGGGCTTGCCGGGGAACGGGCAGCCAGGCAATCTGCGGGACCATACTCATTCAGAACCGCACTCTTTGACGAACTCGCATCACTGACACCGGAGACGGTATCGGCTGAGGCACAGGTGGAGCAGTACCATGGCATATGATCTCTACATCATCACCGACGAGCAGATCGGGAGGGGGAGATCCCATACCGAACTCGCCCGGATGGCGCTTCTGGGCGGAGCGGATATCATCCAGCTCCGGGACAAGAGGATGGATGCTGCATCCCTCTACCGGACCGCAACAGAGATTCTGGCCATGACCAGGGATGCCGGTGCCTGCTTCATCATGAATGACCGGCTTGATATCGCTCTTGCCACCGGAGCAGACGGAGTTCATCTCGGCCAGCAGGATATGCCGATATCTGAAGCCCGCCGGATTGTTCCCAGGGACTTTATCATCGGCTCTTCTGTCGGATCGGTTGATGAGGCGATACAGGCAGAGATATCAGGTGCCGATTACCTTGCACTCAGCCCGGTCTTTGCCACCACCTCAAAAGATGATGCCGGATGCGGGCACGGCCTTTCAACACTGAGCGCCATCCGTGATGCAACCCGCCTTCCAATTGTAGCAATCGGCGGGATCACACGGGAGAATATCGGATCTGTGATCGGTGCGGGGGCAGATGGTGCCGCCGTCATCTCTGCGGTTATCGGAGAGGAAGATGTCGCAGCAGCAGCAGCAGAACTGAAACGGCAGATTGCAGTGGCAAAAAATCCTGGCAGGACACCCCCTGTTCAACAGAAGGTGTGATTGCAAAATGGCCCGGCCTGTGATTGGCATTATCGGAGGCGGGCCGGCAGGACTCTTCTGTGCAGCAACCATCCGGTCAGAGGGAAGCCGGATCATCGTCTTTGAGAAGAAGAGGGAGGCAGGGAGAAAACTCTTAATCACCGGATCAGGGCGGTGCAATATCACACATGCGGGCAATATCCGCAGTTTTGAAGAACATTACGGTGAGAACGGGACTTTTTTGAAACCAGCACTCAGGAATTTTACGAACCGGGATCTGATCGCGTTCTTCGAAGATCGGGGATGCCCACTCTATACAGATGAGAACGAGAAGATATTCCCTGTATCAGAAAAGGCAGATGATATCCTCTCTGTACTGATGGCCGCATGCCGGGAGAACGGGGTGATCTTCAGACAGAACAGCCAGGTTCGTGCCGTGGAGCGCTCAGGGAGCAGCTTTCTGATCAGGACAGACGATCAGGAGGTGCTGGTCGATCACCTCGTCATTGCAACCGGCGGTGCATCATACCCAGCAACCGGATCAACAGGTGACGGGTATGGCTTTGCCGAATCCCTCGGCCACCGGATCATTGGGATTGGACCCGCCCTTGCCCCGGTACACCCGGACCAGTATCCGTTTTCAGATCTCGCCGGGATCTCCTTTGATGATATCTGGGTCTCGATCCTCCGGGAAGGGAAGATTGTCAGGAGAGTAACAGGGGATCTCCTCCTGACCCATAACGGCTTTTCAGGCCCCGCCATCCTGCATGCATCCCGGTACATCAGGGATGGCGACAGCCTCAGCATCGCATTTCTCCCGGAAAAAGAGAGGGAGGCGATCGCATCTCTTATCACCCATGGAACACAGGCATATGGGAAGCGTCTTGTGAAGACGATCCTCTCAGAACTACCCCTTCCTGCACGCTTCATCCAGCGGCTCACCGAAGAGGCGGGGCTGTCACCGGACAGTACAGTGGCCCACCTCACAAAAGAGAAGAGGAAAGAACTCCTTTCGCTCCTCACAGGCTGGATATTTCAGATCAAAACGGTCGGCGGATTTGACGTTGCAATGGCTACCCGCGGGGGCGTTGCACTTGAGGAGATCAACAACAAAACGATGGAATCGAGGCTTCTTCCAGATCTCTATTTTATCGGAGAGGTGCTCGATATCGACGGCGATACCGGGGGATACAACCTTCAGGCAGCATTCTCAACCGCATATGCAGCTGCGGAATCAATCTCTGCAAAAACAGGGGAAATTTAGATATTCGAGAAACGGAGCCTGACCTCACCGGGATCCAGGTGGCGGGCTTCCATCAGGGCGGAGATGATTGCATCCGAATGGGCGAGCGCAACCATCTCAAAGGCTGATCCCCTCCCGATAGGAACCGACGCCGAGCGGTACTGTCCGGAGATCTGCCTCACCTCATACTCAGGTGGAAGATCAGCACTATTTCCGGACGATTCACCGAGATCGATGACCAGATCAACATACCCGGCTGCTTGTGAGTCCGGATTTGCGGTGATAAGGCAGGACCACCCTCCAAGTTCACGCACCTTCTCAGCCGCGCTCACCACCGATTTTGTCTCGCCGGAGCCGGAGAAGACAACGAGCATATCGCCGGAATCAAAGGCAGGGGTGATCGTCTCACCGATCACATAACAGGGGAACCCAAGGTGCATCAGCCGTATCGCAAATGCCTTGGCAACAAGCCCGGATCTCCCGGCGCCAGTGACATATATCCTCCTTCCGGAGAGGATCTCGGAGATGAACTGCCGTGATTCCTCCTCGTCAATCACCTCGGCAACACGGATGATCATCTCCGCCGTCCTGAGCATATAATCCGATATATTCACGCTATCCCCTGTCATATCTGATCACTTCTGGATCATGACGGGGTAAGAGGATATCGGTCATCCCCTGACCATCCCGATGCCAAGGAGGATCAGGGTGATCAGCAGCACCGGGGGGATCAGATACCTGCATATTCAAAGGATAAGATGCGGAATGAAACCTTTCAGCCCGCCCTTCTCCCTGAGCAGATGGGGATCGAGTATCCAGCCGAATGCAACTGCCATGAACAGTGCCGTCAGGGGAAGGCCAAATGAGCCGGCCGTCTCATCAAGAAGATCCAGCACCGGAAGACCAGTGCTCCTGTGGTTCCTCTATCCCTTCAGCAGACATGAGGAGAGGGGTCTCTCCTCAGAATACAAGAGTGTTACTGATATTCGACCGGCTGTGACTGCCGGGGAAGCCCGCCTTTGAAGTGCTGCTGTATCCGGGAATAGTATTCTGTCAGCCGTTCGTTCATCGTCGGCCTCACCTTCTCCAGAGCAGCTTCGAAGTGGCGGGTGGAGACGACTGTTACCCCCTCCCGCATCGCAAGCATTCCTGCCTCACGGCAGAGCCCTTCGAGATCGGATCCGACATATCCGGCAGTCCGGGCTGCAACCGCCGCGATGATCGCATCACGTGCCGGATCAGGGGACTGCTGATTGAACCGGGAGGCGAGATCGTGGATGAGTTTCCGGATCTCACTCCTCTTCAATCCTGCCCCTTCCTTCTTCGGCATTTCAGATGCAGCTTCCCGGATTGCATCCGCGGTGATCTCTTTTCCTTCTCCGATTGACTCGAATATCTTCTCGATGCAGCCATATTCACAGCCTTCAAGGAGAGTGATGAGCTCTTCAATCGTTCCTCCTTCAATCGGCATGCTCCTCATATGGATCCAGAGGATTCTTTTCCGATCCTCTTCATCAGGCTCCCCGATATAGACGAGCCGATCGAACCTGCCGGGCCGGAGAAGGGCCGGATCGACAATATCGGGCCTGTTGGTTGCTCCCATCACGATCACATCGCGGATATCCTCGATCCCGTCGATCTCGGTTAGGATCTGGTTTAAAACACTCTCGATGGTATGATTGGAATCCCCGCCCCCGCGAGCCGGGGTGAGGGCATCCATCTCATCGAAGAGGATGATCGAAGGTGCCACCTGCCGGGCCTTCTTGAAGATCTCACGGACGGCCCTCTCACTCTCCCCAACCCATTTGGAGAGGAGCTGAGGCCCTTTGATCGGGATGAAGTTCGCACCGGACTCGGTTGCCACTGCTTTGGCGATCAGGGTTTTCCCGGTTCCGGGAGGGCCATAGAGGAGAATGCCTTTT
>Ga0163225_100049_pt1 | contig 37374 bp, 32 predicted proteins | sample MSEWel2016_04_06_2_FD_113145 | JGI IMG/M metagenome (GOLD analysis project Ga0163225, IMG submission 113145) | Subsurface microbial communities from deep shales in West Virginia, USA - MSEEL Well Study Marcellus 5H_2016_04_06 ... | reverse complement strand
TCGAACTCCACATGGTCGTTTCGTGGACAAAAAAATAATTGCGTAGCAATTAGCGTATCCGGCTAATTTTGATTGGGTTTTATTATATAACCTGTTTGGTTCTGGCTCGTCCAGGTTAGGTTTGCACAATTCACGACATGATGCATAACTCTCCCGGAATAAACACTTTGCGTCTTTGTGTTTACGTTTTTTTCAACTGACTATTGAGTTCAAAAACGCAACCAAATTCATTTTTTTGCATCTGATATGTGGTTTTTAATGTATTATCCAACCTTAAAAAACACCATCATGATACGTTTTTTCATCCCAATATTAATGATAGCTGCTTTTGCCGGGTGCAGTTTGTTCGACAACGACGAGGAACCTGTGGAAAAAGATTTTGATCTGAAATCACTGGAAGTATTGGAAGCTACCGACCGATTTGGGTGGGAGCTCCTTGAGTCGGTTAACTCGGATGCCAAAGCGGGTGAGAATGTTGTGATCTCTTCTTTAAGCGTCGCTCAGGCTTTGGGGATGACCACCAACGGTGCTGACGGTGAAACACTCAACCAGATGCTGAAGGTAATGGATTTTTGCGAAGTGGAGACAATGAATACGGCGTTTAAAAATATCAGGGAAGTTTTGGAATCAGCCGACTCTAAAGTCGATATTGAAGTGGCCAATTCGGTCTGGTATAAGGAATCTTTACCCGCTAAAAAAGAATTTGGCGAGGTGGTTGAGAAGTATTATGATGCTGCTTTTCGTGGTGTGGATTTTTCCGATAAGGAAGGGGCTAAAGACCTTATTAATGGTTGGGTAAATGATAAAACCAGGGGTAAGATTCCGACCATAATTGATGGAATCAGTGATCAACAATATATGTTTCTGGTGAATGCTGTTTATTTTCTGGGGAAATGGCAGTATCAGTTCGATAAATCGGATACACGCGACCAGGATTTCTATTTATCCGATGGTTCTGTGGTACTGGTTCCTATGATGAATCAGGAACTGGACATTAAATATTTTTCGGATGCTGAGCTCCGGGCTGTAAAAATGCCCTACGGTGATGGTTCTTTCTACATGATTGTAACTCTTCCCGAAGGTGATGTTACGGTTGATCAGATGATTGAAAATATGACTACTGAGAAGTGGGCTTCCATTTCGGAAAATATGAGCAAGCGAAATCTTAAACTGTTTATGCCCCGATTCGAAGTGGAATGTAAGTATCTCCTGAATTCCAATTTAATCAGTATGGGCATGGAACTTCCTTTCTCCCCTGTAAACGCTGATTTTTCCAACATGATCGATGCCCCTGTGTTTATTAGCAAAGTCAACCATAAAACCTACATTAAAGTTGATGAAGAAGGAACAGAAGCTGCGGCGGCCACAAGTGTGGGTATGGTTGTTACTTCTGTAGGCCCTGAATTACCAGAATTCAGAGTTGATCGCCCATTCTTCTTTGTCATTGCAGAGGAAAAAAGCGGGGCTATTCTATTCTCCGGAAAAATTGAAAATCCTTTGTGATTTTCAACCGAAAGCAACTCTAAAAGGCCAGAACGATAAGTTAACTGTTATCCAGCTATGAGCTAAGAGCTAAGAGCTAAGAGCTAAGAACTAAGAGCCATCAGCTACGAGCTACCAGCTACGAGCCACCAGCTACTCCCTATGGTTATAAACCGCACTGGCCTGATCTGTAGGCATGAGTAGTATATCGTTCACATTAACGTGTGCCGGACGTGTAATCATGAACTCCACTGCATCGGCCACATCTTCGGCAGAAAGAGGTGTCAGTCCTTCGTAAACATTGTCGGCTTTCTCTTTGTCCCCATGGTATCGCACTATCGAAAATTCCGTTTCTACCATTCCGGGTGATATGGACGATACTTTTATGTTGTACGGTAGAAGGTCAATGCGCATTCCTTTGGTGATTGCGTGCACAGCATGTTTCGAAGCACAATAAACATTCCCGTTGGCATAGACTTCCGAACCGGCAATGGAACTCACATTTATGATGTGCCCTTGTTTTCGCTTTATCATTCCGGGCATTACAGCTTTGCTAACCGCCAGCAATCCTTTAACGTTGGTATCAATCATCTGCTCCCAGTCGTTCCAGTCACCATCCTGAATGGGGTCGGATCCTGCAGCCAGTCCGGCATTGTTTATCAGAATATCGGGTGATTTCCATTCTTCCGGCAAAGATAAAAGGGCCTGCTCCACTTCGTCTCTGGAGCGAACATCAAACACCCGTGTTTTTACTTCCACATTATTGTTTCTCAGCTTTTGCGCCAGTTCATTTAGCCGTTTTTCTCTCCTTCCGGTAATAATGATATTGTATCCGTTTCTTGCCAGCATCGCAGCACAGGCTTTCCCGATTCCGGAGGTGGCACCGGTTACCAAAGCAATCTTACTCATAATAATATCCAATTTGTTTTGTGGGTTTTTTTTTCTATTTTCAATGTCAAATATACCAAAAATCAGAGTAATTTCGGGTGATTTCGACAATCGTGAAAAAAAAGGTGCTTTTTTGGGTATCTTTGAGTTTTGGAAGAGTACAAAGCTTCTGGTTTCTTTGGATACGACCAGATTTTGTTTTTTTTGAATAAAAACGGGGGCCCGTAATTTTTTCTGATTGTTTTGCTAACTTTAACAGTCCCAACCCTTAATAATTTGAAAAACATTAATTTTATGGACCATAAAAATCTTTCTACAATTGCCGACGCGGAGTTGTTGAATATGACTTCTGAAGAATTCGAAAAAATCGAATCTATTCTCGGGCGGCTTCCCAATAAGTTGGAGTTGGAACTCTTTTCTATCCTCTGGTCGGAGCATGCCAGTTATAAAAACTCAAGGAAATGGCTGGAGTTATTGCCAACTAAAAGTAAAAATGTTTTGGTCGAAGCGGGGCAGGAAAGCGCCGGAGTTGTGGATATTGGAGATGGTCAGGTCGCTGTGTTTAAGCTCGAATCGCACAATCACCCTTGTGCTGTTCAACCTCGTTTGGGGGCATCAACCGGAATGCGTGTGGTAAACCGGGATATTTTTTCAATGGGAGCCAAACCGATTGCGCTGTTAAATTCTCTGCGTTTTGGAAAATCGGACCGCGATACTGCCCGATGGCTTTTTGATGAGGTGGTAAATGGCATTGCCGATTTTGAAAAGGGTTTTGGAACTCCAGTGATTGGCGGTGAAGTGTTTTTCTGTGAAGCTTTCAATACCAATCCTATTGTCAACACGATGTCGATCGGAATTGCAAACAAAGGGGAACTGGTTTCGGCTGTAGCCAAAGGGAATGGGAATCTTGTTGCAGTAATTGGTGTTCCAACCGGACGTGATGGCATTGATAATGACGCTTTTGTGGCCGATAAAATCTCAGATAAAGAGACAAAGAGTATTTCTTTGGAACAAATGCGGGACATTGAATCAGAGAAACATCTTTACAAGGTTTTGCAAAAGCTAATTGATGAAAAACTGGTGGTTGGCGTTCAGACTATTGGTGCACAGGGGATTGCGGGAGCGCTTACTGAAATGGCCGCAAGAGGAAACAGTGGGGTTGAGTTTAATGCTGATTTGGTGCCTATCCGCGAAAAGGAAATGACCCTTCGTGAAATACTGATTTCGGAAACTTGGGGAAGGATGTTGATTTGTATAACTCCCGAAAATGAAGAGAAAATCAGGAAAGTTGTCGAGGAGGGAAAACTAACCATGGGAATTGTGGGCACTGTGAACGATACCCGGTTGTTGAAGTGCGGAATCAATGGAACTCCTGAAATCGAATTTCCTGTGAAGTATTTGGGGTTGGCCGAAATGGGGCCTGTTTATGAACGGGAAACAGCGGCGGAAAGAAAATTGCCTGAATCCATTAAAGTGGATGACCTCCCTGAACCGGATCATTATCCTGCTGCTGTTGAAAGTATGCTGAAGTCGCTTAACGTCACTTCTAAGAAATGGCTGACCCGCAAATTTTCTAAAACTTTGCGTAAAGAATCCACAAGCACTAAGTTCCCTTCCGATGCAGGAATTATTGAACTGGGTGCCAATGATAAAGCTTTATTGGCTACCGTAGATAGCAACCCCTCTTATTTTACCTCTGATCCTTATAATGGAGCTCGTATTTCGGTAGCCGAGGCCATGCGAAATATTGTTTGTGGCGGAGGTGTTCCTTTGGCTGTTTCGGATTGTCTGAACTTTGGAAATCCTTATGACCCGGAAGCTTATGCCGATTTTGTGGATTCAGTGAAAGGTATTGCTGATGCCTGTAAATTCTTTGATATACCGGTTGTCAGTGGTAATGTCAGTTTCTATAATCAACGCTCTGTAGATGGACAAATTATTCCGGTTATCCCCTCTCCTGTAATTGGTATGGTGGGTGTACTCAAGGATGTGAATAAGCATACTACCCTGTCTTTTAAGCATAAAGGAGATATGATCTTCCTTGTTGGGCGTTCTCGCGACGATGTAAATGGTTCTGAATATCTTAGAGCAGTGCATGGAGTGGATGTTTCTTTGCCACCATACTTTAATCTGGAGGAAGAGAAAAAACTTCAGGTTATCATCAGCGACCTGGTTGATCATCAACTGGCCCGGTCTGTTCACGATGTCTCCAACGGAGGGCTGTTTTTCACGCTCCTGGAATCAGGAATTCCACTGAATTACGGGTTTGATATCACTTCTGATGCCGAAGTTCGCCGCGATGCCTTTCTTTTTGGAGAGTCACAGGGGCGTGTGATTGTTTCGGTATCGCCTGAGAAACAGGACGACTTTGTGGATTTTATGATGGGGCGGGACATGCCGTTTTCAATTCTGGGACATGTAACAAAAGGTGAAATCCGGGTTGATGATGAATCCTACGGTTTTGTGGAGGAGATAAAAGCAAAATTTGAGAACCTCTTGAAATGGTGGGCTGAAGGAAAAGTCTGAAAAACTGGCAGGTTCCTGGATGGGACTAATTTCAATAACCCCGGGTTGGCAAATGGCAGGGCGGAGAAGCCGCCCTGCCATTTGCCAACCTACTCTTTGTCACCCGGCGGGTTGGTCATTGCGAGGGCCATTCCCGAAGCAATCTCTTAAAATACCCACACGAATAAAAACTGAAGTCTTTAGGAAGATTGCTGCTGATTTGTTTTTCGCAGCACTCTTCCTATTTTAGTTTAAAAAAGGTTTGTATTTTTGGCCTCATATATTTTTTAAAAATGATAAAACCATATAAAAATTCGGAAGACAGCAAAAAAGAGCAGGTTCGATCAATGTTCGACCGCATTGCGCCTCGTTACGATTTGCTCAATCGGCTGCTTTCATTTGGAATTGATAAAATCTGGCGAAAAAATCTGGTGAAATTGCTTAAAGACCTGAAAGCTCCCCTTATTCTGGATGTAGCTACCGGAACGGGTGATTTGGCTGTGGAAATATGCAAAATTGACCCCGTAGAGGTTTATGGAATCGATTTATCTCCTCAGATGCTGGAGGTAGCCCGAAAAAAAATTCTGAAAAAAAGGCTCCACATGACTATTCAGCTGAAAGAAGCCGATTCGGAAAATCTGCCTTTCGGGGACAATTTTTTTGATGCTGTAACGGTGGCTTTCGGAGTTCGGAATTTTGAAAACCTGGGAACAGGACTTGCCGAAATGCAAAGGGTTCTGCGTCCTGGGGGGAAGCTTGTTGTTTTGGAGTTTTCCAAGCCTTCCGTGTTTCCTTTTAAGCAGTTGTATCATTTCTATTTTACCCGCATTTTGCCTTGGTGGGGCGGACTGATTTCGAAAGATAAAGATGCCTATAAATATTTGCCTGCATCAGTACTTCAATTCCCCGAAGGTAGCGACTTTGAAAATGAACTCCGTACGGCCGGGCTGGAACCTGAAAAATCAATTCCTCAAACTTTTGGAATAGCGACCATTTATGTGTCTGTCAAAAAGTAAAAGCAATAATTTGCATGTTTTTTTCGTTAGGCTCAAAAATATTGTGCCTTTGCGACTATTCGTGCTACTCGTTTGTTTGTTGGTCTTTCAGGCCCCTGCTTTTTCTCAGATGGAGAAGAAAAAGAAGGTGCCCAATTTGCCTTCTTTTGATTACAAACCATTGCATTTTGGGTTTCTGATTGGACTGAATGCCATGGACTTCAAGGTTCGGCATAAATTGTCTGCTGATCGTCCGGAGGGATTGGAGAATCGTTATGCTGAGGTGGTTAGTTTGAATCCCGGGGTGAATATCGGTATTGTTTCCAGTTTGCGTCTGAATAAAAATCTGAATATTCGGTTTTTACCAGGAATCAGTTTCGGGCAACGCGATCTTCTGTACATTCAGGATGGAGAACAGGATCAGGCCCCATTGGAAATTAAATCTACTTTTCTGGAGTTTCCCTTGTTGCTAAAATTCAGCGGTGACAGGATGACCAATTTTAAACCCTATGTGATTGGGGGAATCAATCCTCGTATCGATTTGGCCAAAACCGAGAATGACGGACTCAGTCTCAAATCCAACGATTTGTATCTGGAAGTAGGGACGGGGGTGGATATGTATTTGAATTATTTCAGGTTGTCCACTGAGATTAAAATTTCTGTGGGACTGAGGAATGTGCTGAATCCCGGCGGAACCGGAGAACCGGAGGATGTTTTCTATACAGATGTGCTCGACCGGCTTTCATCACGTCTTTTTGTTTTTTCTTTTTATTTTGAATAATGAAGCAGGAAGTAGCTTTACGACTTACGCCCGAACAGGCGTCGCGGGAGGAATCCTTTAAAAATATTGCAGCCCGGAAGATGAAATTATCTCCCGGAAAAATTACCGGTTTACGCGTGGTGCGTCGCTCTATTGATGCCCGACAAAGTCAGGTGATGGTGCAGGTGCATCTGGAAGTGTGGACAGATGAACCTATGCCTGTTCATGAGTCCCGGATTTTTCACTGGCCCAATGTGGCGAACGGGCAGGAAGTGATCATTGTGGGCGCAGGTCCCGGGGGTTTATTTGCCGCACTGAAATTAATCGAACTGGGATTCAAACCCATTGTTATTGAAAGAGGGAAAGAGGTTTCGGAAAGAAAAAAGGATCTTGCCCTGCTTAACAGGAATGAGCAACTCAATGAGGACTCCAATTATGCCTTTGGTGAGGGTGGTGCCGGAACTTTCTCTGACGGGAAATTGTACACCCGAAGCAAAAAACGGGGTGACTTTCGAAGTTTTCTGGAAATCCTTCACTTTCATGGTGCTTCAGAAGAGGTGCTCATTGACGCACATCCCCACATCGGTACCGACCGGTTGCCGCAGGTTATCCGAAACATCAGAGAAACCATTATTGCTGCCGGTGGTGAGTTCCAATTCAATTCCAAAGTGGTTGATTTTATTCTTCAGGGAGATGAGATTGTGGGAGTGAAAATTGCTGATGGAGCCAAAATTACCGGGAAAGCCGTTATTTTGGCTACCGGCCACTCGGCACGGGATATTTACTGGTTGTTAGATGAGAAGGGCATCGGGTTGGAAGCCAAAACATGGGCCATGGGCGTCAGAGTTGAACATCCGCAGGAGCTCATTGATCAGATTCAGTATCATTCGCCCGAAGGAAGAGGGAATTACCTTCCTGCTGCTTCCTATAGTTTTTCTCATCAGGTGGGCGAACGAGGCATTTACTCTTTTTGTATGTGTCCGGGCGGTTTTATTGTTCCGGCAATGACCAGCGCCGATGAGATGGTGGTCAACGGGATGTCTCCTTCGGGCAGAAACTCCCCTTTTGCCAATAGTGGGATGGTGGTGGAAATCAGACCGGAAGATATACCCGAATATCACCAATACGGCGCATTGGCAGGATTGAAATATCAGCAGGATGTGGAACGACTCTGTGCGGTGAATGGAGGTCAGGGAGTGATTGCTCCGGCTCAGAGACTGGTTGACTTTGTGGGCAAGCGGCTTTCTTACGATTTACCCGAATGCTCTTATGTTCCCGGAACGGTGTCAGCTCCCCTGCATTTTATTTTGCCGGAGCATATTTCCACCAGGTTGCAGGAAGGTTTTAAGTTTTTCGGGAAAAGGGCCCGTGGCTTTCTGGACGAGGATGCCATCGTATTGGGTACAGAATCCAGAACCTCTTCACCGGTGAGGATTCCCAGAGACAGAGAAACTTTTCAGCATATCAGCATTAAGAAATTGTTCCCTTGTGGGGAAGGAGCGGGATATGCCGGCGGAATCGCATCTTCGGCAATAGACGGAGAGAGATGTGCGGAAGCTGTTGCCCGTCAGCTCAAGGGTTCTGGCCTCTCCTGAATTCGGAGCAGACGATTGCTGCAGCAATGCCCACATTTAAAGACTCCATGCCTCCTTCCGAAAATGATGGAATGGTAATTCGTTGGGTTACCAATTGTTCTATATCAGGGCGTATGCCACTGCCTTCATTACCCATTACTATCAACCCTGACGAAGGTAAATCCATGGAATAGATGTTCTTTCCATCCATGAAAGTGCCAAAAACCTGCATGTTGTACTCATTAACCGATTTTTGACAGAATTCAGATAAGTCGGTGTAAATGATTTCAATACGGGCAATAGCACCCATTGATGCCTGAACCACTTTTGGGTTGAAGACATCTGCAGTGTCTTTGCTGCAAAAGATGGTGCGCATTCCAAACCAATCGGCCAGCCGAATGATGGTGCCCATATTGCCGGGATCCTGAATGCCATCCAGGCAAAGAGATAACTGGTTTGAGTGTTGGCCGAATTTGAATTTTAAAACGGGCTTTTTAAATACTCCGAGAACGTTTTGTGGTGTTTTAAGGAAACTGTGTTTTTTAAGTTCCTGCTTAGAAACCATTTCTGTGATGGAATCAGGTACATCTGAGGATATATGAGACACATCAGTTGTGACAATTAACTCGGGTTGCATTCCGCTGGTCAGTAAATCATTGATTAACTTTGATCCTTCGGCAATAAAAAGACCGTGTATATCACGATATTTTTTTTGTGAAAGTGAAGAAATCAGCTTTTTTTTTGTCTGTCCTACCATTTTGGCTTTTTCTTTGTTTGCAAAATTATAATTTTAACCGATATATTTGGTTTCTTTGCATGGTCAGGATAATTGAATTCCCAATTTCATCGTGAATAGTTTGATAATAAAAAATATAGGTTTTTCCAGAAATTTTATTCCGATTCTTACAGGATTGGTGTTTTTGTTCGGGGCAGGGTGTTCTTCCACCAAATTTGTTCCCGAGGGCGAATATCTGTTGACCAATGTAAAAGTGAAAAACAGAGGGGCAGATGTCCGTAAAGAACAATTAAATCCCTATATCAGACAGCAGGAGAACACCAAACTTCTGGGCGTTTGGAAATTCTATCTTGGTCTTTACAATCTTTCCGGACGGGATGGTGATAAGGGCATCAATAAATGGCTGCGCAGCATCGGAGAAGAACCCGTTATTTTTGATCCTTTTCTGGCGACACAATCTTCACGCCAAATCTCTCTTTTTTTGAAAAACCAGGGGTACTTCCAATCATCGGTAAGTGATACTGCTTCTTTTTCCGGGAAAAAGAAGGTTAAAGTAACTTATGACATTAATCCCGGAAACAGGTATTTTTTGAAAGATCTTCGTTATCGAATTGAAGATGACACTATTCGTGATGAGATTTTAAGGGATTCCCTTTCCTCTTTTTTGCGTCCCGGCCGTCCCTTTACTGTTAATTTGCATGAACTTGAAAGAGAGCGAATTACTGAGAATCTGAGAAACCGGGGATTCTATAAATTTTCTGAAGAGTTTATTTATTTCAGATCAGACACCACCGTTGGAAATCATCTGGTGGTTGATTCAATGGTGGTGGTAAGTCCCGAAGATGCTTTTGGCGAGAAACATCACCGCAGGTATAAAATTAATGATGTTCTTTTTCATATTGGAATAGGCACCGCTGATGTTCTTGATTCTGATAGTAGCACCCAGGCGGGTGGAGCGGATACCTTGAATTACAAGGACATCTTTGTTGTGTTTAATGATGAACTTTCATTTAAGCCTGAATTATTATCCAGTTCAAGTTATATTCATCCGGGCGACTTATATAATGCAGGTTTGGCCAATAGAACTCATCAGCTGCTCAGCGGGTTGAGGTTGTTTAAGTACATCAATATTCGTTTTCGTGAAACCGGCCGGGTTGATGAGGAGGGTACTCCGCTTCTGGATTGCCTTATTCGTCTCTCTCCCGGGAAACCCCAGTCGATCTCCTTCGATATTGAAGGAACCAACTCTTCAGGGAACCTTGGTGCTGCTGGGAATCTTACCTATCAGCATAAGAACCTGCTAAGGGGTGGTGAGTTTTTTACTTTTAATACGCGCTTGGCCCGGCAAAACCAGTTTGTTCGAACTTCGTCCGAGGAGTTTAACACATTGGAATTGGGTGCAGAGGCTTCATTGGTTTTACCCAGGTTTTTACTACCACTGCGCATTGAACAGTTTCGGCAGCGATACAATCCCAAAACCAATATCGGGCTGGCCTATAATTATCAGCGACGACCTGACTATACCCGTACCATTGCCAATGCACGACTGGGGTATAACTGGAAATCCTCAAGGTATATTTCGCACTCTTTTTATCCGGTTGAGTTCAACTTTGTTAGTATTCCGGAAGTGAATGATGACTTTTGGGAAAGAATCCGTAACACCTTTTTGAGATATACCTATGAGAATCACCTCATTATGAATATGAACTATTCGTTTCTGCTAAATCAGCAGGTTTTGGGACAAAGCCGTGATTTTTGGTATCTTAGGGCCAATGTGGAATCTGCAGGAAACCTGTTGGCATTCGTTTCAGGAATGTGGAACAACAATTCTGATCAGGATTATGATGAGTTGTTGGGAGTTCGTTATGCTCAATATGTGAAGTCTGATGTGGATCTGCGGTTTAATAACCGAATCGATCGTTATAGTTCACTTGTTTGGCGGGTTTTTGCGGGAGTTGGCTACCCTTATGGAAACCTGGATGTGTTGCCTTTTGAGAAACGGTATTTTTCAGGAGGTGCCAATAGCATCAGAGCCTGGCCTGTAAGAGGACTGGGGCCCGGGAGCTACAATGAGGAAGGTGCCCGCTTTTATAATCAGACAGCCGATATCAAATTGGAATTCAATCTGGAATATCGTTTCAAACTGTTTTGGATTCTCGAAGGGGCCTTGTTTCTGGATGTCGGAAATATCTGGAGTATCAGGGCGGATGCCAGTCCGGAGGGAGGATTATTTGAAGTTGATAAATTTGCTGAACAACTAGCCGTTGGAACGGGGCTTGGAATGCGCTTTGACTTCAATTATTTTATTTTCCGGTTTGATGCCGGATTCAAAACTCATGATCCCTCTCTTCCATCGGGGGAACGCTGGATTCCGTTAAACAGACCCTGGACATGGAATGATGTTGGGTTTAACTTTGCTATTGGTTATCCGTTTTAGTTCATGGTGGAAATTCGGTATTGGTTGCTTTTTTTCCTATTTTATTTTTAAATTTGCACCGATTTGTAATTGATTTTGTATTATCTGATTACGTATTGTTGCAAATCTTTATTGCTTTTAACAAGTTATTAATTTTACATCTCATCAAATAATTGTAATTATGAAAGAAAAAATTTTGGATGTTGTAAAACCAGGTGTTGCTGCAGGGAAGGATCTTCAGGAGATTTTCCGGGTTGCCCGCGAAAATCAATTTGCTCTTCCCGCAGTAAACGTTGTTGGATCCAACTCCGTGAACGCTGTGATGGAAGCTGCAAAAGTTTCTAAAGCTCCTGTAATCATCCAGTTGTCGAATGGTGGTGCTGCTTTTTATGCAGGTAAAGCTGCCGGTGGTGAAGGACAGGAAACTGCAATCAAAGGTGCTGTAGCTGCTGCCAAACACGTTCATCTGTTGGCTGAATCGTATGGCATACCTGTAGTACTTCATACCGACCATGCTGCAAAAAAATTGCTGCCCTGGATTGACGGATTGCTCGACGAAGGTGAGAAGTTCTATAAAGAAACTGGTAAGCCTTTGTTCAGTTCACATATGCTTGACCTTTCAGAAGAACCTCTTCAGGAGAATATTGATATTTGCAAAAAATATCTTGAGAGAATGAGCAAAATTGATATGACTCTTGAAATTGAACTTGGAATCACCGGTGGTGAGGAAGACGGAGTTGACAATACCAATGTTGATAACGCCCTTCTTTACACTCAGCCCGAAGAGGTTGCTTTTGCTTACGAAGAGTTGAAGAAAGTTTCCCCTAACTTCACCATTGCTGCTTCTTTCGGTAATGTTCATGGTGTTTATAAGCCGGGTAATGTTGTATTGCGTCCCGATATTCTGAAGAAATCTCAGGAGTTTATTTCCGGGAAGTTCGGAACAGAAGAGAAACCCGTAAACTTTGTATTCCACGGTGGTTCAGGTTCTTCGGATGCTGAGATTCAGGAGGCTGTTAGCTATGGTGTTATTAAAATGAATATCGATACCGATACTCAGTGGGCTTTCTGGGATGGTGTTCGTGCCTACGAAGCGAAGCATCATGATTATCTGCAGACTCAGATTGGTAACCCTGAAGGGGAAGATAAACCGAATAAGAAGTATTACGATCCTCGTAAATTTCTGCGTGCAGGTGAAGAGGCTGTTGTGGAGCGTCTTAAACTGGCCTTCAAAGCGCTGAACTGCGTTGATGTATTGTAAAATACTTTTTTAATCAGATCAATATTCTAAGCCCCCACGATTGTGTGGGGGTTTTTTGGTTGTTTTTCTTTTTTACTCTCCTGCTATGCAAAACAACACACCATCCAGAGATACTTTTTCAGGAAAATTTGGAATTATTGCTGCCGCAGCCGGGTCTGCTATCGGACTGGGAAACATTTGGCGTTTCCCCTATGTGCTTGGCGAAAACGGAGGTGGGGCTTTTCTTCTGGTTTACTTGTTGTTTGTGATTATGATTGGGGTGCCGGTAATGATTTCCGAGCTTTTGATTGGTCGAAAAGCCCAACTCAATGTTTTTGGTGCCTTCAAAAAACTTGCTCCCGGTAAACCCTGGTATCTGATTGGTGTAATGGGGGTTGGAGCTGCTTTCCTGATTTTGGCTTTTTATGCGGTAGTGGCCGGCTGGACACTTCAATATGTTTACTTTTCTGTGACGAATGCACTGGACGGAAATACTCCGGCGCAGATGATACAGGTTTTTGAGGGGGTTCAGGCAACCAAAGGCTGGTCTGTTTTCTGGACTCTGCTTTTTATGATTGGAACCGCCTATATCGTGAGTTCCGGCATTGAAAAAGGCATCGAAAAATACACCAAAATCCTGATGCCGCTTCTGGTATTGATTATTCTCATTCTGGATGTGAGAGCCGTGACTCTTGATGGGGCAATGGAAGGACTGAATTTTCTTTTTAATCCTGATTTTTCCAAACTTAATTCTGATGTAATACTGGAAGCCCTGGGGCAGGCCTTTTTCTCCCTTAGTATTGGCATGGGTGTAATCGTTACCTACGGTTCTTACATTAAAAAGAATGAAAGCCTTGGCAGCACTGCCCTCTCTGTTTCGCTGGCGGATACCCTGATTGCTGTTCTTGCAGGGGTTGCTATCTTTCCGGCTGCTTTTGCTTTTGGAATGGCTCCCAATCAGGGCCCCGGATTGGTGTTTATTACATTGCCCAATATTTTTAACCAGATGACCGGGGGATATATATTCGGGTTACTCTTTTTTATGTTGTTGAGTATTGCAGCTTTAACTTCTTCTATCTCTTTACTCGAAGTGGTGGTGGCTTACTTTACCGAAGAATTAAAACTTCGCCGAAAACAAGCTACCTGGATTGCTGCAGGTATTATGTCTCTTCTGGCTATTCTTTGTGCTTTCAGTGATTCCACTTTTGGTGCTTTTGATTATATTTCTTCCAATATATTGTTGCCGGTTGGTGGTTTTCTCGTGGTGGTTTTTGTGGGGTGGATAATGGAGAAAAATTCACCCCGGTTGGAAATCGAAGCGGATGGTCGCAAGGCACGCTACTATAAAGGATTTCAATTTGTTATTAAATTCCTGGCCCCCATTGCTATAGCATTGGTTTTCCTGAATGGCCTGGGATGGATTTGACTTTTTCTCCCCTATAGATTTTTAAAAACAAGTCTGATTGTTGATATAGTGAGCGTTATGTTTTATCTTTCCCAATAAAAACCATGTGGAAAGATTGGTTGGCCTTTTCCCGAAAAGAACAATATGGTTTGGTTCTGCTCAGTTTTCTGATTGTTTTCCTGTTGGCATTTCGTTTTCTTTTACCCCTGCTTGCAGCACCCGCACAGATGGAAATTATTTCTGAAGAGGGGTTTTTTAATGTGGTTGAAGCAACTACCGAAAAAAAATCTGAGAAAAAAACTTTTTCAAAAAAAAGGAACTTTACCTATAACTTCGTTACTTTCGATCCGAATACGGTATCTGTCACTGAATTATCGCAAATGGGCCTTTCTCCTTATGTAATTGTGAACTGGATAAAGTACCGTGAAGCAGGTGGGTATTTTTCTAAATCAGAGGATATTGGTAGAGTTTATGGATTAGATTCAGTGGTTTTAGGTGAGATAATGGTGTATGTTGATATTCCGGATGGAAAAGGGACTATAAAAGAAGGGTATTCATCAGACAGGTATAGAAAGCAATATTCGAAAACACCCGTGAAAAGGAGAAGTACAGGTGTCTCTGATTCCGAAAAGGATAAAGTTATTATTGATCTGAATAAAGCGGATGCAACCACGCTTCAAAAGCTTAAGGGAATCGGGCCCGTGTTTTCTCAGCGGATTGTTGATTTTCGCAACTTACTCGGAGGGTTTTACAGTGTTGAACAACTCCGGGAGGTTTATGGACTTTCACCCGATTTGATTGACAAAATCAGGTCGCATCTTGTGGTATCTCCCAACGATGTGGTTAAAATTGAAGTCAATTCTCTTCCTCTTCGAACTTTAAAGGCCCATCCTTATATTAATTTCTATCAGGCCAAAGAAATCGTGGAGTATCGTAAAAATCAAGGACTACTCACCGACAAAAGAATTTTGGAGAAATTTTCATCATTTGATGAAATGGCCTTAAATAAAGTGTTGCCTTATCTCTCGTTTAATGAGAAAAGAAGCAAAAAGGAACAAAAAATTGAAGATTAACTTGTTTCAATCAATAATCTTCATTTTCTTTGCACCTGATTTAAAAACACTGTTTTCTTTTATAACCAGCTAAAAGATTGGAGGTTGATTGTTTTTTTTATTGAGAAAAGAGACCGATTTTACAAATATTCCTGATTATTTTTTGCATCCGTTTGAATGCAAAATGGTTGTGCTGAAATAGTTTGGCAATTCAGAACGTCAAATGATTTCGATACAATCTCTAAGTTTTATTTAGTTAGAAAGATTGAAATTTAAAAATATTAAAAAGATAATATCATGATCGTAGTTCCTATTAAAGAAGGAGAAAACATTGAAAGAGCTCTGAAGAAATTTAAGCGTAAGTTCGAAAAAACCGGCGCTATGCGCGAAATTCGGAGCCGTCAGGCTTTTACCAAGCCTTCTATTCAACGTAGAGAAGAGTTGAAAAAAGCCGCCTATATTCAGAAGCTTCAGGAAGATGCTGAATAGATAAAATTTCTTTTTAAAAACGCCTGACTTTTCAGTGGTTTTTTCGTATATTCGTTAAAAGCATTTGTTGAAAAGTCAGGCGTTTTTTTATGCAATATATTCACCCGTTTGTTAATTATTTAAAGTTCGAAAAGCGTTGTTCCAATCATACATTGGTCGCCTATGAAGCAGATCTTAAACAATTTGCTTTGTATATGGAAGAGATGGGGGTGGAGGATGAACGTCAAATTAAAACCCGCTTTATCCGGAATTGGGTCGTAGCACTTCACTACAACAATCTTAAAGCACGGTCCATACACCGGAAAATTGCCTCTCTCAGAGCTTATTTTAAATTTCTTTTGCGTGAAAACATCATGGAAACTTCACCTGCTGAAGGAGTTGTTTTGCCGAAGCTTCCCAAAAATTTACCCGATTTTGTCAAAGAAAAAGAGATGGATTTTCTGCTTGACCAGGTTCCGTTCGGGAACAGTTTTGCAGGGGTTCGTGATAAAACCATTATCGATTTGTTTTATGGTACCGGGATTCGTCTTTCTGAATTGGTAGGGCTGAGGGACAGGAGTTTTGATTTTTCTGCAGGTCTGGTAAAAGTTTTAGGTAAACGAAACAAGGAACGTCTGGTTCCGATGAACCAAAGTACAAAACACAATGTTTTAAATTATATGGAAGTGCGAAATGCAGCGTTTCCTGATCACCGCCAGGGTGCGTTTTTTTTGACGGATAAAGGGGATGCCATTTATCATAAACTGGTTTACCGCATTGTTAACAAGCATTTGCGGGCGGTTACCACCATGGCTAAAAAAAGCCCCCATGTATTAAGACATACGTTTGCCACGATTTTGCTCAACAGAGGGGCTGACATCAACGCCATTAAAGAGTTGCTGGGGCATGCCAATCTTAATGCCACCCAGATATATACCCATAATACATTTGAGAAATTATCATCTATTTATAATCAGGCCCATCCCAGGGCCTAAATTAGTTGGAGGAGTGTCTATGAACATTACTATTGAATCGGTACATTTTGATACCGCAGAAAGACTTGAGGAATTTATTAATCAGAAAGTCAGAAAACTCGATCAGTTTTCTGACAGCATTATTGGTGCTGAGGTAACACTTCGCCTTGATAAGGCTGAGACATCGGAAAATAAAGTAGCTGAAGTGGCACTGGATATTCCGGGAAGTAATTTATTCGCCAAAAAACAAAGTAAAACTTTCGAGGAAGCTATCGATTCTACTTGCGAAGCCCTGCGCAAACAGTTGCTTAAACGCAAAGAAAAGTTAAAAGCCAAATAGTCAAAAAAGAGTGCCGGAATATTTGGTGCTATTTGAAAAATATTATACATTTGCACACCGTTTTTGGTAGCTGAACAGGCTGTCAGGATCTATTTTAATAGGCTGGTTATATTTAATAATCAGCCTATTAAAATGAAGGGGCGAAGAGATGAACTGCTTTTTTTCTGCTTGTTCAGCATTGGTTATTGTGCTGATTTTTTGGAAAAAAGAACTTCAATTGTGGATTATTGCATTGAAAATGTTTATCTTTATGGCCCGAAAATCAGGTGGTTTTGAAAAATTAAAGCCACTAAAATATTGATTTTTAGCAAATAAGTGGTTTCAATTTATATCTAATTGTCTAATAATTTCGAGTTATGGCTAAAGAAACATTTCAAAGGACGAAGCCTCACGTTAATATCGGTACCATTGGTCACGTTGACCATGGTAAAACTACTCTGACTGCTGCTATCACAAAAGTGTTGGCAAAGAAAGGTTGGTCCGAAGTAAAAGAATTTGATTCTATTGATAATGCTCCTGAGGAGAAAGAACGGGGTATTACTATTAACACTGCTCACGTTGAGTATCAAACGGGTGCACGTCACTACGCTCACGTTGACTGTCCTGGTCACGCCGACTATGTAAAGAACATGGTAACTGGTGCTGCGCAGATGGACGGTGCTATTCTTGTAGTTGCCGGTACTGATGGTCCGATGCCTCAGACCCGTGAGCATATCTTGCTTGCACGTCAGGTAAACGTACCTAAAATCGTTGTGTTCCTCAACAAAGTTGACATGGTTGACGACGAAGAACTTCTCGAGCTTGTTGAGATGGAAGTTCGTGACTTGTTGAACTTTTATGAGTTTGGTGGAGACGATGCTCCTGTTATTCAAGGTTCTGCTCTTGGTGCACTGGAAGGTGAAGAGAAGTGGGAAGAAAAAATTATGGATCTGATGGATGCTGTGGATTCTTGGATCCCTACTCCTCAGCGCGATACTGAAAAGCCATTCCTGATGCCGGTTGAGGATGTATTCTCAATTACAGGTCGTGGAACAGTTGCTACCGGACGTATCGAAACCGGTGTTATTCATACTGGTGACGAAATGGAAATGATTGGTCTTGGTGCACAAGCTAAGAAAACCGTTTGTACCGGAGTTGAAATGTTCCGTAAGATTCTTGATGATGGACAAGCTGGTGACAACGTAGGTCTTTTGCTTCGCGGTGTTGATAAAAAAGAAATTAAACGTGGTATGGTTTTGGCCAAACCAGGCTCAATTACTCCACACACCAAGTTTAAGGCTGAGATTTATGTGTTGAAAAAAGAAGAAGGTGGTCGTCATACTCCTTTTCATAACAAATATCGTCCCCAGTTCTACTTACGTACGCTTGACGTAACTGGTGAAATTACTCTTCCTGAAGGATCCGAAATGGTTATGCCTGGTGATAACGTAACCATTACAGTTACCCTGATTTATCCTGTTGCATTGAATACAGGTCTGCGCTTCGCAATCCGCGAAGGTGGTCGTACCGTAGGTGCCGGTCAGGTAACTGAAATTCTGGAATAATCATTCCGAAACATATACACGATGGAGAAGCTATGTGCTTCTCCATCTTTATGAATACGGGTGTAGCTCAGTTGGTAGAGCACTGGTCTCCAAAACCAGGTGTCGGGAGTTCGAGCCTCTCCTCCCGTGCAGGATTAATTATTACCCGTTGGTAAAGAGCTAAGTACAAGACAGAATATGAAAAAAATAAAAGCCTATTTTCAGGATGTTCATAATGAACTCATAAACAAAACTTCCTGGCCTACCTGGCCGGAGCTTCAAAACAGTGCTATTGTTGTGATGGTAGCTTCTGTTATTATTGCTGTAATTGTTTATGCGATGGATTATTCGTTCGACAATGCTTTGCAATGGATTTATCAACAATTGTATTAAAAACTGGAAGAAGGAAGTATTCCGATGAGTGATATTCAAAAGAAATGGTATGTGGTACGGGCTGTTACCGGGAAGGAAAAGAAGGCAAAAGAATTCATTGAAAGTGAAATCTCCAGCCGAAACCTTCAGGATTATGTTAGCCAGGTATTGATACCAACCGAAAAAGTTTACCAGATACGGAACGGGAAAAAAATTAATAAAGAACGTACTTTTTATCCCGGGTATGTATTTATTGAAGCTGCATTGGTCGGAGAAATTCCTCATATTTTAAAAGGTATTACTCATGTTATTGGTTTCCTGGGGGGTGACAGGCCTGTTCCAATGCGTGAGTCAGAGGTTAACCGTATGCTTGGTAAAGTCGATGAGTTGACCGAGAATGAAGAAGAAATCAGTATCCCGTTCTATGTCGGAGAAACCGTTAAAGTAGTTGACGGTCCTTTTAATGGCTTTAACGGGGTTATAGAAGAGGTGAACCAGGAAAAGCGCAAGCTTAAAGTTATGGTGAAAATCTTCGGACGTAAGACACCTCTTGAATTAAGTTTTTTGCAGGTAGAAAAAGAATAATTTCCGTTCATCGGGCAGCGGAGCTTCCAGGGCAAATTTTTTTTGCCTCTGCAGGTGAAAATTGAAATGTTCTTGATTATCCTGATTATTAATAACCAACACGAATTGCTACGATGGCTAAAGAAGTAGAAAATTTAATCAAACTTCAGATTAGAGGTGGCGCAGCAAATCCATCGCCTCCGGTAGGACCCGCATTGGGTGCCAAAGGGGTGAACATTATGGAATTCTGTAAGCAATTCAACGCTCGTACACAGGAAAAAGCCGGTAAGGTTTTACCTGTTGTCATTTCGGTTTATAAAGACAAATCTTTTGATTTCGTTGTTAAAACTCCCCCGGCTGCTGTGCAGTTGATGGAGTCGGCTAAAATAAAATCTGGTTCTGCTGAACCCAACCGTAAAAAAGTTGCCTCAGTATCATGGGATCAGGTTAAAGCCATCGCTGAAGACAAAATGAGTGATTTGAATTGTTTTACAGTCGAATCTGCAATGAGGATGGTTGCTGGTACTGCCAGAAGTATGGGAATTACCGTTGATGGTGATCTTCCGGTTAACAATTAAAATCCGTTTGCAACAATGACAAAACTAACAAAGAATAAAAAGTTAGCGTTAGAGAAAATCGATGCCGGAAAGCAATATCCCATTGAAGAAGCTGCTCAGTTGGTGAAAGAAATCACCAATACCAAATTTGACGCATCTGTCGATATTGACGTTCGTTTGGGAGTTGATCCCCGAAAAGCCAATCAGATGGTGCGTGGAGTGGTAACGCTTCCCAACGGTACAGGTAAAGAGACTAAGGTGCTCGTACTTTGTACCCCCGATAAAGAAGAGGAAGCTAAAGCAGCTGGTGCCGATCATGTAGGGCTTGATGAGTATATTGATAAAATCAAAGAAGGCTGGACCGACATTGATGTTATCATTACTATGCCCAGTGTCATGGCCAAGGTTGGTGCTTTGGGGCGCATCCTCGGACCCCGTGGTCTGATGCCTAACCCCAAAAGTGGTACTGTAACCATGGATATTGCTAAAGCTGTTAGCGAAGTGAAGGCCGGTAAAATTGACTTTAAAGTGGACAAATATGGTATTATCCATTCCACTGTTGGTAAAGTCTCTTTTTCGCCCGACAAGCTCACAGAGAATGTGCGTGAATTTGTAGGAAATATTATTAAGCTGAAACCTTCAGCTGCTAAAGGTACCTACATTAAAAGTATCGCGCTTTCCAGTACCATGAGTCCCGGTATTCGCATTGAACCCAAATCGGTTGAGGTTTAATATTAATGTTAACTGAAGAGTATTAGGAATCATGAAAAAAACAGATAAAAGCGCACTGATTAAAGAGCTTTCAGAAAAAATCAATGAGTATAGTCATTTTTATGTGGCTGATACCCTTGGGTTGAATGCTTCTCAAACCAGCGATTTACGTCGTGCTTGTTTTAAGGAAGACGTCAAGATGATGGTGGTGAAAAACACCCTCTTCCAATTGGCTCTTGAAAAAAGCGACAAGCAGGTGGAAGGCATGGAGGAAGCCTTTAAAGGTACTTCTGCTGTTCTTTTCTGTAACACAGGAAATGTTCCTGCCAAACTTATCAAAGAATTCCGTAAAGCTACTGAATTGCCCGTTTTAAAGGGGGCTTATGTAGAGGAATCTGTGTATATGGGCAGTGATCAATTAGAGACACTTAGTACCATTAAATCTAAGGAAGAATTGCTTGGCGATGTTATCGGTCTGCTGCAGTCTCCTGCGAAGAACGTTATTTCCGCTCTGCAATCCGGAGGAACCAAAATTCATGGAATTCTCCAGACCCTTAGTGAGAAAGAATAAATTTTTACAAACTGAAACTGAAATTATTTAATACCTAGAACAATGGCAGATATTAAAAAACTTGCAGAAGAATTAGTGAATTTGACTGTGAAAGATGTTAACGAGCTTGCTGAGATTTTGAAAGAAGAGTATGGCATTGAGCCTGCTGCTGCGGCTGTTGCTGTTGCTGGTGGCGCTGCTGCCGCTGAAGGTGCTGCTGCTGAAGAGCAAACTGAATTTGATGTTATCTTGAAATCACCAGGAGGTTCTAAACTGGCCATCGTAAAAATGGTTAAGGAAATGACCGGAGTTGGACTGAAAGAAGCCAAAGAAGTTGTGGACAAAGCACCTGCTCCTATCAAGGAAAAAGTATCTAAAGAAGAAGCTGAAAGCCTTAAATCTCAATTAGAAGAAGCTGGAGCAGAAGTTGAACTTAAGTAAACAGGAACAATATACCTGAAATATGGTTACGGTTTAGGAACCCATGATTATGGGATCCTAAACCTTTTTATGCTTATATGTTTAAGTTCAAATAATTCGTTGATAGATGACTCCAATTACTACCGAAAGGATTAGCTTTGCTACCATCAAAAACCAGCTGGACTATCCTGACTTCCTGGAAATTCAGCTGAAATCTTTCCGTGAATTCTTCCAAATGGGAACAACCCCCGAGGAAAGGAAAATTGAGGGGTTATGGCAGGTTTTTATGGAGAATTTTCCAATTACAGATACCCGGAACAATTTTGTGCTCGAGTTTCTTGATTTTGGCATTGATCCATCCCGTTATACCATTGAAGAATGCATCGAAAGAGGACTCACTTATTGTGTCCCCCTGAAAGCCAAACTTAAACTTTATTGTACCGATCCCGAACACGAGGATTTCGATACAGTGGTTCAGGATGTATATCTGGGTACTGTTCCGTACATGACCGATAAAGGTAGCTTTATTATTAATGGTGCCGAAAGGGTCATCGTTTCGCAGTTGCACCGTTCGCCTGGTGTTTTCTTCGGGCAGAGTGTACATGCAAATGGAACAAAGTTGTATTCAGCCAGAATTATTCCTTTTAAAGGATCCTGGATTGAATTTGCCACTGATATTAATAATGTGATGTATGCTTACATCGACAGGAAAAAGAAATTACCTGTTACTACATTATTGAGGGCTATTGGGTATGAGAGTGATAAAGAAGTGCTGGAAATTTTCGACCTGGCCGACGAAATTAAAGTTTCTAAGACTTCCCTGAAAAAGGTGGTTGGACGTAAACTTGCAGCTCGTGTTCTTAAAACCTGGATCGAGGACTTCGTTGATGAAGACACCGGTGAAGTGGTCTCTATTGAAAGAAACGAAGTGGTTATCGATCGGGAGACTGTTTTGGAAGAGGAGCACATCGAAGAAATCATTGACTCCGGAACCAAAACTATTCTCTTGCATAAGGAAGATCAGAATCTTTCTGATTTTGCTATTATATACAATACGCTTCAAAAAGACCCGTGTAACTCAGAAAAAGAGGCGGTTGTACACATCTATCGACAATTACGTAACGCTGAACCTCCTGACGAGGCTACTGCCCGTGACGTTATTGATAAGCTTTTCTTTTCTGATAAACGTTACGATTTGGGTGATGTGGGTCGTTACCGTTTGAACAAAAAACTGAATCTTAATATTGATCTGGATACCAAGGTACTGACTCGTGACGATATGATCGCCATCATTAAGTACCTGATTGAATTGATTAATTCTAAGACTGAGGTTGATGATATTGACCACCTTAGTAATCGTCGTGTTCGTACTGTGGGAGAGCAAATGGGCAACCAGTTTGGTGTTGGGCTGGCCCGTATGGCACGTACTATCCGGGAACGAATGAATGTTCGCGACAATGAGGTGTTTACCCCTATCGACCTAATCAACAGTAAAACGCTTTCGTCTGTTATTAATAGTTTTTTCGGAACCAATGCGTTGTCTCAGTTTATGGATCAGACAAATCCATTGGCCGAAATAACTCATAAACGACGGATGTCGGCTCTTGGTCCTGGTGGCTTGTCGCGTGAACGTGCCGGTTTTGAGGTGCGTGACGTACACTATACCCACTACGGACGATTGTGTCCTATTGAGACTCCTGAGGGCCCCAATATTGGTCTGATTTCGTCTCTTTGTGTGTTTGCAAAAGTAAACAACCTTGGTTTTATTGAAACACCTTACAGGAAAGTTGAAACCAGTAAGGTTGATTTAACCAATGAGGGGGTATTTTATCTTACTGCCGAAGAAGAAGAAGCTAAAATTATTGCTCAGGCCAATGCTCCTCTTGATGAGAGTGGTGTTTTTGCCAATAGTAAAGTGAAAGCCCGCCATGATGGTGATTTCCCGCTTATTGACAGGGAAGAAGTGGATCTTATGGATGTTGCGCCAAACCAGATTGCTTCTGTTGCTGCTTCTTTGATTCCTTTCCTTGAGCATGATGATGCAAACCGAGCCCTGATGGGATCGAACATGATGCGTCAGGCCGTGCCATTGTTGCGACCCGAAGCTCCTATTGTTGGTACCGGACTGGAAGGTAAGCTTATCCGTGATTCACGAACACAAATTGTTGCTGAAGGCTTTGGTGTTGTTGAATATGTCGATGCTCAGGAGATTGTGATTAGATATGATCTGACTGATGAAGAGAAGTTTGTAAGTTTTGAGCCTGAAACCAAGAGGTACAAACTGACCAAATACAAGAAAACCAACCAGAGTACCACTGTGGATATGAAGCCTCTTGTGAAAAAAGGCGATCGTATTGAGCCGGGGCAGATTATGACCGAGGGGTACTCTACCCAGAATGGTGAGTTGGCTCTTGGACGGAACCTTAAAGTGGCATTTATGCCCTGGAAAGGATACAACTTTGAGGATGCCATCGTGATTTCAGAAAAGCTCGTGAGGGAGGATGTATTTACATCAGTCCATATTGATGAGTATTCTCTCGAAGTGCGTGACACTAAACGGGGATTGGAAGAATTAACTTCTGATATTCCTAATGTTAGTGAGGAGGCGACCAAAGAATTGGACGAAAATGGCCTGATTCGTGTTGGTGCTCATGTGAAACCGGGTGATATCCTGATTGGTAAAATTACTCCCAAAGGAGAGAGCGACCCTACACCTGAAGAGAAATTGCTGAGAGCCATTTTTGGTGAAAAGGCAGGCGATGTGAAAGATGCTTCTTTGAAAGCTTCTCCATCTCTTTCGGGTGTCGTTATTAATAAAAAACTGTTTTCCCGTGTGGTAAAAGACCGGAAGAACAGAACTAGTGATAAACCTGCACTGGCTAAGATTGATCAGGAATTTGATCGTTCTATTGAGGAAATCAAAGGAAGATTGATTGATAAACTGTTCTCGTTAATTAATGGCAAAACCAGCCAGGGTGTTAAAGATTATTTGGGTGCTGACCTTATTTCCAAGGGAACTAAGTTTACCCAGAAAATTCTTCAGGAACTGGATTATCTTGCAGTAAATCCGAATAAATGGACAACTGATAAAGATAAAAACGAGCTTGTACAGAGGGTAATTCACAATTACCGGATGAAGCATAAGCAGCTTGAAGCCAAAGAAAAGAGACAGAAATACAATCTGACCATCGGTGATGAACTGCCTGCGGGTATTATTCAGTTGGCTAAAGTCTATATTGCTAAAAAACGGAAAATTACCGTTGGTGATAAGATGGCCGGACGACATGGTAATAAAGGTATTGTGTCACGTATTGTGCGGCAGGAAGATATGCCTTTCCTCGAAGACGGAACTCCTGTGGATATCGTTTTGAACCCCTTGGGTGTGCCTTCCAGGATGAACCTCGGACAGATTTATGAAACTGTTCTTGCATGGGCTGGTGATGTGCTTGGCGTTAAATTTGCAACTCCTATTTTTGATGGGGCTTCTAACGAAGACCTGACAGACTGGACACGTAAAGCCAATGTGCCCGACTTTGGTAAGACATATCTGTATGACGGTGGTACCGGAGAGCGTTTCCATCAGCCTGCTACAGTTGGTATTATTTATATGCTGAAGCTTGGTCACATGGTCGAGGATAAGATGCACGCACGGTCTATAGGACCTTACTCTCTAATTACACAGCAACCTCTTGGTGGTAAAGCACAATTTGGGGGTCAGCGTTTTGGTGAAATGGAAGTTTGGGCTCTTGAGGCATTTGGTGCTTCTCACATATTGCAAGAGATTCTGACAGTGAAATCTGATGATGTACTTGGACGTGCCAAGGCTTATGAGACCATTGTGAAAGGCGACCCGCTTCCAATGCCGGGTATCCCGGAATCACTCAATGTATTGCTGCATGAAATGCGCGGTCTTGGTTTGAGTGTGAATCTTGAATAGTACTCTGGCGGTGTGCTTCCTCAAAAGGGTAGCATACAATGCCTCTCTTTTAGTTTAAACTCTTAATACTCGGCTATATATGGCATTCAGAAGAGATCAGAAAGTCAAGAGTAATTTTTCCCGTATTACCATCGGGTTGTCTTCACCTGAGGAAATTCTTGAGCGATCAAGTGGTGAGGTTCTAAAACCCGAAACAATTAATTATCGTACCTACAAGCCTGAACGGGATGGCTTGTTCTGCGAGCGCATTTTTGGGCCTGTAAAGGACTATGAGTGTCATTGCGGAAAATATAAAAGAATTCGTTACCGGGGTATCGTTTGTGACCGTTGTGGGGTTGAAGTGACCGAAAAGAAAGTTCGTCGTGAACGAATGGGGCATATCTCACTGGTTGTACCCGTTGCCCATATCTGGTATTTCCGTTCATTACCCAACAAAATTGGGTATTTACTGGGACTGCCTACCAAGAAACTGGATTCTATTATTTATTATGAGCGTTATGTCGTTGTTCAAGCTGGTGTTACGGCTACTGACGGTGTAAAATATATGGATTTCCTTACTGAAGAGGAATATCTGGATATTTTGGACAGTTTGCCTAAGGACAATCAGCATCTTGAAGACGATGATCCTAATAAATTTATCGCTAAGATGGGGGCTGATGCTTTGCACATGATTTTGTCACGCCTCAATCTGGATGAATTATCTTACGATTTGCGCCACAAGGCCGATACCGAAACCTCTCAGCAACGTAAAAACGAAGCTTTGAAACGTCTTCAGGTTGTGGAGTCTTTTCGCGAATCAAAGGGTGTTAATCGTCCTGAATGGATGATTGTAAAAGTGGTTCCTGTAATTCCACCGGAATTAAGGCCTCTTGTACCTCTTGATGGTGGGCGTTTTGCTACATCCGACCTCAACGATCTTTACCGCAGGGTGATTATTCGAAATAACCGTTTAAAGCGCTTGATTGAGATTAAAGCCCCGGAGGTAATTCTTCGTAACGAGAAACGTATGCTTCAGGAATCTGTAGATTCACTGTTCGACAACTCTCGTAAATCTAATGCAGTTAAAACAGATGCCAATCGTCCGCTGAAATCGCTGAGCGATAGTTTGAAAGGTAAGCAGGGACGTTTCCGTCAAAACCTGTTGGGTAAGCGAGTTGACTATTCGGCTCGTTCTGTTATTGTGGTTGGTCCTGAATTGAAGATGCACGAGTGTGGTATCCCCAAGGATATGGCTGCTGAACTTTACAAACCTTTTGTTATTCGTAAACTGATTGAAAGAGGTATTGTAAAGACCGTTAAGTCGGCCAAGAAAATTGTCGATCGTAAAGATCCTGTTGTTTGGGACATCCTTGAAAATGTGTTGAAAGGACATCCGGTCATGTTGAACCGGGCTCCAACGCTTCACCGACTGGGTATTCAGGCTTTTCAGCCTAAATTGATTGAGGGTAAGGCTATTCAGTTACACCCGTTGGCTTGTTCGGCATTTAACGCCGACTTCGACGGTGACCAGATGGCGGTTCACCTGCCATTGGGGAATGCTGCCATTCTTGAAGCCCAGATGCTTATGCTGGCCAGTCAGAACATCCTGAACCCTGCCAACGGAGCTCCTATTACGGTTCCTTCGCAGGATATGGTTCTTGGGTTGTATTATATGACTAAAGCCAGATCTGGTGCGAAAAATGAAGGCCTTGTGTTTTACTCGCCCGAAGAAGCCAAAATTGCCTATAATGAGAAACAGGTTGAACTTCACACTAAGGTGAAGGTGAAAACCATGGATCTGAATGAAGCGGGCGAACTGGTTGAAACCATGATTGATACAACCGTTGGACGTGTCATGTTTAACGAGTTTGTTCCCAAGGAAGTAGGTTACATTAATACTTTGCTGACCAAGAAGTCATTGCGTGATATTATTGGTATGGTTCATAAGGTTTGTGGTTCTCCCAGAACGGCTGATTTCCTTGATGATATCAAATCTTTAGGATACCGTTTGGCATTCGAAGGTGGCTTGTCGTTTAACTTGCAGGATGTAATTATTCCTGCCGAGAAAGTGACTTTGGTCAATGAGGGATATGCTGAAGTTGATGAGGTGATGAATAACTACAATATGGGTTTCATCACCAACAACGAAAGATATAATCAGATTATTGATATCTGGACACACGTTAATGCCCGTTTGACTCAGACACTGATGAACCAGTTGAGTTCAGACAAAGAAGGTTTTAACTCCGTTTATATGATGCTGGACTCAGGTGCTAGGGGCTCGAAAGAGCAGATTCGCCAGTTGTCTGGTATGCGTGGTTTGATGGCCAAGCCACAGAAGTCGGGAGCTGAAGGTGGACAAATTATCGAAAACCCGATTTTGTCTAACTTTAAGGAAGGACTTTCTGTACTTGAGTACTTTATTTCGACCCACGGTGCTCGTAAAGGTCTTGCCGACACCGCTCTAAAAACTGCCGATGCAGGTTATCTAACCCGTCGTTTGGTTGATGTTTCTCAGGATGTCATCATTAATGAAGTTGACTGTGGAACATTGCGTGGCTTGACTGCCATGGACATTAAGAGCAATGAAGAAGTGGTGGCTTCTCTTTACGAGCGAATCCTCGGACGTGTTTCTGTTCACGATGTATATCACCCCAATACCGGGGAAATCATTGTGAAGAGCGGGGAAGAGATTACTGAGGTAGAAGGTCGCATTATTCAGGATTCTCCAATCGAGCGTGTTGAGATACGGTCGGTATTGACTTGTGAATCCAAGAAGGGTGTTTGTACCAAATGTTATGGTCGTAACCTTTCAACCGGAAAACTGGTTCACAGAGGTGAGGCTGTTGGTGTAATTGCCGCCCAGTCTATTGGTGAGCCAGGAACTCAGTTGACACTGCGTACATTCCACGTGGGAGGTACTGCCTCCAACGTAACATCCGAAAACAGTATGCTTGCCAAGTACGAAGGCAAGGCTGATTTTGATGAATTGCGGACAGTGCCTCATATTACCGAAGAGGGAATTGAAGTGGATGTGGTGATTGGTCGTTTGGCTGAGTTACGTATTGTTGATAAAAATACAAATATTGCCCTTACTACACAGCCTATTCCTTATGGTGCCAAGCTTTATATTAAGAATGGAACCGACTTGAAGAAAGGCGACCTGATTTGTGAGTGGGATCCATTTAATGCTTTGATTATTACCGAAAAAACCGGTAAGGTTTCTTTCGAGAATATGATAGACGGGGTTACTTACAAAGAGGAGTCTGACGAGCAAACCGGATATCGCGAGAAGGTTATTATTGAAACTCGTGATAAGACCAAAAACCCCGGGTTGCATGTTCTTGACTCTAATGGTGAGGTGCTGAAAACATACAATTTACCTGTGGGTGCGCACATCTCTGTGGATGAAGGCGACGAGATTAAGCAGGGTGAAACAATGGCTAAGATTCCTCGTGCCATGGGACGTTCCGGTGACATCACCGGTGGTCTGCCCCGTGTAACTGAGTTGTTTGAAGCTCGTAACCCTTCCAATCCTGCCGTAGTTTCTGAGATTGATGGGGAGGTAGCTTTTGGAAAAATAAAGCGTGGTAATCGTGAGATAATTGTTACTTCCAAGAACGGTGAGGTGAAGAAATACCTGGTATCTCTTTCCAAGCAGATTCTTGTGCAGGAGAACGATTATGTTCGTGCAGGTACGCCGCTTTCTGATGGTGCTACCACACCTTCGGATATTCTTGCAATTAAAGGGCCTACTGCAGTTCAGGAATACATTGTGAATGAAGTTCAGGATGTGTACCGTCTGCAGGGAGTGAAAATTAACGACAAGCATTTTGAGATTATCGTTCGGCAGATGATGCGTAAGGTTGAGATTGCTGATGCAGGTGATACTCGTTTCCTTGAGCGTCAGATAGTGGATAAGATCGAATTTATGGAGGAAAATGATGAGATCTGGGGTAAGAAAGTGGTTGTTGATGCCGGTGATTCCCCGACCTTGCGTCCCGGGCAGATAGTTAATGCCCGTCGATTGAGGGATGAAAATTCACAGTTGAAACGCAAAGACCTGAAACTGGTTCAAATTCGCGACGCAGTGCCTGCGACATCAGGTCAGGTATTGCAGGGTATTACCCGTGCCGCATTGCAGACCAAGAGTTTCATGTCTGCTGCTTCGTTCCAGGAAACAACTAAAGTGTTGAATGAGGCTGCTATACAGGGTAAGATCGACAGACTTGCCGGTCTTAAGGAGAACGTTATCTGTGGACACCTTATTCCTGCTGGTACAGGTTTGCGTGAGTATGACAAGATTATTGTGGGTTCTCAGGAAGAATACGATAAACTGGTTAATAAGCGTGATTCCGAAGCGGTTAAACAAGATTAATAGATGAGTGTAGTATAAAATTTAGACTGGACTCATACATTTCTCCTGATTTTCAGGAAATAGCAATAACATTTTAAAGCGCAATTCCGATTTTTTCGGAGTTGCGCTTTTGCTTTGTTTACCGGTAGCTTTTTACTTGAAAATTGCCCTATTTTCAATACCTTTACTCATCAATTTAAAATGAAAGCAAAATGGAAGACCAGAACAACAAAAAAGGACAGGTAAAAATTGAGTTGAGTCAGGAAGTTGCACAGGGTATTTATTCAAATCTTGCAATAATTAGTCATTCTCCTTCGGAGTTTGTCATTGATTTTGCAAGGGTAATGCCCGGTGTTCCCAAAGCTTCGGTGAAGTCACGTGTGGTTTTGACCCCCGAACATGCCAAAAGATTGCTTCAGGCATTGAAAGATAACATTGCCAGATTTGAGGAGATTCATGGCCCAATAAAGAATATTGCAGGTCCAAATGATCACGGCAGTGGGTTTCCGCCAATGAATTTTGGGCCTACAGGTCAGGCTTAGGGATTGTGCCGAAATAAATTGACGCTTTATACTTGTTCTTTTGTCCTTTAACTTCCTTGAAAATCCATTAAATAGCTCGCTATTCGCAGCATTTTCAAGTCGGAAACGAACAAAATAACTTCGTTAAATCTGTCAATTTATTTTATTACAAACCCTTAGTTTGTTGTTTAGCTCAACTGCTTTGGTTCAAAAATTAATTGTTTGTGTTGGCTTAGATATTTTCTGAGCTTTGATCATGACACGGTGGCCTCATGGTTGACCAAATCCTGTTAACAGTGATTTGTTTGTGTAAGGTTATTAAGGTTCAGTATTTAGGCCTTATGTGTTTTTTTTTATGTCTAAAAATCTAATACTCTGTTGATGTATGAAGAGACTGGGTTTTTTAGTTCTGCTTCCTTTATTGCTTCTTTCTGCCGTTAATTGTCATCCGAAGAGGGATGTTGCTCTTCGTTTGGGGGCAGAGAGATGCGAGGTTTGGCAACCGTTGTTGACAGGGAAAAAAGTCGGCGTGTTGGTCAATCATACTTCCAGAGTTCAGGAACAGCATCTTGTTGATGTATTGTTGGCCCGTGATATTGACGTCTGTAAGATTTTTGCTCCTGAACATGGATTTCGTGGAAAAAACGATGCCGGAGCTATTGTAACCGATGAAATCGATCCGAGGACAGGAATAGCCATAAAGTCGCTCTACAATAAAAACAGAAAACCTTCTGATGAGGATGTCAAGGATTTGGATGTGGTGGTTTTTGATATTCAGGATGTAGGAGTTCGGTTTTTTACCTACATTTCTTCCATGCATTATATGATGGAAGCCTGTGCCAGAAATAATGTGTTATTTGTTGTTCTTGACCGGCCAAATCCAAATGGAGACTATGTTGACGGGCCGGTTCTGAAGTCCGGGTTCAGGTCGTTTGTGGGTATGCACCCTATTCCGGTTGTGCATGGGCTGACTGTAGGAGAACTTGCCAAAATGATTAACGGGGAAGGTTGGTTGCAGGGAGAACAGAAATGTGACCTCCGCGTGATTGAAATGGAAGGATATTCGCATTGCTTAAAGTATCCTTTGCCTGTAAAACCATCTCCCAATCTTCCCAATTATTTGGCTGTCAGACTCTATCCGTCGCTATGTTTATTTGAAGCAACAACCATGAGTATTGGACGCGGAACCAACTTCCCGTTTCAGGTGGTGGGAGGTCCGGAACCGCATTATGGGGTGTTTATATTTATTCCTCGAAGCATTAAGGGAATGGATAGTAATCCGAAATATCAGGATCAAACGTGTTACGGAGAGGATTTTAGAATGGAGGATGCCGAGGATCATCGTTTTTCTTTAGCCCCATTGATAAGATTTTATGAAAAATCAGGTAGAGAGCAAAGTTTCTTCTCGCGACCTGAGTGGTTTCACCTTTTAATTGGCAATGATCTGGTATTGGAACAGATCAAAAACGGAATGACTGAAACAGAAATCAAAGCTTCATGGACTGAAGAATTGGCCCAATATAAACAATTGCGTCAGCATTACTTGTTGTATCCATAGCAGTGCAGTAGTTGAAATACCGCAGGCGTTTTATTGGATTGTTTTGAAATTTGAAAAAGTTTCTGGGCTTTCTTCACTTTCTTCCTGTTTCGGTGGTTCTTTCAGAAAATAATAAGCTCCATTCTCCGTGAGTTTAATGTCAATAATTCCCAAAACAATAAGGTTCACCAGTATTTTTTCGGCTTTTCTTCTGGAGATTCCCGCAATACGTGTGAATTTTGAATGGGTAATATACTGTTCTTCGCTATTGAGCCAGGTTAGAAGAACTTGTTCAGGTTCCTGCACCTGAAAAAATGTGCCTTTATTTTTTCTTTGTCTCATCCATACTTTCAACAGAATCTGATTGGCCGGCAGATTTTGGTCTTTAACGCGAACATAAACTTTATATTTGCCGTCTTTAGTCGGAGCTTTATGGGGCTTCCTTTCACTTTTGGGAACAATTATCTCCACAATCGTTTTGCCGTCGAGTTCATGCTCGCGGGATTGGAAAACCACGGGAGGCTTGCAAAATCGTTTGGCAGCTGCATCAACCATATAAAATTCTTCGTCCGAAGAAACGCCGGCAATTCGTCCGTTGTCTTTAACTCCAACCAATAATCTGCCACCTTCTGTGTTGGCAAATGCTGCAAGGGAACGGGCAATCTTCCGGCTGTCGTTGATGGCATACTTAAAATCCTGTTGTATATGTTCGCCTTCGGCTATCCGATTTTTCAAATAATTCTTCACGTTCAAACTTCTTTTATAAGGCAAATTTCGTTAAAAATAGGGTGAATATGAAATAAAGAACAGAGATCTTACCTGGTGTTTAGAATTAATAAAAATTTAATGTTTGTTTTTCAAATATGACAAAAGTCATAGGCAGGGTCTGTTTATTATTTGAAATTTATTAAAGAAAAAAATCTTCAATAATATATTTTGTTTAAAATCAGAGTTATGCCACATACCGTTGAATACATCAGAAAATTGGCTGAGCGTCATGGCCGTCGTCTTGAAAGTTTGCTTCCGATACTGGAAAATGTTTATGAAGACCACCACGTTATTCCGGAAGATGCAATGGTCGAAATTGCCCGAGAATTGGATGTTTCTGCGGCTAAGGTTTATGGCACAGCTACCTTTTATTCATTTCTTGAAACCGCGAAGGGTGGAAAATATGTGATAAGGGTCTGTAAAACGATTACCTGTATGATGCATGGTAAAAATCAAATTATAAAAGAGCTTGAGGAGTTGTTGAAAATAAACCTTGGAGAGACCACTCCCGACGGTTTGTTTACGCTGAAAGAGACCAACTGTCTTGGGCAGTGTCACCGGGGGCCTGCAATGCTGATTAATGACACTCCTTTTACTGAACTCACTCCCTCAAAAGTGAGAGATATTATTAACGAATACAGGTTGATTGCCCAAAAGTCTGCGTCATGAAAATTGAGTTTTTTCGTCTTTTGGGTAATCCATTGTTTGTAGAAAAATCCAGGTTATGAAGAAAGGTCTTAAACGTCTCGATTTAATATTTAAGAATGAACATGACTGTGATGTTATTCTGAAAAAGTCATTAAACCGTTCCAATGAGGAGCTGGTTGAGGACTTGATTAGCTCAGGTCTGAAAGGTCGGGGTGGTGCCGGGTTCCCTACCGGTTTAAAATGGAAACTTACGGCGGAGGCCCCGGGCGATGAAAAGTATGTTATCTGCAATGCCGATGAGGGAGAGCCCGGTACGTTTAAAGACCGTGAAATTCTTTCCAGTGTTCCTCACAAAGTATTGACCGGGATGGCTATCTGCGGACGAATTATTGGTGCGCAGATAGGGTTTATTTATTTGAGGGGAGAATATAAGTTCTTAATCCCCGAACTTCAGAAAGCAATCAATGATTTTCATGAGCTAACGGATAAAATGAAACTGCCTTTCAGGGTTGAAATATTCACAGGGGCCGGTGCATATATATGTGGTGAGGAATCGGCTCTGTTCGAAAGTATGGAAGGACACCGCGGTGAACCCCGTAACAAACCACCTTATCCTACCGATGCAGGTTATCGGAACCAACCTACTGTTATCAATAATGTGGAGACGCTTGCACATACCTATTCTATCTTAAAATATGGCCCCGATAAATTCCGTGATTTGGGTGTCAAAGATAGTCGCGGAAGTAAAGTGTTTTCGGTGAGCGGGGATACGCCCATTCCCGGAATTTATGAACTGGAGTTTGGAATGACTCTTCAAAAGTTTGTGGATGACTTTGGCGATGGAGATGCAAAGGCGGTACAGGTTGGAGGAGCAGCAGGATTTTGTGTGCCCCGGAAGAAGTTCGACAAGACAGTAATCGGGTATAAAGGAAAACTTACTGGAATTAGTTTGCCTACTGGAGGTTCTATGATGATTTTTAATTCATCGCGCTCCATGTACAACGTTTTGCACAATTACCTTGATTTTTTTGTGGAGGAGAGCTGCGGACAATGTACGCCCTGCAGGGTTGGCACTCAACAATTGCTGTTGGGGATAGAGGCTGTTAAGCGGGGCGATAAATCGTCGCAATATCTTGAGAAGCTGCTGGAACTTGCCGAAACCATGAGGGTTACCGCCAAGTGTGGGCTGGGACAATCAGTTGCGAACTCCTTCAGTTCCATTGTCGAAAATTTCCGTGAAGAAATGATTTATTAATCAGGTTAAATCCGGTTTTGTTATGGACGAGAAAGTAAATCTTAAAATAGACAATCTCAGTGTTTCAGTAGATTCAGGTACGACCATTCTGGAAGCAGCCCGAAAAATTAATATCCGAATTCCAACCTTATGCCATCACGAGGATTTGTGTGTTGCCGGAAATTGCAGAGTATGTGTGGTAGAAGAGACCGGAGTGGGGCGTTTGCAGCCGGCTTGTGCGATTCCTGTGGGTGAAGGCATGGAAATACATACCAATAGCATGAAAGTGCGAAATGCCCGCAAGCAAATTATTGAATTACTGATATCCGAGCATCGGGCCGAGTGTACTACCTGTTACAAAAACGGGAAATGTGAACTTCAGGCCCTTTCCAATGAGTACATCGTGGGAGAAAGCGGCTTTCTTCCTCTGGTGCCTTTGAGAGGTTATACGATAGATGAGTTTTCTCCTTCTATCATCAAGGATGACTCCAAGTGCATTCGTTGTCAAAGGTGCGTACGAACCTGCGACCAGCTCCAAAGTGTAGGTGCTTTAACGGTTGCTCACAAAGGGGGAGCGATGAAGATCTCCACCTTCTTTGACAAGCCTGTTTATGAAGTGGTTTGCACCAATTGCGGGCAGTGTGTGAATCGGTGTCCTACCGGAGCGTTAACCGAAAAGACCTACATCAATGAGGTTTGGAATGCCATTGACAATCCTGAAAAATTTGTGGTGGTACAAACGGCCCCGGCTGTGAGAATTGCGTTGGGTGAAGCGCTCGATATGGAACCGGGTGAAATTGTTACCGGGAAAATGGTGGCAGCACTTCGTCGGATTGGTTTCAATGCTGTCCTGGATACTGACTGGTCGGCCGACCTGACCATTATTGAAGAGGGCAATGAACTTCTTCAGCGGCTAACGAGAGTTTTGAAGGATAAGGAGACGGATGTGAAGATTCCCATGACGACTTCCTGTTCTCCGGGTTGGATTAAGTTTATTGAACATACGTTTCCCGATTTTCTGGAACATCTTTCCACTGCCAAATCGCCACAACAAATGTTCGGAGCTTTGGCTAAAACCTTTTATGCCGGGAAAGTTGGCGTTGAGCCGTCCAAAATGGTAAGCGTTTCGGTGATGCCCTGCACAGCCAAAAAGTTTGAAGCCAACAGGCCCGAAATGCGCGCAAGTGGCTATCAGGATGTGGATTATGTGGTCACCACGCGAGAGTTGGCTATGATGATAAAGCAGGCCGGTATTGATTTCCGTTCGTTACCCGATGATGATTATGATACCATTATGGGTGAGAGCACCGGAGCCGGTGTGATTTTTGGGGCTACGGGTGGTGTGATGGAGGCTGCATTGCGGACTGTTTATGAGGTTGTTACGGGGCGTGAAGTTCCTTTTGACGGATTGAATATCCTGCCAGTGAGGGGAATGGAGAACGTTCGGGAGGCTTCTTTGAAAATTGAAAATCCTTTGCCCGAATGGGACTTTCTGGATGGAGTGGAAGTGAAAACCTGTGTTGCCCACGGTTTATCCAACGCTAAAAAGGTGATGGAGCGTGTGAAAAACGGAGAGAGCGATTATCACTTTATCGAAATTATGGCCTGTCCCGGTGGATGCCTGGGAGGCGGCGGCCAACCGTTGCCTACCTCCCCTGAAATAAGGAAGAAGAGAGCTGAGGCCATTTACCGGGAAGATGCCGGGAAGAAGATTCGGAAATCTCATGAAAACCCTGAAATTATTCAGATTTATGAGGAGTTTCTGGTGGAACCTCTGGGGCATAAATCTCATGAGTTGCTTCACACCACTTACACACCTCGAAACAGGTATTAGGGATTAAAATACAGGGAAGCGTATCATTGTAGTTTGGTTCAAAATCTACCCGCAGGGTACATAAAAATCATGACGGGGATTGACAAAAAGAACCGGGGTATTGCCCCGGTTTTTTAATAACCGGATTTCCGGCGGTCCGGTAAAGACATATTCCGGGGAGTTAAGGCGCGTGGCAGGCAAAACCAACAGACTATTCGGTGAATTACCGGCCATTTCAATGGCTTTTGACCGGGCTTCTTTTCTTTTGCATCCGGAAAGGGTGGTTTCGTGAACCACATTAGACTGGTTGAACAGGTTACTGATGAAGGCAAGATTTCTTTGCAAATATTGCCGGGTGGTTTTATTCCTGAATTCCGGATGGATAATGTGTAGTCTGCCCTGATGGGTTCTGGTCCAGAATCCGGCCCAGGCAGAGGCTTCCTTTTCTCCATCTTTCAGGCTCACCGGGAAAAAAATGTTTTTGGGATACCACTCCGAATCCGGCTTTTCGGGAAGAACCAGGTAAGGTACCTTCAGACTTCTGAATTTAGCGAAAAAGTGGGTGGCTTTGTTTCGGCTTTTCAGGTTGATTAGCCGGGGAGTCAATACCACCATGGCGATATCCTGCTCATTGGGATTTAGAAAGGAGTAGATGGAATTGAAAAAATCCTTGTCGGAATGCAGTACGGAAGTTGATGCCTGATCAAGTGGGGGACTGACTCTTTTTGTGGAATGGCTGTAGGTGAAAGAGAGTAATTGATAATCCAGATTTTGGGCAATCCGGGTGCCTGCCAACAGTAGTTGAGCAGCATCATCTTCGGGTGATATAGGAAGTAACAGGCTTGCCATAGAAAAATTGTTTGTGCTAATTTTTAATTCCTACAAATTAAGAAATGGTTGTTTGGGATGTGTTAAAAATATGTATTTTTAGTGAGATGGCAATTATTGTGGAATTGTTCATCGGAACAACGGCTAAAAATAGAAGCCATGAGTAATGAAATAGATATGACTATATGTTTGGGGAGTTCTTGTTTTTCGCGAGGGAACC
>Ga0163225_100048_pt1 | contig 37758 bp, 43 predicted proteins | sample MSEWel2016_04_06_2_FD_113145 | JGI IMG/M metagenome (GOLD analysis project Ga0163225, IMG submission 113145) | Subsurface microbial communities from deep shales in West Virginia, USA - MSEEL Well Study Marcellus 5H_2016_04_06 ... | reverse complement strand
GTCCTGGTGCATTGCCTGAGTTGCCTGGTGCTTCTCCTGACTGTCCTGGTGCATTGCCTGAGTTGCCTGGTGCTTCTCCTGACTGTCCTGGTGCATTGCCTGAGTTGCCTGGTGCTTCCCCTGTCTGTCCTGGTGCATTGCCTGAGTTGCCTGGTGCTTCTCCTGACTGTCCTGGTGCATTGCCTGAGTTACCCGAGTTACCTGATGTATCTCCTGTCTGTCCGGGTGCGTTACCTGAGTTGCCTGGTGCTTCTCCTGACTGTCCTGGTGCATTGCCCGAGTTACCCGAGTTACCAGATGCCTCTCCTGACTGTCCTGGTGCATTGCCTGAGTTGTCTGAGTTACCCGAGTTACCAGATGTATCTCCTGACTGTCCTGGTGCATTACCCGAGTTGCCTGAGTTACCCGAGTTACCAGATGCCTCTCCTGACTGTCCTGGTGCATTGCCTGAGTTGTCTGAGTTACCCGAGTTACCCGAGTTACCCGAGTTACCTGATGTATCTCCTGACTGTCCTGGTGCATTACCCGAGTTGCCTGAGTTACCCGAGTTACCTGATGTATCTCCTGACTGTCCTGGTGCATTACCCGAGTTGCCTGAGTTACCCGAGTTACCTGATGCCTCTCCTGACTGTCCTGGTGCGTTGCCTGAGTTACCCGAGTTACCTGATGCCTCTCCTGACTGTCCTGGTGCGTTGCCTGAGTTGCCCGGATTATCAGTAGATGCAGCTGCAAGAGGACCTTTTATGGGAGTTACGATTGCTGGAATTCTGTAAGAGTCAGAATCCACATATCCTTCGCTATCAACAAGCCCAAAAGGACTACTGGATGATATTATATCCGGTTCGCTTATCTGAAATGTATAAGCTCCTGTAGTTGAAATACAGAGCATGAGGACGATTATTATGGATAGTATTAATCTCATGATTTCATCTATCAACCTGAGTGCTCATAAAGGTATTTAATGGTTAAAATAAAAAATATTTTTTTAATTAATAAAGCTATTGTCTTTTATTATCGCTTATTTTGCAATGCCTGTCATGGAGTAAAACGAAGTTATGAGGTTCTGCTCCACGCCCCCTCGCCCCCATCACGGTACAGGGAGACAACCCCTCCGATCACGATGATTGCGGGTGGCTTCACTCCAATAGCTCTGGCTTTCTCTGTTATATCTGATAATGTTCCAATGGTGACACGCTGGTCGGGTCGGAAGCCCCGTTCAATAATGGCAATTGGCTTCTCAGATGCCATTCCATGCTCGATGAGGGATGAGGTGATCATGCCCAGGTTTTTCACCCCCATCAGGATTACGATAGTCCCTGGTGACCGTGCCAGCCATCCCCAGTCAATGGCAGATTCCTCTTTTGTCGGGTCCTCATGCCCGGTCAGAAATGTAACCTGACTTGCGTGGCTCCGGTGCGTAACAGGAATCCCTGCACACCCGGGAACAGCTACTGCACTGGTGATCCCAGGTACAACCTCAACAGCGATATTATGTTCTCTCAGCACCTCCATCTCCTCTCCGCCACGGCCAAAGACAAATGGGTCGCCTCCTTTCAGTCTGACTACCCGTTTGCCCTGCTGTGCCCTGTTCACCATCAGGCTCTCAATCTCTTCCTGTTGCAGGGTATGGGATCCGCCAAACTTTCCACAGTTGATCTTTTCAGCAGATGCGGGTAGTGTTGCAAGTATTTCCTCTCCGGGCAGTTGATCGTAGAGGATCACCTCTGCCGAATCAATTACTTCACGTGCTCGAAATGTCAACAAGCCAAGGCCGCCTGGCCCGGATCCGACAAGATATACGATTCCGGTCATGGTTATTTCAACCCCAGTCTCTCTTTTGCTTCAAGGATAAGATTCAATGAGCGATCACGAAGCTCTACTCCAATTCTGCGTGCATCACCACTATTTTCCACATGCTCTTCCATTCGTACATGCCTCTTTCCATCGAGTGAAAGGATCTCCGCAATCAGATTACCATCCTGACAGTAGATTCCCTGCGGGGTAAAACATCCTCCTCCGACCTCTTCCATCACTGCACGTTCGATCTCTGTGTCTATTCGTGTAGCCGGATGATCAAGTGGGCCGATTAGATCACTAATTACCGGATCATCCCGACAGACCACCGCAATCGTCCCCTGATTTGGAGCGGGGACAAAGTGGTTTGTCGGAAGCCTGATCCCGTTTACGTGAAATGACATCCTGGCAAGACCTGCTTCTGCAAGCATTATAGCATCATACTCCCCGGATTTCAGTTTTCGAATTCGTGTGTCTATATTGCCTCTGAGTTCCCTGATCTCAAACTCCGGATCATAGCGGAGAAGCTGAGCCTTCCTCCGTGTACTTGAGGTTCCGATACAGGAGATCTCATCCAGCGGGATATCACATGCAAGATAGTCATAGGGAGGATCGCGGGGGAGAATCGCAGCGGTAGTAATTCCGGCCGGTCGAGCTGCCGGGATATCTTTCATACTATGAACCGCACAGTCAATCTCGCCCCGGAGGATCGCATCATCAAGTGCCCTGACGAAAATCCCCTGTCCTCCGACTTCGTGAAGTGGGATACCTGTCTGTGCATCGCCTTCTGTTTTGATGATGACACTCTCTGATTGTATCCCTCTCTCCAAAAGGAGGTTGGAGACAATCTCCGTCTGCTTTCGAGCGAGGGCACTTGCTCGGGTGCCTATCCTGATTATGGAAGGCATGAACGGTAGACTCCGGCAATCGTCTGGATATCTTCTTCAGTATGCGCAAATGAGAGGAAATTTGATTCATACTGTGCCGGAGGGAGGAAGACGCCATTCTGGAATGCAGCCTTCCAGAATATTCCGAATGCATTTGTATCGCTCTCTTTTGCCTCTACATAATTCGATGGCGGATTGCTTCTGAAGAAATATTTGAAGATGGATTGCTTCCTGACAAACGATCCTCCGGCAGATGAGGGAAGACTCTCTTCGATTGCACGGGTGCGCTCTTCTGCCCGGTGATACTCTTCCCGATGGGCATTCAGATAATCGATGGTTGCGATCCCGGCAGCAAGTGAGAGTGGATTTCCGCTGAATGTTCCTGCCTGGTAGACGGGACCTGAGGGTGCGATCATCTCCATGATATCCCTTCTTCCTCCAAACGCTCCGATTGGGAGTCCGCCACCGATGATCTTTCCAAGTGTGGTGAGGTCAGGTGTTATGCCATACTCCTGTGCAGCACCGCCGATGCCAAGCCGGTAACCGGTGATCACCTCATCAAAGATGAGGAGGACATCGTGAGCTTTTGTGATCTTCCGTACTTCATTCAGGTAGTTATCTTCCGGCAGGATAGGGCCGATATTCCCCATCACAGGTTCAAGGATGAATGTTGCAATATCCTCATCGTCAGAGAGGATCTCATCAAGAGCCTCTGTATTATTATACGGCACCTGCCGGGTAAATTCTGCAACTCCCGCAGGAATTCCGGCAGAATCCGGGATTCCATGTGTCGTTGCACCTGATCCGGCCTTGATAAGGACACTGTCATGGGCGCCGTGAAATCCTCCTTCAATCTTAAGAATCTTCTTCTTCCCGGTAAAACCGCGTGCCAGCCGGATTGCTGCCATTGTGGCTTCTGATCCACTTGAGACGCACCGAACCATTTCAACACCGGGTTGATCGCGGATGATCCGCTCTGCCATTTCGATCTCCTGTTCTGCGGGTGTTCCATAGAGCCAGCCGCAATCAAGCTGTTTCTGAATGGCAGTTTTTATTGTATCATGTGCATGGCCGAGAATCAAAGGGCCATAACCAAGGCAACAGTCTATGAGTTCTGTATCGTCTGCTGTTCTGATCCGTCCGCCTTTTCCTGATTTTGTATAAAATGGGTATGGCTTGATCGCCCTGACAGGGCTGCTCACCCCTCCCGGGAGGAGGTTTTCAGCTTTTTTAAATAATGCTTCACTTCTCATTTAACCACCTCGCAACATCTTCTGCAAAATACGTTATGATCATATCAGCCCCCGCCCTCTTGATGCAGGTCAGGGATTCAAGTACAACTTTTTTTTCATCGATCCATCCATTCAGAGCGGCTGCCTTGATCATTGCATACTCGCCGCTCACCTGATATGCAGCAACCGGGAGGCCAAGAGATCGTATCTCTTTGAGGATGTCAAGATACAACCCGGCAGGCTTGACCATCAGCATATCTGCCCCCTCTTCAGAATCCATTTTGGATTCCCTGAGCGCTTCCCGTGCATTTGCCGGATCCATCTGGTAGGTCGTCCGATCACCGCAGGAATAACAGGAGTCTGCGGCTTCACGGAATGGTCCATAGAGGGCACTGGAAAATTTTGTTGAATAGGAGAGGATAGGGATTCCTGAGAACCCTTCTGCATCGAGTGCTCTTCTGATTTCTTTCACCTGGCCGTCAAGCATACAGGAGGGTGCAACCATATCTGCCCCCGCCTCTGCATGGCTGATTGCAACTTTAACCATCAATGCAAGCGATCGATCATTATCGAGATCCAAACAATCATCCGTCAGAATCCCGCAGTGACCATGATCGGTGTACTCGCATGCGCAGACATCGGTGATAATCATCATATCAGGAACATGCCTACGAATCGAACGCACCGCGTTCTGTATCACTCCAGTCTCTGCATATGCTGATGAACCGTAGGAATCTTTTGTTTTTGGAATTCCAAAGAGGATGACACCTCCAATTCCAGTATTGTACAGGCGTCGGACGACATCCGCGATGTCATCAGGAGGGATGCGAAACTGACCGGGCATTGAGTTAATCGGAGATGGTTCACGGAGTGTTTCATCAATAAAAAGCGGTGTAATAAGATCGGTTGTCAACACCTGTGTCTCCCGCATCAATGGCTGAATTCGGCGCGTTCTCAGTCTTCTTAATCGTGTTTCCGGAAACATATCTTCTCACCTTTCGTTATTGCATCAACGATCATCCCTGCAGTATCCAGATCGCATTGTTCTGCACTAATCCGAATTGCCATTGTAGCATCGGCAAGTATCTTGCCGGTCAGCACACGGGTGAGATCGTCAACGATCTGAATTGTTTTTTGATCTGCTGTTCCTAGCCGGTTAATGGCTTTGTCCCGCTCCCTGATCCTGATCGCCTCAGCCCAGGTATGGAGGGCAGCGATGGTGTCGTTTGCAGCTGCCCTGTTGATTCTCTGGATGAATGATCCAATTTCTTCTTCTATAAGTGAACGGATTGTGTCCGCCTCGCTCTGTCGTGCAGCAAGATTTTCATCGGAAATTGTTCTGAGATCATCAATTGTGTAAAGATGGACTCCGGGGATCTCCCGAATAGAATCCTCAGTATCACGGGGCTGGGCGATATCAATGACGACAAGAGGTTTTGGCCCGGTATCAAGGGGCCAGGTTCTTCCCTGCATTGCTTTTTTAAGCTCGTCATGACGTATTACCGGGTGGGGTGCTGCTGTACAGGAGATGACTACATCCGAAAGCAGGATGAATGGAAAGAGATCCTTGAAGGTGACTGCTTTGCCGCCGATCTCTTCAGCAAGTTCAACCGCCCGCTCATAGGTACGGTTTGTTACATAAATTGCTGTTAAGTCCTTCTCCTGAAGGGCTTTAGTAACAAGCCTGCCCATCTCCCCGGTACCAACAACAAGGATATGCCGGTTCGTTAATGTACCCAGAAGATCTTCGGCAAGCCGGACAGCAGCTGATCCGATCGAAACCGATCCCCGGTTGATCCTTGTCTTCTGTCTGACTGCCACACCAAAATGGATCGCAGTATTGATACAGATATCAATGATCTGGCTGTTTCCTCCATATTTGGTTGATGTGAGGAGAGCCTGCCGCATCTGACCAAGAATCTGGTCTTCACCGACGATCATGGAATTGATGCCGGCAGCAAGTCCGAGCAGGTGCCGGACTGCACCAAGGCCATGATGAATGGTAAACCGGTTTCTCCCGATACTCTGCATAAACCGGGCGAGATCATCAGGATCTCCCTGCACAAGTACCTCAACACGGTTACAGGTCTGGAGGAGTATTACACCTTTATATCGGGAACGTGCCTGCCTGATAAATTCCTCCTCGTCAGAGAATCTGAATGCCTCAAGTTCGTTCTGGGTTGCCGTATGATGATCAAGTCCGGCGATAGCAATTGGAGCCAGGAGCCCTTCATTCATGGCAATACCTCGATAGTGCAATCTCAATTGTTTTCTCTCTGTCATCGAGGAGCCCTTTCCGTATTTCCGGATCGTTGATGGCTGCCGTCAGCCGCCCGGCTCTTTCTTCCTGTGTCAGATCCGTCCTTTTCAGGGTTTCACGGAGTATATGCTGGAGATCGATCATCGCATCAATCTCAGGTGTTATCTCTTCAAAACGCTCCCTCAGATGCCTGCTGACTGCCGGGCTTTCGCCACCGGTTGAGAATCCGGCTAGCAGGTGGCGACCACGGACGATCGAAGGAATGATCACATCTCCCAGATCTCCATCTGCATTATTGAAGAGGACTCCTGCCTCAGCAGCCAGCATTCCGATGCGGTTATTCTCTTCTCTTTCAGAGAGTGCAGCAATAACAAGAAATGCATCTTTCATATAGGTGTTAAGCTCCCTGTCACTCAACGCCCCTGTATCGGCTAAAATCCGCCTCACCGGAAGTTCTGAAAGAGCATCCGAGAAGCTTCTGCTGATAATGGTCAGATCTGCTTCATCCTGAAAATAACGTGCTTTTCTGGCAGCTACAGAACCTCCGCCAAAGATGACGACTTTCTTCCTGCTGAAGTCGATGATCAGGGGGATCATTTCTTCAAGGTTAGTGGTGCTTTCCTATTAAGATGACGATATTTCAGAGACGATGCTATTTGCTCTCTTCAATCGTCTGATCTCTCATTACATTGTCACCGGATCGACTCTCTCAACCGTTTGCTCTGGAAATAACCACCATTCGATGAAAGATCGATATGAATAAATATAGATAATTCCTATAAAGTAAGGTCGCAGGGCAGAGATGTCCGGAGTGCGCCGATAGTGTAGTGGTTATCACTAGGCGTTGCCAACGCCTAAACCCGGGTTCGAGTCCCGGTCGGCGCATCTTTTTGTAATCTTTCTTCTGGAACTGTCAGGTTTCTTCTGTCAGATCCCAATCAGGGTGTATCTACGTAATACAACTGTTATTCTTCCTTTACTACTCAGAAAGAGGATATTTTTTTATAGATATTCGAAAAAGGAGATAAGAAGGGGGGGTTAGTTCTTACCGCTGAACTTGCCTCCCTTCTTGTCTTTTGACTTGTTCTCAACAGCTGCTTCCTTACCCTTCTTAGCCTGTGCTTCATATGCCATGAGGATATTTCACCTCCCCCCAATTATCATCTGGGACAATCACTTCGTTTGCATGTCAGCTTATGAACTTATCGTACACTCTGGATTTTAATTGGAGAATAATCTCCACATCTCACGTAAAATAGGTATTTACTTTCGATTAATCGCTGAATTGGATACGCGCAACATAGGTGCTTTTGGGAGTGGAAAATAACCTCATTTACTCATTGATTGTGTAGTCCTCTTCATACTTGCGGCAACTTTTGTTCCTTCTGTAGCCAACTATTCCCAGAAATTATCTGATTTGTATTCATACTGTTACTTTCTGGAAGCACGATTCTTAAAAAATACGCTAAAAATGTTTGGAATTTGCTTTTTCTCTCTCACAACGTTTGGATTTATTCATCAGGATCGAAGAAGAGCTGAGAGTACATGCACCAGGTGGTGAGATGGAAAGGCCAATTTCGGTACCTGTCCATTCGCTTCATGATCTGTTACCGGAGTACTATGATGTTTGAGATAGGTGAAAAGGAAATGTTAATCCTGCATATGGACCTGAAATGGGAGTAAATTCATCAAGTGGGAGTCTTGCTACTCAGGATGATAGTGGGGGGTGAGCAGCTATCTGTTTATTCCTCAGCTCAGGATACCACTTGGGGTTCGGTCTTATTTCTGAAGAGGCTTCATATCTTCTTCCGCATCTTCTCCCAGGCAGCCGGATTCTCTTGCTCGCAAAAAAAGCAGGTTGAAGTAGTCTTAGGAGGAGATCTATCTGCAATGATGATCCTCCTTGGAGTCGGAAACACGCTTCTCTCAGATGATGGTGTCGGCTGTTGGATAGCTGATACCTTCTCTTCAAACTGCCTCTCTTCAGATGGCTGGAAAGCGTTTCATGGCGGAACGGCACCCGAAAACTTCACGGCTCCAATCCGGCGTGAAAAGCCCGAGCTGCTTATTATTGTGGATGCTGCGGATATGGGTCTTCCCGCAGGCAGTATCAGGATCATCCCTCCCGATCAGGTCGATGATACAAGTATCGGCACACACATGCTGCCGCTCTCCCATCTCATGTATTATCTCTCTTCTGACATTCCCGAGATCCTCTTCATTGGAATCCAGCCGGAAACCATCGAGCCGGGTGAAAGCCTCTCTCCTGCTGTACAGGATGCGGCTGAAGCGCTCATTGAAATGCTGAAAAAAGGAGACTATGCCTCTCTGGAGAGGCTTTGATCATTCCACAATCTGGTTTTCTGCATACCTGTTCTCTGTACCCAGGAGGAATTCCGGGCTCATGGTAAGGACACCTTTTGGGCAGATGTCATTACATTGTGAACAGAAGACGCACTGGGTTACATAAATCCTGACTCTCTTCGTCTCGGGGATGAACTCGATGGCATGTGCGGGGCAGACCCTGATACAGAGATTGCATCCGATACAGCCATCCCGATCATAGACGATCTTGCCGCGGAAGTGTGGGGGTGTGACAACCGGGGGGTTGATGGTTGCCTCGCCTGCACCAACCTTCTTCAGGAACTCTGTTACTGATGGGGGGAGGAACCGTGCAGGGAAGGGGTTTGTCGCAGGTATCCTGAATACCTGTGAGAGTATCTCCCTGATCATCGGAAGTGCCATTTAGAAGACCCCCCTGAGCACTGAATCAAGGATCACAAGCGAGAGCCCAAAGAGCCCTGCCACACCAAGCCAGGTCCAGAAGAGGGTGACGACATGGGTGATCCTGAACCGGGCAATCCCTGTCCTGATTACTGTAACCGAGATGATCATCAGGAGTATGACCTTCAGGAAGAAGAATACAGCATCAACTGCAAGGGCGGCATTGCCTGCAAGCCCGAGTAGTGGTGAGATATTCCAGGGGAAGAAGATTGCAACTGCAAGCCCGCCCATCACAAGCGTCTTCACACCCTGTGCAATCGTGAAGAGACCGAGGTTTTTGCCTGAATACTCAACAAGCACCCCCCCGGCAAGCTCGGTTTCTGCTTCAGGCGTATCGAAAGGGATCTTCGAGAGCTCAGCCGGCGAGACCCAGGCGAAGGTGAGGAGCAGAATGACGAGTCCCACCATCCCGAGGGGGCCGACCAGTGACCAGATCGGATTTGCAACAATGCTTGAGAGTGCGAAGGGATCTGCAATTCCTGAGGAATAGAGAAGCCAGGCGACCGCAATCACAATAGAGGCAAGAGGGAGTTCGTATGCAACCATGCTCACCATCTCACGCTGTGCACCAACGGTTGCATAGGGTGATCCGGAGGCAAACCCTCCGGCAACCATCGCAAGTGCGGGGACTGCGAGGAGGTACATCACCAGGATCAGATCGCCATAGCCACCAAGGATCGGCATCATTGAGCCGATCGGGAGGTACAGGAGCACCACAATCGATGAGGCGACGGCCACGATCGGAGCGGCATTGAAGATCGACGGTATTGCATTCTCGGGGATGATATTCTCTTTTGAGAGTAATTTCTTCAGATCAATAAAGGGCTGGCGGAGCGGAGGGCCGATCCGTGCCTGCATCCGTGCCGAGATCCGCCGGTCGATCCCAAGGAGGATGAGCCCGATAGCTATCCCGATGATCGAGAGGCCGGCTGCAGCCAGGATAGTGACCAGAATGGTCTCCGGGCTCAGCATCCCTGAATCCTCCGTGTCTTTTCAACCGAGAGCCGATGGAGATCTTCCTTTGTCATCAGATCCTGTTGTACACCACGCACAACCGCGACCCTGTCGGTACAGGAGAGGCATGGATCGATGGAAGCAACGATGATCGGAACATCGGCTAACTGCTCGCCTTCGAGTATCGGGATCCATGAATGGAGGTTGCTGTAGCTGGATGCCTTTATCTTCCACATCGCTGGAGCTTCATGCCCATCCATTGCCACATAGTGGAGACATTCGCCCCGTGGTGCCTCGTGCCGTCCGACACTCTCACCCTGCGCCTTTTTACAGGCTGAAAGGAGTTTTGGAAGCTTTGGCTCCCAGAGGATTGGCCCTTCCGGCATCTCTTTGAGGCAGGTCTCGATGATCCCGATGGACTGTTCGATCTCAAGGAGACGGACGATAATCCGGTCATAGACATCCCCGTTGATCTCACCTCCATAGGCAGAGGGCAGGATGGGGAAGATGTCGAGATCCCCATATGCCGAATAGGGATAATCATGCCGGAGATCCTTCACCACTCCGGATGCCCGTGCGGTGGGACCGACGCAGGAGAGTTCAAGCGCCTTCTCAAATGTCAGTACTCCTGTGTCCTTGCACCGGATCGCAATGGTCGTGTCTTTGAGGAAGAGCTTGAGCATCTTGCCGAGGAGATCACGGTACCCGTCCAGACATTTTTTTATCGTTGGATGTTGGTTAGAGACGATATCCCTCCTCACTCCTCCAATCTGCACAAGACCATAATTGACACGGTTACCGGTGATGTACTCGATCACGTCCATCGACTCTTCGCGGACACGCCATGCGAGATAAAAGAGGGTATCAAAACCGAGTTCATGGGCTGCGACTCCCGCCCAGAGAAGGTGAGACTGAATCCGTTCGAGTTCTGCGATGATCACCCGGATATAATCTGCACGTGCCGGAACCTCGATATCGACAATCTGCTCAACTGCCCGTGCAAATGACAGGGAATGTGTCACTCCACAGATTCCGCAGATCCGGTCGGTGAGGTGGACGATCTGGACAGGGTTTCTGTGCATCCCCATCCATTCGATCCCACGGTGCGTCTGGCCTGGAGCAAAGTCAGCTTTTTTAACAACCTCGCCTTCCAGCTCAAAGAGGAACTGAACAGGTTCCTTGAGTGCCGGATGGATCGGGCCAATCGGGACTACATATGGCGCTTTCTTTGTTGGTGTTCCGTCACTCATCCTTTTTCACCTCCGCTTCAGGCTTCTTCTCTTCAGGGGTTGTATTCTTCCCTGTTTTCTCTTCTTTCTTCACCTTCTTCTCCCCGGCTTCGGTTTTTGGTTCTTCTTCCTTCTCTGTTACCGGTGGAACAGGACGATCCGTCGGACGGCCAAGCTCCCAGAGATGTTTCACCATTTTATCTGGTATACCGGTCTCATCCTTTCTGAGGGGGTAGACTCCCTCAGGGAAGTCTTCAGGCAGGAAGAGCCGCCGTCCATCAGGGATATCCTGAATGGTGACCCCGAACATCTCCTGCTTCTCCCGCTCGGTGAAGAGCGCTCCCGGCATGATATCGGTGATGGTCGGAAGCACGAGATCGTCCTTTGTGAGAGGGACTGTGAAGATCACCATATACTCTCCATGCCGCTCACCGAAGTAGATTGAGAAGATGTACTGCATGCGAAGCTCCTCTCCTGCATCCCAGCCTGAAATAACTGAGAGATGCGGATAGGATATCTCCTTTAACATGGAGATTGCCGGCTTCAATGCATCACGGGTGATGGTCATCCAGATATTGATATTCTGGTTTTTCTTTACACCTTCAGCACGGATCTGAATTCTTGGTTCAGAGACCGCATCACCAAATGCTGTGGTGAACCGGTCGATCAGCTCCTGTGGGGTCAGTATCGTCTCGTTCATTTTTCACCTCCTTCTATCCGTTCAAGTTTTGTGAGTGCTGTGACGACACCGTGGATGATCGCCTCTGGCCGGGGCGCACATCCCGGAACATAAACATCCACCGGAATGATCTCATCGACCGGTCCATCCAGGTTATATGAATCATAGAAGACTCCGCCGGATTGGCCGCATGTCCCGATACAGATGACAACCTTTGGTGAGGGCATCTGTTCGTACACACGCCGGAGCCTTGGTGCCATCTTTTTTGTCACCGGTCCTGTAACGAGCAGGACATCCGCATGTTTTGGAGACCCGACAAGCCTCACGCCGAAACGTTCGGGATCATACCGGGGCGTGATCGTTGCAACGATCTCGATATCACACCCATTGCAGGATCCGGCATTAAAGTGAAATACCCACAGCGATCGCTTGAATGATGGAGAGAGTTTCATAGGAAGATCACCACCAGGGCAAAGACGGCAATTATAACACCAAAGTACCAGAGCATGTAATCATTCAGATCTCCGGTATGGAGGGGTACCAGGCGGGAATAATAGCCTTTCAACCCCTCGGTAAATCCCCAGTAGAGGTTTCCACCACCGATATGGACCGCGCTCTTCTCAGGCTCTGCATTGCCCGAGAGGTATGGTTTCACCTGTTCTGTCCCTTTTTGGTATGTTGAAACTCCGCTTCTCCAGATCAGGTACGCCACGATGCTTGTGATCACAAACGCCAGAATCCAGATAATCGGATTCCAGAATCCTGTTCCTGTGAAAAGGGTTGCTGTAAAATCCATTTCAGATTCCTCCCATGACTGAGGCGATATAACCTGATCTGTCAAGTAATGCCAATGCTGCCGGTTCGACGAGCGTATTCACAACAAGATCCGGGAAGAGTCCGAAGAGGATGATCAGCACTGCAAGAAGCCCCATTCCGATGAGCATCGGCATCGGCACTTCCTTCACCGTCTCATATTGCGGGAGTTTTGGTCCCATAAACATTGAATGGAAGACCTTGACAAAAGACGCAAGCGTCATGATCGAGACCACCATCGCGATCACCGCGATGAAGGGGTTGAATATGAAGACTGATTCATAGATCATCAGTTTCGAGGCAAAACCGTTAAAAGGTGGAATGCCTGCAATGGCAAGTGCTGCAATGATAAAGAATCCCATCGTCCATTTCATCGAATGGCCGAGCCCTCCCAGATCGTTCAGGTTTGCGGTTCCACACCTGTAGATGACTGCGCCTGCGATCAGGAAGAGGAGACCCTTATAGAGGGCATAGTTGATGATATGGAAGATCCCTCCCTCCATCGCGACAACTCCAAACTGTGCGAGCATCTGTGCATCGCCAAGCACCGCAACACCGACACCAAGCCCGACAAGCATGTAGCCGATCTGAGAGACAGAGTGGTATGCCATCAGCCGTTTCACGTCCTTCTGTGGCAGTGCCATTGAGACGCCGATGAACATCGAAAGGATACCGAGGATGATGATCACCCATCCGATAGTCACCACGTTCATCGTGAGACCGAACAAGCTGAATGCAATCCGGAAGATCGCATAGAGGCTTGCCATGCTGGAGACTATCAGGAGTGCGGTAATTGATGATGGTGCACTCGAATAGGTATCCGGTGTCCAGAAATGCATCGGGACAGATCCCGACTTCATCGCAAGAGAGACGATCATCAGGACAACTGCCACAAGTGACAGACCGGTGAAATCTATCACAGAGGCTATATAGGCGATATTGAGCGAGTTGTACTGGCCATAGAGCATACCGACTGCAATGAGGAAGAAGAGGCCTGCAACAGTCGAGATGAATGCATATTTCAAACCTCCTTCGACTGCAACACCGCCTTTGATCCGGTATGCGGCAAGTGCTGCACCGGCAAGCGAGTTGATCTCAAGGAAGACGAAGAAATTGAAGAGATCCCCTGTAGAGACCATCCCAAAGATGCCGGCCATGAGCAGGAAGAGGAGGGCGTAGTATCCATCCTGTCCGGTCTGTTCTGACTCACTTGAGATCGAGTACAGCGTAGCAGCAAACATCATGATCGCTGCTGTCAGGATCATGAAAGCCGACATAGCATCGATTACAAAGAGGATTCGAATCGGAACCCCGCCGGAATCAAATGGTATTGCCTGTGCAGAATCGAAGGCCCCAAATGCGTAGACGATTGTTCCCTGTGTGAGAACTTCCCAGACCAGGAGAAGGGCTGCTGTCACTGTTGCGAGCATCGCAATGATTGCCCATGAGTTACGAATCCTCTTCCCTATCAACCCGGTGAGTGGCATAGCAAATGCCGCGAGCAGGGGTATGGCGAGTAATAAAGCTGCATACTGGCTCATTCCCGAAGCCTCCTGATGTTGTTGGTTTCAACTGATCCATATTTTCGGTATATTATGATTGCGAAGGCAAGGAGAAGTGCTGTTGTCGCAAACCCGATGACAATGTTCGTAAGGGTCATCGCCTGCACAGTCGGGAGCACCATCTCCCCACCCGGAGCATTGGTAAAGATGGGGGCAATCCCTCCTTCGCGGTACCCGAGAATTATAAGGAAGAGATTTGCTGCCCCTTCGATGATTGCAAGCCCCATGATCATCTTAATCAAATTCTTCTTCAGGAGAATTGTTGCGATCCCGATTCCTGCGATCAGGATCACAGCCAGGTATGGTATCTGTTCGATCATCAGATCTTCTCCTTTATCCCTGAGAGGAGTGCAAGCAGGATCACGCTGATTGCTCCAACGACTTCAATGCCGACTGCAAGATTCATGATCGGGATCAGCCCTCCGGTATTGAGGTTGGCAACAGTGGATCCATATGTGACGATATCACCGAAGATGAAGCCGCCTGGTGATAACCAGTTGAAGAAGTATCCTGCTCCAATTACCATCGCAGAGAGGGCAGCGATGATGAAGAGGAGGAGGCCGGTTGACTCCAGGGTCTTCATCATCACCTGCCTGACAATCTGTGTGCTTTCTGAATACCTGTATGCCAGGAGGAGGAGCAGGACGCCGGATGCGAGGATGGCGCCGCCCTGGAACCCTCCGCCGGGTGTCAGATGGCCGTGAATTATGATATAAAAGCCGTATATCAGGATAAACGGAAAGAGAATATCCGCTGTTGTTTTTACAATTGAACTCATCTGCATTATTCTTCCCTCCGTTTTCTGAATAACAGGGTGGCACCGAGAGCTGCTGTAAAAAGCACTGCCGCTTCTCCGAGTGTATCAAAGCCTCTGTAGTCGAAGAGGACAGCAGTGACAACATTATTTGCCCCACTCTGCTGCTGGCTGTTCTCGATGAAATACCGATCCATCGGATGATCACCCGGATCGCCAAAGGTAAGCCCGGTCACAATCACGCCGAGCATTCCGATCATCAGAATGGTAATGGTAATGGAGAGCTTTCTCTTCATGCTTCATCACCCTCCTTTCGAGTCGTGCCGCGTACTGCTATCATGAAGGCAGCGGTTGTGAGTCCGGCTCCGATTGCTGCCTCAGCAATGGCCACATCAGGTGCCTGAAGGAGATAGAATTCAATTGCCAGGAGGAAACTGAAGAGTCCAAAAGCAACTGTAGCTGATACGAGATCCTTGAAATTAAAGACCATAATTGCTGCAACAATCATCCCGGTGAGGATTAATACGTGAAGGATTATTTCAATCACGGGACTTCACCTCCGCGAGGCGATCGACAACTGAAGGGTCAGGCATCTGTCCGCTTCTATGTGCAGCCCGTGCAATGGCATGAGAACCGGTTGCATTTGTGAAACCAAGGGCAATAACGGCGATTGCAGTATGGATTGCAAGGGTCAGGTACTGGCTGTCGCCCGTTCCAACCAACATCCCTCCGGCATAGAGGATGACCCCGAGTGCGAGGAATATTGTTCCGAATGTCGTCATCTTCGTCTCGGCATGGAGACGGGTATAGACATCCGGGAACCTGAGTATACCGATAACGCCGAGTGTATTGAAGAGTATCCCAATTCCAAGGCATATCATTGCTGCTGTCTCGATCATAATTCTCCTCCGAGATATTTCGAAATGGCGATGGTTCCGAGGAATGATAGGAGGGCATATACGATTGCCACATCCACAAAGATTGTCTGGCCGAGATAGACGGCAAGGAGAATCATCGCCCCGACAACAAGGGTGTTGATTGTATCAAGTGCGACAACCCGATCCGGTGCTGTCGGACCGATTGCAAGCCTCAGTACAGAAAAGAGTATCAAAAGTCCGAGAACTGCAATTGCGATGAAGAAGATATCGTTCATTCCGCTATCCTCCTGATCCAGCCAGGTATGTTAAAGAATGAGAAGAGTTCACGCGCTTCAACCACGTTCTTTTCACGGAGTTTATCCGGAACATTGATCAGATGCACATACAACTCACCTGTTGTATCATCAACCTCAACCGAGAGCGTCCCCGGGGTGAGGGTGATTGAGTTTGCAAGAAGCAGCATACCGAGATTTGTCTTCATCCCGGTGTTGACCCTGACAATCCCCGGCTTCACGTTTCCGGTTATCACCCTGATACCGACATCGATATTTGCCCGTGCCATCTCGAGGAAGAGCGGAATAATTGCATAGACGGGCAGAAGAATGAGCCGTATGGGGTTTGCCATACGGAGGTTTCCTGTCCTGCAGAAGATCCGGTATGAGGCGAGACCAACAATGATTGCAAGAATACAACCGATGATGAGTTCGCTTTCGGACCAGAGAATGATTCTTCCCGATCCGGCTGTCAAAAAGAGATATGCCACAAAAGCGGCTATTGCGGTTGCCAGGAATCGGATCACTGGTGGATAACCCCCCTTGTGCAACGGCAATGCGTCGTCTTATCCCGCAAAGAATGATACAAACGCGGTAGATGTAACTCCAACCATTTGTTTGTCATGATCAATAATGATCGTTTTCTAAATTATGGTTTTGCATACGTGCAGAAAAGAAATCTCAGATGGATTCTTTTTGTCTCTTGAAGATTGAACCATGGAATCACATCTGTGTTGTCTTTCTCATCTTCCAAACGGGGCGTTTGGTGTTTGTAAAGGATCAACTATGTGCTGTCAGCATGACCTGATGCTTCTCTATTTAACCAATGCTCAATAATAGAATAAGGATGAAATCACCGTATCTTGGTGCCGTTCCCCTTCACTGGTGTGACGAATGCCATGTGCCGGTTCTTGGAAAACGGTGCGGCTGCGGGGGGAAAACGCGCTTTGTCGGAGTTACGCCCCCGGGAGATCTCCGTCCGGCATTCCCCTCTGATATCCGACTGATAAACCACCTGTTTGAGGAGTCTTTTGGCTCCCCGCTTATTCCCGAAGATCATCTCACAATTTTAAACAAGGTTCCGGATGATGACAGGATGGAGGAGATCATTGTCGGCGGGGCAATCGTCGGTGCGATACGGTACCTCCCGGGAGAGGGACGATGGGAGGTGCTCCCGCGCCCTGATGCCACCCTCCTGATGACTCCGAAGCTGCGATATGTGATCGTTGATGATGGTGCCGCTGTATTCATCAAAGATGGTTCAAGTGTTCTTGCACCCGGAGTTGTTCTGGTCGAACCCCATGTAGAGAAGGGAGATGAGGTCTTTGTCCTGACAAAAGATGGTACCTGTATTGGTGTCGGGCGGGCAAAGATGGGCGCAGAAGAGGCACGGGGTATTTCCCGCGGCCAGGTCGTCCGTCTCAGAAAAAATGCTCCACAGGTATGCAGGCCCGATCCTGCAACCTGGGATGATGCGGTGAATGCAAACAGGGAACATCTTGCAACAATGGAGGCAGACTCCATCAGCTTTATTCGCGATCTGGCAGAACAGGAAGATCTCCCTGTTACTGTATCGTATTCGGGTGGAAAGGACAGCCTTGTAACCCTCCTTCTTGCACTGAAGGCAATTGGATCTGTTCCCTTGCTTTTTGCAGATACGGGTCTTGAGTTTCCAGAAACACGTGAAAATATTCTGGCTGTCTCAGATCGCTATTCAGTTCCGGTCTTCAGAGGAGACGGTGAAACTGGTTTCTGGGAAGGTTTTTCAAGGCATGGCCCCCCGGCAGTTAACTTCAGGTGGTGTTGTAAGGCATGCAAACTGAATCCAGTCAGTAAATTGATCGAACAGGAGTTTGGAGAATGCCTCTCTCTCATAGGGCAGAGGAAATACGAGTCTGCAAAGAGGATGAAGAGCAGGCGTGTCTGGCGAAACCCAAATGTTCCCAACCAACTTTCGGCAGCCCCGATCCAGCACTGGAATGCACTGCATGTATGGCTCTATCTTTTCCAGGAGAAGGCGCCGTATAATACACTCTATGAAGCCGGCCTCGATCGAATCGGGTGTTATATGTGCCCGTCAAGCGATATTGCACATCTCAGGATGATAGAAGAACGTTATCCGGAACTCTGGGAAGCCTGGCAAACGGCTGTTTCAGAATATGGCAACGCAACGGGTCGGCCTTCAAACTGGTTTGAGAGCGGTGCGTGGAGGATTAAGAAAGGAGAATACGATGACGAAGATAGCCATTATTGATTATGGTCTTGGGAACCTCCGGTCGGTCTACCGTGGCCTCGAAAAGGCAGGTGCACAACCGATCATCACCCATGATCCGGATGAGATTTGTTCTGCAGATGGCATTATCCTGCCTGGTGTTGGTGCATTCTCTGAGGGTATGGGCCGGCTCTCTCCGATCAGACAATGCGTTGTGACTGCTTCAGAGGATGTCCCTCTCCTTGGTATCTGTCTTGGGATGCAGATGCTGATGGATGAGAGCGAAGAGCATGGGAACCACCAGGGTCTCTCACTGATCCCCGGAGAGGTCCGGAAGTTCCATCCGGAACCGGGCATGAAAGTTCCGCACATGGGGTGGAACACGATCCACCATGCGATCCCCGACGATCCACTTCTCTCTGGAATAGATGAGGGGAGCTATGTCTATTTTGTCCATTCGTACTATGTTGACTGTCCGGCAGAGTACCGGCTCTGTGAAACAGAATATCGGGTATCATATGCATCTGCAGTGAAGAAGGATCGCATATACGGTGTGCAGTTTCATCCGGAAAAAAGCGGGGAGATTGGCCTTCTGCTTCTGAAAAATTTTATTGAAATTTGTTAATACCGCTCATTACGGAACCAGTGCATCGCTTCGTATACGATTAAGGCCAATAAGACCAGGCAACCCCCGAGGAAGAAGGCCATGACGAATTCATGCACCATCGGAGGGAGTGCGGTGGCGCCTGCTCCCTCTAATGCCCGGGTTGCCATTGGCATCGCATCTGGAACCGGGACAGCCTCTTGTGATAGAGCAGTAAAACCCTTCATATCATCAGAAGAAACCATTATTTCCTGAAGAAATGGAAGGTACAAGGTGAGAAGAGCGGTTCCTGCGATGAAGACGCCAAGTGTTGCGGCATATTTCTTCATCATCCCGATTGCACTCTGTCGTCCGGGTGCTACGATCAGGATCTGGTTCTTCAGGCTGTAGATCTTGATCTCGCGGCCTTTTGCACTCCACCGGGTATCTGCCACCTCAATAACGCCTGCATCAAGCAGGTTTCCGAGATGATATTTTGCGGTGGTGAGAGGAATGTGAAGCTCTTCTGCTAACGCAGTTGTGCTTTTTGGTGTATCTGAGAGGCTTCGCAGGAGATCACCTGCAGTCGGGCTTGACATCGCCTTTGCGATCTTCTGTGCCTGTTCTTCACCAGGCTCAAGGAAGATGATCTCTTCAGCCATTGATCATCGTCTGTATTATTTCACGGGCTTTCTCAAGTGCACCGGGGATTGCATCCGGATCTTTTCCGGCACCCTGCGCAAGTCCGGGTTTTCCTCCACCCTTCCCGCCAAGAGCAGTGCAGATCTCCCTGACAATTTTACCTGCATCAACCGAATCATTTCCTGATCCGGCAACGACACGGATTCCATCGATTGTAGATATAAATAGCCCCACTCCTTTTTGATTGGAGATGCCTGATGCCATATTGACCAGTTCTTTCTGCGTTCGATCAATCTGACGGATGATAACATTCACGCCGCCAATCTCCTCGCCACTCATGTTCTGTAATGACAGATCAGCAAGTCTCTGCTCCAGATCCTCGATTGTTTTTCCCCGTTCCTTCCATTCGGAGAAGAATCGCTCCACTGACTGGGGAAGATGCTCCACCTGAACCGAGAGGGTGGCGGCAGCCTCGTTGACAATATCCTGCAGGTGTTGCATGGCATAGATCGCAGCGAATCCTGCTGAAAACTCAATCCTTTCAACACCATCCTGAATGTGTTCGATCCTGAGTATCTTGATAATTCCAACTTCGCCACTGTTCCTGCAATGGGTTCCTCCACATGCCTGTACTTCTGTTCCCATCTGGACAACACGAATGTTCTTTCCTTTGGGGACACCACCCTGATAGAGTGCGAATCCAAACTTCTCCTCGGCACGGTTTCTGTCTTCTAATTTTACAAAGACAGGCAGATTCTCCATAATGATCTCGTTTGCAGCGATTTCAATCCGTTTTGCCTCATCAGGAGTGATATGTGAGAAATGGCGAATATCAAGCCTGGCATTCTCAATCCCCTTCTGGGCTCCAGCCTGGTGAATATGAGGTCCGAGAATCTGTTTACAGGCACGGAGAAGAATATGGGTGCCGGTATGGTGCCGCATCAGCGACCAGCGTCGTTCCTCGTCAACAATTCCTTTTACCCGTTCTCCCCGCTTCAGTACACCGCCTTTGATCTTATGCAGGATTCGATCGTCTTTGATGATTGCCTCATCCACCCTGACAACATTCTCTGACGTTACCAGCGTTCCGGTATCTGAGGGCTGGCCCCCCCCCTCCGGATAAAAGAGGCTCTGGTCAAGTACGACGTATCCATCGAAATAATCGAGGACAATTGCATCGAATTCAAATTCATAGGGTCGTTCATAATAGAGTTTTTTGCTTTTTGGGAGTCCGATGATTCTCTCATCAAACTTCCTTGTACCGGATTCTTCATCTGATGCTTCAGCTTCAGAATGCATATCTGCGATAATCGAATCGAGATCGTCGGGGAGATCGAAGTCGGCCCCTTCATGTGTTAATATCTCCCGCATCAGGGCAGTTGGAATACCATGTGATTCATAGAGAGTAACCATCTCAGGGAGCGGAACCGGTTCGTTCTTTTTGATATAGGTTTTTGCAATCCGCTGGACAACCCTGCTTCCCCGGGCAATTGTCGTCTCATATTTCTCTGTTTCACGATCGATGATCTGCCGTACAATATCCTGTGTCTGCTCAAACTGATCAGATCCGATCGTATCCATCTGGGCGAGAACCAGATCTGAGAGTGTCTCATCCAGATTCAGCTCGCCCATCATCCTGAGACTTCTCCTGAGAACAAGCCGTGCCAGATATCCCTCACGAGCATTTGATGGGACAATGCAATCCCCAAGCATATATGCAAGGCATCGGGTATGATCACAGAGTGCGTAAACCCTCTCGATTGGTGCGATCATCTCCTCAAGCTTATCAATGCTGATACCGATGGTGTCTGCCACCTTCTTGCGGAGATGAACCAGTTTTTCTCCCCTGATATCGATAAGCCCGGCGAATTTTGCGTTTAAACCAAGTATATTGGTAAATTCACTATTATCGAGAAGATGCTCGAGTCCGGCCGATCCCATCAGGCGGGATACCATCTCCGGGAATATTGCATCATAGATGGTTGGTGATCCTTTTGATGCCCAGACAAATCGTTCTAGACCATACCCGGTATCTACGATCCGAAGATCCATCGGATAGTACTCTTTACCGTCGATCATTGTCGGTGAGTGATTCGTCTTCGTCCTTCCAAGGTTCATGAAGACAAGGGTTGCAACCTCAAGTCCTCCGATGAGAACCTCAACGCTTGGACCAGCATTTCCCCCTCCATACCAAGGATGCTCCTTGAACGTGAGGCTCTGGAGATCCCCGCCTATTGATCTGATGAAATTTGAACAGAGTTCAAGTGTATCTTCTTTCCAGTAGATCTCTTCATCAGCGGAGTTGAAGGCATGATGTGCCATCATCTCAAAGCAGGTCAGATGCCTGCCGGATCGTCCGACTGCATCCAGATCATTTAAGCGGATACATGGCTGGGATATGGTAAGCGGGTTTGCCGGAGGGGGAACAACCCCTCCGGTCACAAATGGCTGAAAATCTGCGATTGATGCAATCGTCAGGTAGATATCGTCACGCCATCTGGCCGCAACCGGGTAGCGGTCGATCCGTGTATGATTATTCGTCTCGAAAAATGAGAGGAATGCCTCACGCATCTGATCAAGAGAATGTGGTTTAAAGATCGGCGCCCCGATGAACTGATATGGCTCACAGGGTGCATCTCCACATAACTCACGATCCGGATCCTGTGTCCAGAAGGCTGCTCCACAGGATCTGCAGTTTTTCCTCAGGAATCCATTGGATCGAAAAAAATCCAGCTCGTATTCTTCTTCAAGCATGAACAACCACGTGCTTGGTATAGGTACTGTTCGTCACCATAAATGGTTTCTCTTTGGATTCAGCCTGTATCGTCTCCATTTGGAGGTTCGCTATACCAGAGATCAAATTCCTCGTATAGGTGGCAGATAAGAGCGATACGAACAGCGATGCTGTGCCAGCAGACTCCACCCCGAAAGCGGAAGTCATCACAGGTACAGAATCCATCTTCGACAATATATTCATCAGATCGTCCGACAACGACCCAGAAGTCCCGGTATTTTTTAACATTTCCATGCTCGGCTGCAAGAATTGCCTTTTCCCCACGCTCATGGTATACATGGATTAGAGAACGCTTTGCCTCAGGTGATAGCTTCTGGCTCTGTTCCAGCAGTACCCATGGATTGATCATACCAGCAGGCAGCTTTCAGGGGGATCATCAATATATGTCCATCCCATTCTCTCCGAGAGAGCTTTCATCCCGGGCGATTCAAGGGCATAGTGTGTTGCTTCAATGCATGGTAGAGGAATCTGGCGAGCGGTGCTATGTTTCATCTCAGAGGAGATGAAGACCTTCGCGCCGCATTGTACTGCCTCATCCATGAGATCCGGTGAGAAACCTGATCCGCCCACAACAGCAACCCGATTAAGGGTGGCGACCTCTCCATGAACCCGCACACCACACCCAAGATGTCTGATCAATTCATCCATCCCAAGGTGGCAGTCACCGACAATCCCAAGGCTCATCCGTGTCCTGTTTGTTAATTCAATCTGATTGGCGAGGGCATCGTTAATTCCATTCTCAGCACGATCGAAATTCGTATGCATCACAAAGAGGTTCATATCATTCTCAAGGAGTATTTTCAATATGCGCGCTGTTGTGCCCATGATCCGGGTAACCGGAGTAAACAGGGGGGTGTGATGCACAACAAGCATATCTGCACCGAGATTTGCTGCTGACTGTACAATCTTCAGCGTTGGATCAAGTGCTGCAGCAACCACGCCGATATCCTCTGTTCCCTCGACGACAAGTCCTATTCTGTCCGAATCGAACTCTTCTGCAAGCGATGCAGGGGCTATCTTCTCCATCTGATTGAGGAATACCGATAGCTTCATGGAATTATGATTGCATCGGAGAAGGCATAGGTCTTGCGATGCTAAATATTACTCATAGATATAATTAGCAACATTTTTTAATGCATGGAAAAGATATTGAGTATGACAAAATCCATCGAAGAGATTAATCTCAAAATACGCGATGGAAGTGCTGTCGTTGTCACTGCTGAGGAGATGCCTGGTATCGTCTCCGAACTGGGCGAGGAAGGAGCCTTGCGCGAAGTGGATGTTGTGACAACAGGCACCTTCGGCGCGATGTGTTCTTCAGGGGCCTTTCTGAATTTTGGCCATGCCGATCCACCTATCCGGATGGAACGGATCTGGCTCAATGATGTCGAGGCATATGCCGGGATTGCGGCAGTGGATGCATATATTGGTGCAACCCAGGAGTCCACAACAGAAGGGTCAAAGTATGGCGGGGCTCATGTTATCGAGGATCTTGTATCCGGCAGACAGATTGAGCTTCGTGCCATCTCCAAAGGAACCGATTGCTATCCCAGGCGGACGATCACAACAGAACTCCTGCTTGAGGATTTGAACCAGGCGGTGATGGTCAATCCAAGAAATGCATACCAGTCGTATAATGCGGTTATCAATCGATCTGATCGGACACTGAATACCTATATGGGGATGCTCCTCTCAAACCAGGGTAATATCTCCTATTCCGGTGCCGGCCTCCTCTCCCCACTTGCAAATGATCCACAGTTCAACCTGATCGGATCAGGGGTTCCGTTGTTCCTCGGTGGCGGAGAGGGTATTATTGTCGGAGAAGGGACACAGAGTTCTCCAGCAAATGGTTTTGGTACATTAATGGTAAGTGGACATCTCAACTCCATGACGCCCGATTATCTTCGTGCTGCGAGTTTTACCGGCTATGGTGTCAGCCTGTATGTTGGTCTGGGTATTGCTCTTCCCATGCTGAATATCGAGGCCGTCAGAAACTGTGCGGTTCGCGATGAAGATCTCATCACCTCCATCGTTGATTATGGAACTCCACGGAGAGACAGGCCGGTTGTACGGACAGTATCGTATGCCGAACTGAAAAGCGGACATGTTGAGATCAATGGCGAGATGGTCAGGACATCCTCCATGTCAAGTTACAGCCATGCCCGGCAGGTTGCAAATGAACTGAAAAGTCTGGTTGAGGCCGGATCATTTACCGTTGCACTCCCGACACGACGAATCAATACCCGGAAAAGAAGCCATCCAATGAGGGAGACCAAACAGACGCCGAGAATACGCGAGATCATGAATTCTGCGGTTGCCACGATCACCGAAGACGAGTCGGTGAAGAATGCTGCCCGAAAACTCCTCAAAGGTGAGACAAATCATCTGCCGGTGATCGATACACTGGGGAAGCTGGTTGGGATCATCACAACCTATGATGTATCAAAGTCAGTTCTTCTTAAAGGCGATTCCCTGAAGGTTTCTGAGATTATGAGTAAGAAGGTCGTTGTCGTTACCCCTGATGAGCCTGTTGATGTGGCAGCACAACGGCTGGAACAGCATAACATCAGTGCGCTCCCGGTTGTTGATAATGAACTCCACGTCATTGGGATCTTAAATGCAGTTGATCTCGGCAAGCTCTTCTCACGGAGGTGGCAGCCATGAAACTCTTCCTGACCATTCAGAGGGATGTCGTGAAGCGCCCGCTCATTTCACAGATTGTCCTTGAGACAGGAGTATTGATCAATGTCGAACGTGCTCATATCGATTCAAATGAAGGATGGGTACTGATTGATATCCCGGAGAAAGAGGAGGCTCGGATAACCGCCCGTCTCATCGAGCTCGGTGTGGAGGTGAAGAAGCTTGAAAATGCTGTTGTTCATGACGAACATGAGTGTGTTGAATGCGGTGCCTGCCTGAGTATCTGCCCGCAGGAGGTCTTCTCATTTGATCGGGAGTTCCACCTCGTGATCAAGGAGGAGCGGTGCATCCTCTGTGGACAATGTGTGTATGCCTGTCCACATCAGGCACTGTCGATACGGCAATGATCCGGCGGCATTTCCAGTATAAGCAGACGATCACGACAATCCTCGCCGATTGCGAGGCTGATATCGATCTGGCAAAGGCAGGGATTCTCGATGCACGCATGGCTGTCGAGGCGATGGTAACAGCTGACCCCTTTTTTGCCTCGACCTTTGACCCCTATGATCCCGGATCCGATCATCCGGTTATCTGCCGGATGGTGGATGCTGCATATGAAGCTGATGTCGGCCCGATGGCATCGGTTGCCGGAACAATCGCCTGGGCAGGGGTGGAAGCAATGCAGGATGCTGGTTCTCTCTTTGGTGTTGTTGACAACGGCGGCGATATAGCCTTTATGACAGACCGCATCCTCAGGATAGGGATGTATGCGGGCAGTGCTTCAGCAGGTGGACACTCTGCATTTCTCTGCCAGCCACAGGAGAAGATTAGTGGTGTCTGTACATCATCTGCAACTGTTGGTCCTTCAATATCACTTGGAACAGCTGATGCTGCTACTGTCTTTTCCGATGATGTGTCAGCAGCAGATGCCTGGGCAACTGCACTCTGTAATCGTCTCTCAGCCGATGATCGCTCAGCGTTTAATCGCCTTCCCGGTTCACGGGTTCATGGTGCCGTTGCGATCTTTGGCGATGCTCTCTTTTCGTATGGCAGTGTCCCGGAGATAGTTCCGGCAAAAATTGATGTGAATCTGATTACAAAGGGGATCTGAGTTATTCAAATTCTTCTGCAAATCGGATCGCAAGCCGGTGTGCATCCCTTCCTTTGAAGGTTGCAAGAATCTCCTTCTCTATTCTGACCTGAACAATCGGTTTCTCCTCCTGAACGAGAAAAATGAGTTCGACGAGATTGATCTCTTCAAGGAGAGTGCCTTTTTCAAGAGATGAAGCCGGCTGAAGGAGAAGTCTGTCGATGATCAACTCACCGGGGATCTCTCTGAACAGATAGATATAGACCTGATAAGCGTTGAGGAAGTCGGATATCAACAGTTCAGATCGAACCCCGGGAGCCAGTTCGGAGATGCCCCGTACCAGTCGTTCGTCATCATCATCGGCATAGTCAAGAAGTTCATCTGCAATCCCTGCGAGTGTGGCATTCCGGTTCACAACATATATTGTTTCTTTTCACTCCATAATACTCTGTGAAAGATGCAGAGGTTGACTGGGATGTCTATCACCGGATTGTCTGCGATCAGGCAAACACCGTTTCTGGTATAGAGAAGGTTTGTGGATTCTCCTCGGATGTGGTGCATGCATCTGTTGATCGGCTTAAGCACTATCTGCTCATCAAAGAGGAGAACGGGCTACTTCACCCTCTTGGGATCGAAGAGATGCTCCTTTCCTGCCGGATCCGGCATACACAGGATCTTCCGTTCACAATCGAAAATGGTGTAATTAAGATGAAAAAGGAGGATTAGAGCGCAATGGTTCGATCTGCCATCCTCAGGATTGGACATCGACATGATCGTGACCAACGGGTGACGACACATGTCGGACTGACAGGACGTGCACTTGGTGCAGATGGAATGTATCTTGCAGCAGATGATCCAGGGGTTGTTGAGAGTATTGAGGGAGTTGCCCGACGTTTCGGCGGTTCATTCTTTGTCCGGAATAATGTCCAATGGAAGCGCTGTATCCGGGAGTTTCAGGATTCGGGTGGCGCTGTTGTCCACCTGACGATGTACGGTCTCCCTATTCAGGACATTATTGGCGAGATACGCACGCGCGAGAAGGTGCTTGTCATCGTCGGTGCTGAGAAGGTGCCTGGTGAAGTCTATGGTCTTGTCGATTATAATATTGCGGTAACCAACCAGCCACATTCAGAGATCGCAGGACTTGCTGTCTTTCTTGATCAGTTGTATGAAGGAAAAGAGCTTGATCTGGAGTTTCCAGATGCAGAGATCAGTGTTGTTCCCTGTGAATGTGGCAAAGAGATGGTAGAGCGGTGAAGGAGACGGTTCTTGTAGCCGGGTTTGCCACACGACATGTTGCGCGATCCGCAAGAAGAGCTGGCTACCGCGTGTGTGCGGTTGATCACTTCTGTGATCTGGATCTTGGATGGATCGTTTCGGATTACGAGGGGTTTTTTGAACTCACCGATCTTCCCGCGGCAATAGAAGAGATCCAGCTGCGGAACTCCATCGACCATCTGGTGCTCACCTCGGGTGCCGAGTCGGCGATCTGTCCGGGCATCCCGCGCGCAGGTACCTGCCCGGAGGTTATCAGACCATTTCTTGATAAAGCTGCAACCCAGCTATTCTTCTCCAGGCTGGCTGTCTCCCATCCCGCCATAGCAGGGGCAGATGACTATCCGGTTATGATAAAGCCCGTCTGCGGTGCAGGGGGCTGGAGAAATGTGATTGTCAGGACAGAGGAGCAGAAAAAAACATGGATCGCCGAGTTTGATCTCCCCTATATCTGCCAGCAGTTCGTTGAGGGACTGCCTGCAAGCGTCTCCTGTATCTCAGATGGCAGGCGGGCTGTAGCTATTGCGGCAAATGAACAGATCCTCCGTGGATCAGGTGATTCTGCATTTGGTTTTGCCGGATCGATCACGCCGTGTGATCATCCGCTTGCAGGTGAGATGATGGCAATAGCCGAGCGGATTGTTGCTGCGAGCGGGTGTATCGGGTCTGTGGGTGTTGATTTTGTGCTCTCTGATGAAGCGGTGGCGATCGAGGTAAATCCACGGTTTCAGGCGACCCTTGATACGGTTGAGGGTTCAACCGGAGCAAACCTCTTTTCACTGCATATGGATGCCTGTTCCGGGAGACTGCCGCTTGAAAGGCCACAACCGATCCGGTATTCTGCCCGGCGCATCCTTTTTGCCGGGAAGGATTGCATCGTTCGATCACGGCTGGATCGGTTCAGTGCGTTCACTGCTGATATCCCCCACCCCGGAACAGAATTTACCGAAGGGGATGCAATAATCAGTGTTTTTGGATATGGTGCGTCAAGAGATGATGCCCTTCGGATGCTGGATAACCATATTAGTCTTATACGTCAATATCTTGAATGATGCAACAAGTGGAAGAATTGTTAGAGAACCAGGCGATCCATTCTTTTTTCCTCCGCCTTGTTGGTGAGGATGGAATTCAGCTCCTGCTGCGGTTCCCCGATGAGGGAGAGCATAGTGATGAGGAGCTTGCTGAAAAAACCGGGATCAACCTGAATTCTGTCAGGCATACTCTCTATACCCTCTATGAACGGAGACTTGCTGTATATCGAAGGGTAAAAGACAATGAAACCGGCTGGCTTACATATCTCTGGCACCTGCAACTTGATCAGCTGGATCCTGTGCTGGCAGAGGAGCTGGAGAGGGTGAAGGAGAAACTTATCACACGCGAACGGTATGAGGAGGAGAACGATTTTTATCTCTGCAAGACCTGTGGTGCTATGCATACCTTCAACGAGGCATATAAACACGATTTCTCCTGCACCATCTGCGAAGTTCCACTCTCCCATTTTGATAATGAGATGCTCGCTCTTGCTCTCCGGCGAAGGCTTGAGGCTATCAGCGAGACTCTCGGATAATTTTCTTTTTGTATGATCACTCCACCCTCAATTGACGAGTCAATATGTCTCAGACAGTTGGTTGGCGCTGGTTGTTCTCAGAAGGTGATCGATCATGCGCGTGCGGTTGCCGGTGTTGTTTCGGAGTTCCTTGATGACGAAGTCGTCGATGGGAGTTATGCAACATGCGGGGCTCTTCTTCATGATATCGGCCGATCAGAGAGCCACTCACTGGATCATGCAATAATCGGTGGCGATATATGCCGTGAACTGGGATTGCCCGAAGAGATTGCACGAATTGTTGAGCGGCACCTTGGAAGTGGTCAGACCGCAGATGAATATCTTCAGCTCGGCCTTCCTCCAAGAGATTGCATGCCTGTTACCCTCCCTGAGAAGATCGTTGCCCATGCTGATAATCTGGTGAAAGGGAGTTCCGTGATACATATCGAGGAGCGGATGATGAAGATCCTCGATCTTCCAAAGAAGAAGCGGCGCCGGACCCATCGGCTGGCACTTGAAATGGAACTGTTCAGGAGATAATCTCCGAATTTTTTGATAACGTACCTTTCTTTCTTAAATTTCTCTGACCCTGAAAGAACTTGCTGTGCCCTGCTGCGCCCATTCGAAGCTCAGAAACGAATCTGTCTGCAATCGAATCCTTACTTTCTCATGCACCGCACCTTTATGGACTTACCCTCGCCCGGAGCGGCTGCTGGTGCTCATTCGTGATTGCCCGTACCCACATGCTATCCTTACACCCCCTTCAGGTGAAGGGGGGGGGAGGGGGTTTGCCTACAAAAAACGCATAATCGTGGCTATCCCTGAAACTGTTGTCTATAATAACTCTATAAAATCTTCAACAGTAAGATCAGCATCTTTGATGATGATTCGTAATGTCCCACGTGCTATCTCCGTGTGATTTGGGACAGTGAGTGGTTTTTTGATCGGGTGCCTGAGATGGATATGGCTACCTTTTTGATCATTTACTGTATAGCCCACTTTACCAAGTGTTTTGACAACCTGCCTGCCTGATAGGATTGGAAGCTTGACATTCATAGATTAATGGCAACAAAAGTCTCTTTTGCTCCCTGCTTCTGATACAATGGAATGCCATCACGTGCAAGCGCACTGAGATGGAGTTCAATTGCTTCGGCGATATTTTTCTTTGCTTCTTCTTCAGTTTTACCCTGAGAGATGCATCCTGGAAGCGCAGGAACTGTGACGATATACCAGCCATCTTCATCCTGTTCAAGAGTTATTTTAAATTCCATAGTCGATCACCCTGAAACCAGATTACTGACTTCCATAATGATGTTCCACCGACAATTCAGTTGGTACAAGTTTTATGAAGATCTGTTCTTGCATTCGTAGAGAAATAATCTTCTGATCGTCCGGGAGCGATAACATACCTTTCTTTCTTAAATTTCTCTGACCCTGAAAAAACTTGCCGTGCCCTGCCGCGCCCATTCGAAGCTCAGAAACGAATCTGTTTGCAATCGAATCCTTACTTTCTCATGCACCGCACCTCTATGGGCTTACCCTCGCCCGGTGTGGCTGCTGGTGCTCATTTGCGATTGCCCGTACCCACATGCTATCCTTACACCCCCTTCAGGTGAAGGGGGGGGAGGGGGTTTGCCAGAGTGATGAAATGTCACAGAGCCGCAGATGTGTTTGGGTGATGAAAGCGAACTGTGAGCGTTTGTTTGCCAGAGATGATCGGAAAAAAAATGATTTCCCACGGACATCTTTCCTGTTCCTGTTTTCAGAGGATCGCTGATCACAGGGATCGTTTCTCACAGGATGAGCCGCTTCACCTGCGGTAGTTCCCTCAGATCTTCGATAACGCCGTGTGGGAGGGTTCCGTCAATGATAATAACAAGCTTTGGCTCTTCTGAAAAGATCGGATCTGTCACGAAGAGCTGACGTATGGAAAGGTCGTACTCTGCCAGTACTCTGACAGCCGATGCGACAATGTGTTTGTCTGAAGCGTTCTTTGGGATGAGCGTAATGATTGCGAGTCCGAGCACTTCTGCGACCTGCGAGAGATCAGGTGTCACGCGGATATTACAGAAGACCTGATGCAGGGTCTTATGATCGAGGATGCTGTGGGCGGTGGTATCGACGACACGCCTGTCAACGCCTATTGCACGCGCTACCTGGGTTGCCGGCATCTCTATTCCGTTTGCGGTGACCTTCCCCGATTCATTGACTCCAAACCCGTTCTCAAGGAGAAATCGGACAACACGGAGTTGTGAAGGGGAATCTGAGAAGGCATCAATGATATCGTACCACATAGTCACCTGATGGTCGGTGTCTTGACGGAAAAAGAATGCGATGTATAATGATGCAGGATAGTGTGTATCGGTGTACATAGTCGCCAGTTGTAGGGGCTTGAAATAATGGATGTTCAATCAGCTGGAACAGATTCCCCTCTCCGGTAAGAAAGCGAGATCGATAGCATTTTTAAGGATAGCATCGTATTTGTTTAAGTCAACCGAGCGAGGGTTGCCGAGCCAGGTCAAAGGCGATAGGTTGAGGGCCTATTCTCGTAGGGGTTCGCCGGTTCGAATCCGGTCCCTCGCATTTTCTTTTGTTCTTAAATGTTACGACCAAGGTATGACATTTATAGAAAATGACATTTCGGTTTTCCATAATATACTGCTGATGGTTGAAATTTTGTTCACTGAATATCCTACTGATTGATCGTTCTTTTTTAAGAAATGGGGATATTAAGCAGAGGATCTCCGCCTATTCTGCCTCACTGCCTCTCAGGTAAAATAGATCGGCTGCCCAGGTAGATTGATTCAGAAGTTGCATATTCTGCCATTTTATTGCATGAACCGGAGTTACCGGGAGGCTGCACCCGCTTGGATGCAGTGGATCTATAGTGCGGGTTCACATATTCTCAGCGCAGTTATATTCAATGATAAACCGTGTATCCTTACCGCTCTTTCAGCTTCTCCATAAGTTGTTTGATCCGGCAAATCTCTTTGTCTAAGGTTTTCTCTCCACCCAGGATTCTTATTTATTCTCCAGCCACAGATCATCATGTATGAGATCAATTCTCACCGTCGATGCCCCTTCCCACAAAGTAATCGGAATCAGGCGAACCGGACGCTATGAAGAGATTGGATCGATGATCCAGGAGCTTTCATCCTTCATCGAAGAACACAAAATCACCGTCATTGGTCCTCCTGCCTTCATCTGTCATGAAGAGTCGATGGAAGCCGTGCAGGCGGCAGCAGAATCCGGAAGTGCAGATATAGAAGTTGCCTTTCCAATTGAAGGCGAGGGAGAAGGTAGCGGTGATATCCGTGTCTATGAGCTCCCCGGTGGAAAGATGGCCCGGATCATCCATATGGGGCCATACCGCGAGCTGCCCGATACCTATGAGGAACTCTTCAGGTGGCTTGGAGATAACCATCTCACCATCACAGGTCCTGTGCGGGAGGTATATATCAATGATCCACAGACCACTGAAGAGGATCTCCTGGTGACATGGATCTATGCCCCGATCTGATTGTGTAATAACAGGTTGATTCCGGTTATACCGGATGATCCATCTGTTTCCATGCACAAGTCTTATACCCAATCAATTCAATCATCATCCATGAAACCACCCGGTTCCGTCATTCATCCACTCAGTGTACTCTATGTTGATGACGAGCCGGCACTCCTTCAGCTCTGTAAGATCTATCTTGAGAAGAGACAGCACTTTGAGGTTTCTCTCTCGGAGAATGCAGCAGAAGCCATTGATCTCTTATCAAAACAATCATTTGATGCGATCATCTCGGATTACCAGATGCCGATAATGGATGGTCTCCAATTTCTCAAATATCTCCGTGAAAGTGGAGATGATACACCGTTTATCGTCTTTACCGGAAAAGGGAGGGAGGATGTGGTTATCGAGGCATTAAACCTGGGTGCAGACTTTTATCTCCAGAAAGGTGGTGATCCCAAGTCACAGTTTGCTGAACTTTCACAGAAGATCCAGTATGCTGTTGCACGTAAGAGGAGTGAGTCGGCACTTCGGGAGAGCGAGGATCGATACCGGAATGTCATTGAGGATATGGATGAGCTGATCTGCAGGTTCCATCATGATGGAAGGATCATCTTCGTCAACAATGCCTATTGCCACCATATCGGGTTATCCCAGGAAGATCTAATCGGGAGCATTTTTAAACCTGAGATACATCCTGATGACCGGGAAAAGGCCTCATCTTTCTTTTCTGCCCTTACGCAGGATCACCCCTCAGATATGATTGAGCAGCGTGTGATCATGCCGGACGGACGAATCGTCTGGCAGAGATGGAGCACCCGGGCAATATTTGATGAGAAAGGCTTAATCTCAGAATACCAGTCGGTTGGTCGCGACATTACCGAACTGATGGAACGGGATAGTGAGCTTAAGAGAGCCAATGACGAGCTCCTTGCGACAAATGAAGAGCTTACCGCTATCGATGAGGAGTTGCGGGATCAATATGATGAGATACGTGCCGCTCAGAACGAGATTCGGTTATCTGAGGCCAGGTACCGTGCCATCTTTGAATACACAAGTGCTGCTACGATCATCATTGAGGAGGATACGACGATATCCATCGCCAATTCTGCATTTATCGATTTAGCCCGTTCTACAAAGGAAGATGTTGTCGGGCGGAGCTGGACTGATTTTGTCAGTTCTGATGATCGAAAGAGGATGCTTCAGTACCACAAGCAAAGGAGAGATGTTGCCGGTTCCCCTCCCAGAAACTACGAATTTACCTTCATTGATAAGATGGGAGAATCTCATTACACCCATATAACGGTTGGAATGATTCCCGGAACGAATCAGTCTGTTGCCTCATTCCATGATATCTCAGACCGTGTTCGGATGGAAGAGGCAATCAGGAAGAGCGAGGAGCAGTATCGTATGATCACTGAGAATATCTCGGAGACGATAACCGTTCTTGATCTCTCGATGAAGATTATCTATGTGAGCCCTTCTATCACAGCCTTACGCGGATATTCAGCTGAAGAGGTGATGCAGCAGTCTTTAGCAGATATATTAACCCCACAATCCCTGAAAATCGCTCTTGAACGACTTGAGGAAGAGATGCGGCGTGAAGCAGAGGGCTCTGCTGACCCGGACAGGATTGTTGTCCTGAACCTGAAGGAGTACAAAAAAGACGGATCGACAATCCAGGTCAGTAATGTCGTAAAGTTCCTCAGGGATGAAGAGGGGAGGCCAAAGTCAATACTCATTCTCGCACGGGATATTACCGACGAAGTAGCTTCTGAACAAGCCCTCAAGGAGCATGAACTCTTCAACAGGACGCTGATAGAACATCTCCCGGATTTTATCCTGCTCTATGGTGCAGATGGCAGAATCCTCTATATTAATTCTTTAGCAGCAGATGCATTGGGGTATGATTCAGATGAAATGATTGGAACCAATGTCCTCAGCCATGTGGCAGAAGAATACCGTGACAGTATCCAAAACAAGATAGCCCTTCGACTGCAAAAGCTCCATATCCCCTCATATGAGATCGATATCATCTCAAAAACCGGTGAGCGGCATTCTGTCCTAATTAAAGGGGCATTCATCAGGTACCACAATAAAGATGCTGTACTGCTTGTCCTAACTGATATTACTGAACGGAAAGCAGCGGAGATTGCGCTTCATAACGCCAATACGAAATTACAATTACTCTCAGGCATCACCCGGCATGACATCCTGAATACGCTTAGCGTCTTACAGGGATACCTTTCTCTGGTAATTGAACATAATGAGGATTCAGATATAATAACGTACCTCAATAAGATCGAATGGGCAGCAGACGCTATCAAGGAGCAGATTGCGTATACCAGTCAGTATGATGCCTATGGAGAAAACATATGCTGGCAGAAGATCTCCGAATATCTCCCCGTTTCCCCTCCTGGCACAATCACCATCCAGAACGACTGTAATGGACTCTCCATTCTGGCGGATCCCATCCTGAGGAAGGTCTTTTCCAACCTGCTGGACAATACCCTTCGGTATGGTCAGAAAACAACCCGGGTACATCTCTTTTATGAAATAATAGATGATGAATGCAGAATTATCTGGGAAGATGATGGGATAGGCATACCAGCTGATCAGAAAGAGATGATATTTAAGCGAGGTGTTGGAAAGCATACCGGTTTTGGTCTTTTCCTCAGCCGCGAGATCCTGCTTATTACAGGAATAACGATTCATGAAACGGGTAAATATGGAAAAGGGGCGCGATTTGAGTTGCACATTCCAAAGGGTATGTGGCGGGTCGATTCAAATAATACCCGTTTTACGTAACCCTTTGGTGTTATCCTTTAACTTCGAAAAAATCTGCAGTTTACAGAAGCTATTTCCAGAACCCCGCTCTTCTTACAGTAAAGGAGTGATACTATGCAGAACCGCTATCTCATCGCAACCCTTCTTCTCGGCATCCTTGTCATAGGAGCAATCATTGGATTTGCCCTGCTGAACCCGCAGGTGCATTCACCGGAAGGAGGGCCGGTGAAGTTTGCTAACGAACAGGAGGTACAGAAGTACCTGGTACAGTCAGAGGAGAGCGTGTATTCGCCCCGGTGGATGAATACGGCAAAATCCGAAGATATGGCTGTTATGCCCCCTGCTGCCCAGGCAGGAATGCCGATCCCGATGCCAACCTCAGCCGGTGGGGCGGTGGAGTATTCAACGACGAATATCCAGGTGCAGGGGGTGGATGAAGCTGATTTTGTTAAAAATGACCAGAAATACATCTATCTCATAACCGGCGGCAGGTTCGTTATTGTCGATTCCTTCCCACCTGAGAATGCAAAGATAATCTCCAACATCAGTATCTCCGGCAGTCCGCGTGAGATGTACCTGTCCGGTTCAACGGTTGTGATCTTCTCAGACGAAACGATCGAAGAGTTCCAGCAGGTCGAAGGCAGTGCCGCCCCCGTGCCGGTCAGGCGGCAGGTGACAAAGGCTGAGATCTATGATGTCACAGACCGCTCAAAACCCTCACTCATCAGAACAATCACCGCATCAGGAACATACGCCTCATCAAGAATGACTGATGGGATTGTGTACCTCATCACTCAGGAGTACCCGCAGAGGAGAGGATCAGATATCCCGATGCCGATGGTGACAGATGAAAGCAGCATCTATACGCCAGATGTCTGGCGGTTTGACGATCTCGAAGGGCCATTCATCTTCCAGACGATCACCGCCTTTGCACCTACGCGATCATCATCCCTGTCAACAGAGAGTTATCTTGTCGGCTATTCATCGACTTTCTATGCAACTCCCTCACATCTTTATGTCGCCTACACACACTATGGCGATCGCTACCGTTCCGGCTGGATGGAACCTGCTGACCCGGCAGGTCCCTCAACGATCATCCACCGGTTTGATCTGAACCGGGGAAACCCTGTATGGAGACAGAGTATGATTGCACAGGGAACACTCCTCAACCAGTTCTCACTTGATGACTACCAAGGTCATCTCCGTGTTGCCACAACTGTTGAGGAATATGGATCAACCGGCTTCCAGACTTCTTCAAGCATCACAATCTTCGATCGATCTGGTACGATCACCGGTGAGATCACCGGGATTGCGCCAACCGAGCGTATATTTGCTGCCCGTTTTATCGGGGAAAGATGCTATCTTGTCACATTCCGCCAGATCGATCCTTTCTTTGTGATCGATCTTGCCGACCCAAAGAACCCGAAGATCCTGGGTGAACTGAAGATCCCCGGTTATTCAGATTATCTCCATCCCTTTGATACGAATCATATAATTGGAATTGGAAAAGATACCGGGGAGACAGCATGGGGAGGCTTCACCACTACAGGCGTAAAAGCGGCCCTCTTTGATGTGTCAGATGTCGCAAATCCGGCACTGAAAGATTCGATTACCATCGGCGGTTCGGGGAGTGACTCCGAGATTCTCCGGGATCACAAGGCATTCTACTTCAATCCAAAGATCGGCGTGATGGTGCTCCCGGTCACGATTGCTCAGGGGTATGGTTCCGGTTATGTCTGGCAGGGATCCTATGTCTACGAAATAACACCTGAAGATGGTTTCACACTTAGGGGTATCGTCCCGCAATACAGGGGAGATGAACCGCCGGAGCAGGACCGCTGGCCAACAGCAGTCAAACGATCTCTCACCATCGGTGATATGCTGGCTACCATATCAGAGAACACAATCGTCCTCGTTGACATACGTGAGCCATCAAATCGGTATGGATCGATTGACCTTCCAATGACAACCAGTGGATATGGATACTGGAACGGACCAATATGGCGGGATATGCCGGTTCCGTCTCCGGTTTAATTTTTGCACGAGAGATGAATACCCTCCACTTTTTTCTGAGAGTGAGCGCTGGTGACTGAATGCTTACACCGCGAGCTGATCTCAAAGATTGACCCCTCGCCCCTCCGGGGGCACTGCCATCCCCCTCCGGTTCCCGGGTGGGCGTTCTCTCGGCCACCAGGCGGGGCTGAACCGCCCCGCCAGTGAGGATGATGGCGCTATCGCGCTCATGGTGTTGTACTGGATCTCAGTCCATCCATGGAGAGAATCGATAGTTGCCGTTCCCTGCCGTCCCCATTTGAAGAACGAAATGCATCCCGCCTGCAATCGCATCCATACTACTTCAAGCACAGCACCTCTATGGGCTTACTCTCGCCCGGTGCGGCTGCCGGCGCTCCCCGCGATTGCCCGGATCCCCCTGATATCCTTATACCCCCTTCAGGAGAAGGGGGTGGTGGGATTGCCGGAGAGAGGAGGGTCACAGGGCAGCAGATGCATATGGGTGAAGGAAGTGACCTGTAAGCGCATCGGCTGGAAGGAGCTGTCGGGGGGATGTCAACTACCCACGACTAAAGTCGT
>Ga0163225_100045_pt1 | contig 38212 bp, 40 predicted proteins | sample MSEWel2016_04_06_2_FD_113145 | JGI IMG/M metagenome (GOLD analysis project Ga0163225, IMG submission 113145) | Subsurface microbial communities from deep shales in West Virginia, USA - MSEEL Well Study Marcellus 5H_2016_04_06 ... | reverse complement strand
TAGATCCGGTAACTCCAGGGGTCGCCGTCGGTGAAGATAAGCACCGGGAGTTTCAGCTCCTCGTTTAACTTCTTCAGCATCCGCCGGGTCGACCGGGCCGGCTGCCCCTTGAGATGGACGAGGATGGCGCCGAACTCTTCATCAAACCCGTTCTCCTGGAGACGGGCATACATACCTCCGGTCTCCATCGCGATGACAAACTTCGCATCATGATCGATCAGATCAACATTCCCGACATTATTTGGAATCGCATAACCGGCCTCCCCGACATCATCCCGGCAGTGAATCTCGCGGACCCCGCGCCGGGTCGTCTCCCGGAGCCTGATAGGCCCGAAGATCGTCGCTCCATCCTCTTCAGGCCGGAGATGGAATGCCTCGCGTTCGAGTGCGGTGACGATCTCAAGATCCTCAACGAGATAGTTGCTCTCATCCTGTGCAGTGAATTTTGCCTTCTTCCAGGACTCCGAGATATAGTACATCTCCCTGAGTGTCGATGAGCGGTTCTCTGTGAGCTGCCCTTTCAGAAACCCGATCACATAGGCCATCTTCAGGAGGTGCGTCGCACCCCGGGCAGTTGAAGCAGCCCGGGTGCTCTCCCGCTCCCCGTACTTCCAGACATCAGTTGCCTCGTCATAGGCGATATTCTGCTTTGTCCGGGTCGGCAGCCGGATCGAGGGGATCTCGCCGTCTGCGATCTGGTCGTACCACTGTTGTGCTATCTCAACAAGGCGGCCGATGGTATGGGTGTTCTTCTTCTGATCGCTCTCTGATATTTCTTTCAATGCTGTTTCCTCTTTCAATAGGTCTAATATCGTTCAAATTATGGGAAATGGTACATTTGCTCTCGTTATTCTCATCAATAGCTTGTATCTATTCATTCGATTTTTTAATCGTTGAACCTGTATATTCACAAAGCAGTTTCCATTGTACAGCACGTCTATACCCGTTAAAGTAAATCGTATGAAGGCTTCTATGTCGTTTCACCGGTATACAATCTTTGCATCATCAAGTGTATAGATCTCTGGTTCATCCAGGAGAAACTGGTGTAGGGAGTGGTTCGATAGCGTCATCATTCCTCCTGCTTCATGATACAGAATCAACTCATGGAGCATATGTTTTATTTCTGAAAGTTCTTCTTTGATGAATTGAATATCTGATTTCATCACTGTACCACACAGGCATCTCCCATAGCCTGACAATAATAGGTATGTTGTCGACTTAAAAGTCTACCCTGAACAGGGTCTGAGAGGACATTGGATCCATCTGAACAATGACCCACTCCGACTCCGCGGGGGGCACTGCCATCCCCGCTCCGTCTTCGGGGTGGGCGACCTATCGGTCACCGAGCGGTGCTGTTCGCACCGCCGTGGGGATGAGGGCGCTATCGCGCCTCTTATGATGAGAGATCGGGATACCGAAGGGAATCAATCAGGATGCCTTATAGCAGACTTCACACGAATCTGTTATGTCAGCCTATGATATGAGGGTTACCGGCATCCGAAATATGTGATGGACCGTGTGGATCCCATAGTGGAAAAGATATGAAAAACACTCGTGGAAGGCAAAATCCGGATCTATAAAAATGGGAAAGGATTAAAATTTATTGACGGTGATATATGATTATGGCTGAAGCAAAAAGTGAGATGAACGATCTGCTTTTCCTCCTTCAAAAGATCGAAAGTATCATCGATACCCGGCTCATTGGAGAAGTTGAGCCAGAGGATGATGAAATCTGCCTCATTGAGGAGTATCAGGATCGTAAGATGAAAGGAACTCTGATACTCCATAAAATATAGAGTATTTCTGGATAAGCAGGCAATACGGGATCTTGAATTAATCAAGTAACCCGATCATACGCACATTCATACACGACTTCAGCAATTAAAGGAAGGATTCATTCCTGATCTCAATATACGAAAACTGAAAGGGGTACAGAACACATACCGGCTAAGAGTTGGAACATGGCGGATCATTTTTGAACTATGCCCAGACTATCAGATCATTATTATTGGCATCCGACCAAGAAAATCTGCGTATAAGGACTATTGATCCGGCTAACAGAGACCGATATGAAAGAGATAACAGATGAAAGCGATGACATCCACCACCACAGAGCGGAGACGGAGAAAGAGTCATATCTGATGAAGCACAAGAGAGGTGACATACGGCAGTCTGCCGGACGACTGGGGCAGACATGGGTCCTTGATATGCTTCAAATAGAGATCCGGGAGATCCGGGATTCTACGAAGGAGAGGCTCTTCAGGAGAGGTGATGAACGTCATGATCCGTCTTCGGATTAACCGGTTGTGTGGATCATGTATCCCCGCTACTCGACATTCTTCTTTTCCTGGCAGCCTCAGGCCCGGATGACACTGAAACGCTGTAATGTACCTATATCAGACATCCCTCATCCGTGCAGGAATACAGGTCTGATCCCAATTATTCATATTGTGAAATTTTGTATGGATTCTGCTGGCTTGTTGCCTCGTTCTGCCCCATCTTCTTCAAGAATCAGGTGAAGCACTTCCTGTATTTTGGGGAGCACCTCCTCATAGGTGTCACCCCTGTGCATAACATCCATGGACTGCCGGTATATGGGCATAATAGCCATCATCGTCCTTTTCAATGACAACACCAAAACCGGTCATGATATTTGCTCTCTCCTTTTTGTAGAGTAATAAGCTTTGTCTGGACAAAAAAACACTTTGTGGTTGCACAATATTGGTAAAACGTATTCTCTGGTATGCACTCACCCGAAAAGATCCAGACAACTCCTTCATTGGTATTGTTTCTTGAACCGGTATACAACCTTTGCATCATCAAGCGTATAGATATCCGGTTCATCCTGGAGAAATCGGTGTAAGGAGCGGTTCGATAGCTTCATCATTTCTCCTGCATCATGGTGCAGAATCAACTCATGGAGTATATGTTTGATTTCTGAGATATCTTCATTGATGGACTGAATATCTGATTTCATCACTGTACCACTCAGGTAGGTTCCATACCCTGACAATAATAGGTATTTTGTCGACGTAAAAGTCTACCCTGAACAGGGTCGGTCAGACCACTGGACTCATCTGAACATTGACCCACTCCGACTCCGCGGGGGGCACTGCCATCCCCGCTCCATCCTCGGGGTGGGCGACCATCCGGTCACCGAGCGGTGCTGTTCGCACCGCTGTGGGGATTATGGCGCTATCGCGCCCACATAATTATATCTAACTCTCTCCTCCCGGAAGAATCGTTCAGACCATGATGACCAGATAGCATTGAAATAGGGGTGTATATCGTGAATTTGCTTTTCAAAAGGTTTTATCTGCTCAGAAATGGAGAGGAGTCACTATTATATGCTCCGCCTTCATAAAAAATCCTGAAGTGGTATTATGCTGGTAGAAGTTGATGGAAGACTGATTAACAATACAACAATCCATCTGGATCAGCCTTTGGAGAATGGGGGGGAAAGGGTGATTGTCAGGTTGAAAAGAAGAACCAAAAAAATCCGGCTTACTGCCCCTGAAGAATTCATCCTCGATCTTGCCGAAAAAGACCTCGAAGAGTTATACTGATGCACATCGACGAAATTGATGAAATTGATGAGTGATCTGTATTTCTCGATACAAATATTCTTCTCTATGCGTTTAGCACTACCCGGTTCTCACATTCATCCGAAACACTCCTTGAAAAGATTCAGGCTGAGTACAACCTCATTGTCCTCGATACCTCTAATATTCTAAAGGAGGCACTTGGAATTTCACAGAATTATGGGTTATTGTTTTCAGATGCCCTCCATGCTGCTTCAGCACAGAAACATCAGATTGACTACTTCGCCACAAATGATCGTGATTTTACCAGACTGGACTTCTTAACACTGGCGCGTCCCTGAATATGTATTCATCCTCCATCTGGCTACTATTATGCTTCGATCCCAACGCTTCCGGGATGTTTCACTCAGGCAAAGACATACGAGGAATTGATTGAACGTCTCAATGAGGCTATCTTTTTATACCTCTCATTCAACAATCAGGACTCCTCCCGGACGATTTTCTCATAAAACTCATAACACTCATACCTATACGGAAGGGAGCAACCTCACTCAAAGCATCCTCATACTATAAGGATCGCTCTCTCCCAGAACCAAATCAACCCCTCGTTACTCCTCACAATCCATCACCACCATCTTTGACTCATCCATTCCCTGCACCGTCAGGCTCCCGCCCCCGGCACCCGGATAGACTGTCGCCCATGACGAAGCCGGCTCGACCAACACCCGCCAGCATTTCGTCACCTCACCATCGAGTTCAGATGAAAAGTCCGGGCCAACCGTTGCCCCCTCGCCTGTATCGGGAGAAATATCATAGAGGGTTAGTTCAACTGGTTTTGTGGTGTGATTATCTATCCGGATCTGCACCTTCCCCTCAAGGAGCTCCCGCTTCACCACAACCCGCCGCATGATCCGCCCCTCGATCGCAGCAGTCTCAGGAACCGGTTTTTCAACAATCTCGGCAACTTTGCGGGCGATATCCGGGATGATTGCACAGACCGCACGGGCACGATCCTCTGCGATCCGGTTACGATCACGCCGTGAGAGGAAGCTTTTCAGGTCACGGCCAAGCTCCTGGAGTGCAAGGACGATCTCCTTTTCGATCTCCGGGATGGATGCAACAGCATCCTTGCTCTCGCTCGTAAACGGAACATTTGTCGAGGCGATATGCACGAGGATCAGCACCGGCCCCTGGGGCAGTCCGGACTGTGGGATCCCATAACTCTTCCAGTTCACCGAGGCAACCGACTGGGTGATCGCACAGGCTCCCTGCTGATACAGCAATGGCACCCGGTTGGCAAACCGCAGTATCCTGGCTGCCCCTTCTGCTTCAAGCCGCCCCCCATATCCGATTGCCGCCTCCACGACAAATGAGTGGCCCGAGAAGACGCCCGGCGCACGGCTCCGTGACTTCACAAAATCGAGTGCAAATTCCTTCTCAAGCCCGGAGAGGATCAGATCTTCTCCAATCGGGGAGAGGCATGTGGATGCAGGCGGTGCGGGGATCTTCACCTCCTGCATTGCTGTGAGGAGCCTCTTCAGATCGGGCGGTTCAAGTCCTGCAGTTTTCTGGGATGCTCTAACCCCGGCATGAGACAGAATCTCTGCTGCCGTCTTCTTCCCGACACGGGAGAACTCAAATTGGAGAAAGAGATCCACCGTCATCTCACTGGCAGCGGCCATCCGTTTCAGAATACCAAACTCGATCCCATACGGATGAGGTTTGATCGACTGCGGGCAGGGGGGCACCTCCCCGGAGACCCGTTCAAAGGTGGAACTTTCACCATCGATCTCGACCCTGAACCGTGCATGGGGATTGACAATTGAGGTATACTTCAGGTACTCAAGCAGCCGCTTCTTAGCGGAGATCGAGCTTGCAAATTCAAGCTCAATCCTGGTGCCATGCGGCAGTGACCAGTCGATCTCTTCGTGGGAGATGATGTCCGGCTCATTTGTCTGGGTTTTGATCATCAGGGTGAATTTATGAGCCTTCGTCTTTGCACCCGTCCGCGAAATCACTGTGGCAGGAATCCCGCTTGTCAGCTGTGCATACAGAACCGCAGCAGAGATCCCGATCCCCTGTTGCCCCCGGCTCTGGCGCACCTGGTGAAACCGTGATCCGTACAATAACTTTCCAAAGACAAACGGCACCTGCTCGGGCATAATACCGGGACCGTTATCCTCAACTGCGATAGTAAATGAGCCGGACTCTGTCTTCCTGATGATCACGAGAATATCGGGAAGAACTGACGCCTCCTCGCAGGCATCAAGCGCATTATCAATTGCTTCCTTCAGTGTGGTGATGAGACCGCGGACTGGTGAATCGAACCCGAGAAGATGCTTGTTCTTCTCAAAGAACTCTGCAACACTGATGCTCTTTTGTTGCTTTGCCAGTTCCTCAGCGAGTACCACTGCCAACCACCCCGGCAACAGCCTCCTCAAGAGAAACGGTCTCCTGGCTGCCGGATGCCAGATCCCGGAATGTCACCATACCCGCTTCAGCCTCCCGCCCCCCGATCACAGCCACGTAATCTGCATGTTTTGCCGCCTGCGAGAGCTGTGCAGAGAGGCTCTTTCCCATCAGATCAGTAATCGTCCGGATCCCTGCCTCCCGGAATGCAGCAGCAACCCTGATCCCAAAGATCCGCCCCTCAGGGGTTGCAGCAACGGCAACAGTCAGCTCTCTCTCTGCTGGTTTATCTCCGAGAGAGACCATCACACGGTCAAAACCGATCGCAAACCCAACAGAGGGAGTGTCTTCACCACCAAAGAGGTGGGCAAGGCGGTATGCTCCACCTCCCATGATCTGGTTCTCGGCACCGAGATTCTCAGCAAATGCCTCGAAGACGCATCCGGTATAGTAGTCGAGACCACGGGCAATCCCGAAATTCTGAATATACGGCACCTCATGTGCATCCAGTATTGCAAAGGTTTCGCGTATCCGCTCTTCCTCAGGTATGGCACCAGTGATTGCAAATGCATCATCCAGTGTCTTGGACTCAATAAGCGCTCTCAGAGATCCGGCCAGATCGCCATGCAGTCTCAATCCTTCAAGCGCCCCATAATCCCGCTTGTCAAGGCATGCCCTGACCTGTTTCTGGAGATCCGGTTCAAGATCGGCAAGCAGGCTCCGCATCATCGCAAGGTCGCCGACACGCAGCTCAAAAGAGACTCCGGTAGCGTTCAATATATCATAGCCGACTGCCATCACTTCTGCATCGGCCATCGCAGAATCTGCCCCGATAAGCTCAATACCAAACTGCCAGAACTGGCGGTAACGCCCCTTCTGTGGCCGTTCATACCGGAAACAATCACCGAAATAGTACCATCGGACCGGCTTGTTCAGTATTTTTGCCTCATTCACATACATCCTGAGGACTGGCGCTGTCAGTTCGGGACGGAGTGCAATATCACGGCCGCCTTTATCCTGGAATGCATACATCTCCCCGATGATGCCTTCACCGGAACGGATGGTGAAGAGTTCGAGATTTTCAAACTCCGGTGTGGAAACCTCACGATACCCCCAGCGTGATACGGCCTCACGCATCGTCTCTTCGACACTCCTCCGTGCTTCCAGCTCATCCGGGAAGAAATCCCGTGTCCCTCGTGGTTTCTGGATCATGACATATCACCTGGTTATTGTCTCTTCTTTGTCTTCACTGCACCGAAGAACCGCTCGAGATTCCCTTCGCTGGTCCAGATCTTCTCCCGCTCATCTCTCCCCTGAAGATAGAGTGCAGCCAGCATAAGGCCGATTCCAAGGAACGGCTGCCCGAAGAAGGCAGAAGCAATCCCCAGAGAGGCCAGAGCCATCCAGATCACGCCCCGCAGTGCTGCCTTCCGATAGAGTGGCCGTCCCGTTCTCCCGTAGATCCGGAGATCACGCAGCCAGAGAAATATCACAACAGCGGCTCCAAAACAGGTGACAAGAAAGAGGATATCCATACAATGAACTTATTATGCGCCTCGTCCCTTGATAATAGTGACCATGCCATCGAATGCACGTATCCTGAATCTCATGGAAGAGGTGAGATCCGGCAGATGTTCCCCTGAAGAAGCCGCCGATCAGATCAGCGGGCTCCGTCTTGAGGAGGTCGCCGGGGTTGCCAGGATCGATCTTGGACGTTCAATCCGCTGCGGGATCCCCGAGGTGGTGCTGGCAGAGGGGAAGGATACCGCTCATCTGGTTGAGATCATGAGGCGGTACGTGGCGGCGTCCGGCCGGTGTGTTGCGAGCAGAACAACGCCCGAACAGGCAGATGCCATCTGGAAGGCTGCTCCCGATCTCACCTGTGAGTACTATCGTGATGCCCGGATCATCATCCTCTCAAACGGGACAGAAAAACCAGTCAACAGCGGTATAGTCGGGATCATCACCGCGGGGACTTCGGATATCCGCGTGGCAGAAGAGGCGCGGATCATTGCAGAAGAGATGGGATGCAGAACACTCACCGCATATGATGTCGGTGCTGCCGGGATTCACCGCCTCTTCCCTGCACTCCAAAGCCTCCGTGATGCAGATGCATATGTCGTCTGTGCGGGCAGGGAAGGCACACTCCCGGCAGTTGTTGCAGGTCTTGTCGGCCGGCCGGTGATCGGGGTGCCTGTCTCGGTCGGGTACGGGTACATGGGCAAAGGCGAGGCGGCACTTGCCAGTATGCTCCAGTCCTGTGCAGTACTGACTGTTGTGAACATCGATGCAGGCTTCACCGCAGGTGCATTTGCCGCACAGATCGCCTCAGGAGTGCAGAAAGAATGAAACGCGGTTTTTATATCGGGCGCTTCCAGCCATACCATAACGGCCACCAGGCGGTGCTGGAAGGAATAGCAGAAGAGGTTGATGAGATCATCATCGGTGTCGGGAGTGCCCAGCTCTCCCATGATACCCAGAACCCCTTCACAGCAGGAGAGCGGGTGCTGATGATCACCCGCGCGCTTGAGGCGATCGGGCGCCCCTTCTATGTGATTCCAATCGAGGATCTCAGGAGAAACGCCCTATGGGTAGCCCATGTCACCTCGATGACTCCTCCGTTTGATATCTGCTATACCTCGAATCCGCTTGTGATCCAGCTTTTTAAAGAGGCATCAATCACGATCAAATCCTCTCCTATGTACCTCCGGGAGACTCTCTGTGGAACAGCCATCCGACAGAAAATGCTCAATGGAGAGGACTGGGAACAGTGTGTGCCCCCGGCTGTTGTCAAAGTGATCCGGGAGATAGATGGTGTCTCCCGCATCAGGACGATTGCCGAAACAGATTGAATATCAATACGAAGCACAAACAATGGTATCAATGGCACAGACAAAACCAACCCCTCCTATCGCAGAGATAATCAACCGGTACTGGTATCTCACCCCCGGCATTGCGATCTTTGGAGTGCTTCTCACCGCACTTGGTATCGCCCTGCCTCTTCCCTTTATTACAGCACCAGGTATCTGGGGTTGTATCATCGCCTCCTTCCTCCTGCTTGGAATGGCGTTTGCCGATCCAAGGCGCGATCTCGTCTCGATGTTCACTCCGCTCTATGCTATCATCTTCTTCATTCTCCCAAGTGACATCCCGCAGGAACTCCCGCTGATGGTCTTCTTCACAGCAACGATCGTCATCCTGACAATACGCCTCCAGTGGAGGATCAGGAAGGGATAGAGAGCATCCATCGCCAGCACTTCATTCTGTTCATCCCGAAAAATGTTCATTTGAAATGACAACTCTCTCCATTCTCAATGGATACTCTTGATCAGTACAAATGGATCCTTTTCATCGACCGAATAGAACTCTCTTACACCGATCTCTAAAAAATTGAAGAGCGATCCATTGCAACTCCTCCGCGGAAACGGATCACTAGCTCCCTCTGAAGAAAAAAACGTCAATTCAGGCCACTTCTCTAAAACGAGTCAAGTGAGACAGAGCCGAACTCATCTGCAAGCTGCCTGACATTGGTGACACCAAAGGCTGTCTGGACAACTTCGAGTTCAAGGGCAACGGCGGCATCGACCATATAATCCAGAATATCAATCGAGAGCTCCTTCTTCTCCCGTGACTTTTTCATCTGGTCTAAAAGAAATGTAACTTTGGCGGGATCTTCGCTTTTGAGCTTCGCGAGCGTCACCACGCACATCGAGATCCTGGTGAGGTTCCTGTCAGTACCGGTGATTGTATCGAAGAAGTTCTTCAGCACCTGTGCCTGATATACCTCGCCAGCCATACGTAATAACTCCTACTCATCCAGGTAATATAAGGCTTTCGCAGGATTGCGCCCCTGTCGCCGTATTCTGATGTTTCACCTGCAGACAACCCCTTTTACTCACCTTACTTCGCCGCACTCACAATTCGGATGATATCCCCATTTTTGAGTTCTGTGGTATCCTTGATCCGCATCTTTGTCCGTGCATCAATCGCATGCAGGAACCCCTTCCCGATATCGGTATGCACCTGGAATGCAAGATCCCGTGGATTCGATCCCTCCTTCATCAGGAAGGCATCGGGGAGCACCCGGTCTTTTCCATCGGTGAAGTGGGTCTCGTCCTCAACCGGATAGACGACGATCATCCGGAGTGTCGAGAAAACGGCATGATTGACTGTCTGCTGAATGCCGGTTCCATTGAACCGCCTCATCTGATCCCGGAGCATCGAAAGCCCTTTCTTCTGCTGTGGCGTCATCTGGGCAGATTCAATCTCAGTAAAATCGGAATCTCCCGGAAGATACCCAATCAACCCTGCTGCGGCAGCATTTCGAAGCGCAAGCTCACCTGCCGCAGTCGCCCGGATCATCTCAGGTGGCAGTGGTTTCAGCATCTCGTCAGTTGCCATATCCGCCTTGTTCAGGAGCACCACCATCGGCTTGTTGATGGAAACGAGTGCATCAGAGAACCGGCAGAGGGCATCTACATCTGCCTTGAAGAGATCCACATCGGTTGCATCAACTGCGGCCCGGATATCTTCTGCGGATATCGCCAGTCCGGCAAGTGCATCGGCCAGATGTTCGATCAGCGCAGGCTCCTTCCCCTGTGCCGCACGGGCAAGACGCGGCAGGTGTTTTTCGATAATACCGGAGACCCACATCGCCATCTCGTACCTGAGGAACCGGACATCCACCATCGGGTCATGCGATCCGGGGTCAACCGGGTTCCCTTCAGCATCGGTACTTCCGCTTACATCCACCACCTGGATAATGGCATCAGCAGATCGGAGATGATCAAGGAACTGGTTTCCAAGCCCTTTTCCCAGATGCGCATCAGGCACAAGCCCGGCAACATCAACAAGCCCGACCCCGATAAAGCGGACTCCATCAATGCACTGGCCGCACTCAAGCCCGAGCTCCCGGCATGGACAGGGTACGCGGACATAGGCGACCCCGTGGTTTGCATCGATTGTTGTGAACGGGTAGTTTGCGATCTCGACCTCGGCGAGTGTCGCGGCCTTAAAAAATGTCGACTTTCCACAGTTTGGTTTTCCGGCAAGTGCAAGCGTGATCATCGTAATTGACATGTACGACCGATGCATATTAACATGCATGGGCTATATCACACGAGAAACTGCATACTTCGATGCCCCCGGACCACAGAATACCGATGATGTTATCAAACTCTGTGTATCACGGGCAGAAGAAGAAAAGATCAACACAATTGTCCTTGCAAGCACCACAGGCGCGACCGCCCTTTCCTTCCAAAAGGCGGTGAAAGGAAAAGACATCCGTCTTGTCGTGGTGACGCATGTCGTCGGCTTCTCAGAGCCCGGTGTCTGGGAATTCTCAGAAAAGGCAAAGGCATCACTTCTCGCAGACGGCCATACAATCGTCACCGGCACGCACGTGCTCTCAGGTCTGGAACGCGCCCTCTCCCGTTCCGCGCGGGTCGGAGGCGGCTCCCGGTCAGAGGCGATCGCAGAAGCACTCAGGCGGGTTGTTGCGGTCGGGCTGAAGGTTGCCGTTGAATGCGTGCTGATTGCTGCAGATCAGGGTGCAATCGGAATCAGGGATGAGGTGATCGCAGTCGGCGGGTCCGCAACCGGGGCAGACTGTGCTGCGGTGATCCGTCCGGCACATACCTCCTCCTTTTTTGATCTTCAGGTTCGTGAGATGATCGCGATGCCGAGGAACCGGTGATCCATGATCCGCGAGGCATTTTTTGAAACATTCGGACTCCTGAAAGCCCTTCCCCTCCTCTGGATTGGAGGACTGGTGATCGGCGCCGTTTCAATCGGAGACATACTCATAGGAGGGAACATCCCGGCTCTCTCCGGAGCCCTTCAGCTTCTCTCATTTCTGCTCTTCCCCTTCATCATCGCAGGGAGCTACGGCATCATCAGGGAGAAGAACGGAGATATTCCAACTTTTCTCAGGTATGCAACCGGGTACTATTTCCGTGTCCTGCTGCCGCTGATCGTCATCATCTTTGCCGCATTTGTGACGATCATTCTGTTATTAATCCCAATGGCACTCATGGGAGGGGCCCCGACTCCGGATATGATCTTCTTCATCGCAATGGGAGTCACCATTCCGTTCGTGCTCTTTACGTACTTCTATGACTGCTTCGCGGTCTTTAAGGACGAAAAGATCTTTGACTCGATCCGATCCAGTATCGCCATTGTCCTCTACAATTCATGGAAGGTTCTTCTCTTCATCATAGTGAATGTTGTCGTCCTTGGAACCCTCCTCTTTGGCCTTGCCTTTGTCTGGATGGGGCTCCTCTGGGAGAAGATGAGCGAGATCAGCGCCATGGATCCCGAGGTGATCAGCGCAATGAGCGGTGAAGAAGTGCTTGCCCTCCTCGGCCCTGACGCTCTCCTTGCAACAGCAGCCATCCTCTTCATCTGGGCGCTGATTGCAACCCCGTTCACCATCGCCTTCAAGGCTGCCTTCTTCCAGCGGCTTGGAGAGATACCTGAAATTGAGCAGCAGGCCGGTGTCTATGATGAGAAGGGACGCTGGTATAAGTATTGAATTGCGCATCTCATCCTGCTGAATCTGAAAACATCAGGGGAGAGATGCACTCTCCCGTTTTTTTGTTCTCCTGCTGTATTATTTGAAAAGAAGATGAAGACCTCTTTTCTCTCTATACCAGCAGAAGCACCATTATCACCGCAGACACCCCTCCTCCGAAGGTGGCAAGGAGGTTGGTACCCGCATTTCCGACGATCCCACGGTTCTCAAGTGTTGCACCGATGAGGCTGTCGATATTGGTTCCGAGGAATCCTGCCAGCACACAGATGAAGAAGATGGGAAGCGGGATAATCTGGAGACCAAGGGCAAGTCCGGCGACCAGAGCGGATCCAAGGAGCGATGCCGCCTCGCCCCTCATCGTGATCCCGCCGTTTGTTCCTTCAGGGACATGCTTCAGCGTGGTGATCATAATCGGCCGGCCCCCGGTAACCCCGATCTCAGAGGCGACCGTATCTGCGGTTGCTGTTGCAATGCTCCCGACAAAGAGGGCGGCCCAGAGGGGATCTCCTGTCAGACCGAAGATGACAGCCGCCCCGGTCCCAACCAGCCCGTTTGAGAAGGCGTTCTTATAACCCCGTGCACCACCCCGTTCCTGTTCGACCCCCATCACCTTCTTCCGGGCATACTGGAACCGGGTGCTTGCAGATCCGATGATGAAGAAAGCGAGCATCACCAGGAACCAGCGGACATCGGCAAAGACGATCAGGAGTACCCCGATGAGGGCTCCTGAGAAGAGGCCGGAGAGATCTGCGGCTCCGACACGGAATGATGAATAGCCAAAGATAAGCGCGATTGCTGCTGCAAGGAAGAGGAGCAGAATATCAACCTGGAAATCCAGCTCAATGAAGAGGAAGATTGTCATTGCCACGCCGAGCATGATGATCATATAGGCGTCTTCCCTGCCCTCCAGAATTGACCTGAGCATCAGCGCAACCAGCACCCCGATGATCATAACCAGCGGCTCGATACTCCCAAGATATGCCATCACGAGAAGAGCGCCGGCAAATGCCCCCACCGTATAATGGATGTATGCACGCCTCCCCTCGCCTGCTGCCCGATATGCCAGTTCACCGAGGGTAACGATTGCGACAGTGGCGCCAAATGCGACAAGCGGGAGGACCCCGATCCCGTACAGGAGGGCGGTGGCGCCGAGTGCAAGTGAAATATACCGGGTTCCCCGGATCAGATAGAGAACTGCTGAGAAGCCTATGACAAAGATTGCGAAGAGCCATGCTGGATGGATGAAGGGGGAAATAAGAATCCCGATAATTGCAACGACTGTTGCTGCCAGAAGGCGTGGCTCATTCTGCATGGATAAAGAGAATTGGTGAACGTGAGAGAAGAAGGTTCGCACCTTCTCCTGAGCAGAGTGCGAACAGTATATCAGATGACGCAGACAACCTGTTATAAATGTCGTCACCCGATGATCTCTCAAAAACCTATGATTATGCCGAGGTTGAGCGGCGATGGCTCGATCAATGGCGTGATGAAGATTTTTATTTTGACTGGGAATCAGCAAAACCACGATACGTCATCGATACCCCCCCTCCCTACCCGACAGGCCGCCTGCATATCGGGCATGCGCTGAACTGGGTCTACATGGATATCGTTGCCCGATATAAGCGGATGCGCGGCTTTAACGTGATGTTCCCCCAGGGGTGGGACTGCCATGGACTCCCGACAGAAGTGAAGGTTGAAGAGATCCATGGGATCACAAAAAATGATGTTCCACGGGAAGAATTCCGGCAGATGTGCCGCGATCTCACCCGCGGGAATATTGAGATGATGCGCCATTCCCTCAGGCTGATGGGTTTTTCGGTCGACTGGAGCAACGAATACATAACGATGGATGAGTCGTATTACGGCCTCACCCAGGCGTCGTTTTTGAGGATGCAAAAAGACGGCTACATCTATCAGTCCGAGCATCCGGTCAACTACTGCACCCGGTGCGAGACCGCGATCGCCTTTGCTGAGGTTGCCTATACTGAGAACACCACACTCCTCAACTACTTTGACTTTGATGGTGTCGAGATCGCAACCACCCGCCCTGAGTTGCTTGCAGCATGTGTAGCCGTTGCCGTCCATCCCGAAGATTCCCGGTATGACACCCTGAAAGGAAAGACCCTGACTGTTCCGATCTTCTCCTATCAGGTGCCGGTGATCGAGGACGAAGCAGTTGATCCGGCATTTGGATCCGGGGCAGTAATGATCTGCACCTTCGGCGACAAGCAGGATGTCGTCTGGTGGAAGTCACACAACCTTGACCTCAGATCAGCAATCGATCAGAAGGGCGTGATGACTGCTCTCTGTGGAAAATATGCAGGCATGAAGGCGAAAGAGTGCCGGGATGCAATCCTATCGGATATGAAGGGATCCGGTATCCTGAAACGGCAGGAAGAACTGCCACAGCGGGTTGGCACCTGCTGGCGCTGCCAGACCCCGATTGAGATCCTCTCGGCACGGCAGTGGTTTGTGAAGGTGAACCCTGAGGAGATCACCCGGTCTGCCGAAGAGATCACCTGGTATCCCGAACATATGCTGACCCGTCTTCTGAACTGGACGCAGCAGATGGAATGGGACTGGTGCATCTCACGGCAGCGGCTCTTTGCAACCCCGATCCCGGTCTGGTTCTGTGCAGACTGTAATGAGATGATCCTCCCCGATCCTGAGGATCTCCCCATTGACCCGACGGTGGATTCCCCAAAACACCCCTGCCCGTCCTGTGGATCAAATACATTTACGGGAGAGACGGATGTCCTTGACACCTGGATGGATTCATCCATATCCCCGCTTGCGATTAGCCGGTGGGATGGGAAGACCACACCTGCGATCTATCCCACCCAGCTCCGTCCCCAGGGCCATGACATCATCAGGACATGGGCGTTCTATACAATCCTCAGGTCAGTTGCCCTTACCGGTGAGAAGCCATGGGAAGGAATCATGGTCAACGGCATGGTACTGGGTGAAGACGGGTTTAAGATGTCAAAGTCCAGGAACAACGTCATCACCCCGGACGAACTGATCGATCGCTATGGTGTCGATGCCCTCCGCCAGTGGGCAGCAGTCGGGGCGACGATGGGATCAGACATCACCTTCTCCTGGAACGATGTGGTCGCCGCATCACGGTTCCAGACGAAGATGTGGAATATCGTCCGTTTCTCCCTCCTCCAGATCAGAAAAGAGGCATCGACCCATGCCGAAGCACCCGCAGAACTCGCAGATCGCTGGCTCCTCTCAAAACTATCATCCACTGTTGATGAGGTGACCGATGCCCTTGACGCGTACCAGTATGATCGGGGATTAAAGGCGATCCGGGACTTTGCATGGTCGTCCCTGGCAGACAACTATCTTGAACTTGTGAAAGGCAGGCTCTATTCCGATCTTCCCTCCCGAGCCGGTGCCGTCTTTACGTTACAGACTGCACTTGACACCATCTGCCGCCTGCTTGCGCCATATACTCCCTTCTTCGCAAGCGAGTGCTACTATCACCTGGCAGGAGGCCGGATCATCGATCAGGAATGGCCCTGCCTGGAGTATATGGATTCGGGGGCAGAGGAAAACGGCGACCTCCTCGTCTCTGTCGTCTCGGAACTGAGAAAATACAAGCATGATGCAGGCCTTGCCCTGAATGCGCCGCTTGGGCATGTGACCATCTACACCCCCGGCATCAGAATCGATGATGGTGGAGATGCCGGGAGATGCACAAATGCCGGGATCGAATGGAAATCGGAAGAGCCGCATCTTGACCGCGTCCTCTCGGATATCACCTTCAATATGGGGATTATCGGACCGACTTTCAGAAAGGAGGCAAATGCCGTGATGCAGGCGATACGGGCTCTTCCGCCTGAAGCACTTGAAGCGGGCGTTGATTCAGTGATGGTGAACGGATCAGAGATCGCTGTTCCCGAGGGTGCATACACTCCGGTCTTCTCCTATGCAATCGGGGGAGAAGAGGTGGATCTGATCACCGTCGGCGATGCCCTGCTTGCGATCCGCACACACGCCTGATCTCATCTTCCACAAAGGAGGCGATCACCTCCCTCCCCTCTTCTGCATCAATCAGAACAAAACGTTCGGGTTCTGCCTCTGCACGGGCGAGATACTCCTGCTGGACTGCGGCAAGCACCTCTTCCCGCTCAAAATGCTCACGCCTGCCGCCCCTGTCGATCCTCCCGAGTGCAGCAGCCGGCGGGATCACCAGCAGGAAGGTCAGATCCGGGGTGAGGGACCAGCCGTCATGGAGGGCGGTGAGCCACCCGCGGGGATCGGGAATCACGCCTGTGAGTGTCACCTGCTGGTAGGCAAACCGCGAATCCGTGAACCGATCTGAGATCACTATTCTCCCCTCTTCAAGAGCAGGGCGGAGAATCGTCTTCAGGTGCATCGCATGATCGGCAACAAAGAGGAGGGCTTCCGATATGGGATCGCTCTCTTCTGCAATCGCCTGCCTGACCGCTTTTCCGATCCAGGTGGCGCCCGGCTCACGCGTAAAGAGGCAGTTGAGATCTGATACCGATCCTTTGAGTGTCTCTACCAGGGTGCTCTTCCCTGATCCGTCAATTCCTTCGATTGTTATCAGCAGAATAATCCCCTCCTGATGAGATCCAGTGGCACCTTTCCTGTGTGGATCGCAGTTGCAATGATCGTCCCGTCATATCCGGCTGCGGCGAGCGTCTCGAGATCAGTACAATCCCGGATGCCTCCCCCATACAGAAGAGGCAGATCTGTTGCAGATCTGATCCAATCCGCCTCTGCGCGGTCGATTCCAGATTCTTCCCCCACTGCGGAGATATGCAGGAAGATGCAGCCTGAGAACCCCCATTCCTCTGCCCGGGAGAGGATCAGCTCCGGCGCTTCCCCCCCCGGCAGGACGCCTCCGTCTTTCACATCCACGCTCAGATAACCGCCGGAGAAATCCGATAAATCGCCTCCGGCGGTCTCTGTACCGATGACATTCTCGATGAAAGGCGCATCAAGCATATCGTGAGGCCCCCGGCACCCCCGGTCAATATAGCAGCGGGAGACGAGATCAGCGAGTCCAAGCACCGTCCCGTCATGCGATCCAAGACCTGCGATCCGGTCAAGATCTGCAATATAGACCGATCGTGGCCGCACTGCTTCGATGTATCCCCGGGGTTCTGCCGTGGGTGATATGCCCCATGTGAGGGGAGCATATTCCGAGCGCCTTCCCGCTCTTCCGTGGACCACCTGGCCCCCTTTGAGATCCATTGCACAAATGAGCTCCATGATATAACGCAATCACTATTATCATCGGAGATCATTAAGTTCTATGGAATTACTTGTCAGCCCGAGTTCTTTGGAAGAGGCCAGACTATCTCTTTCTGCTGACATCGTCGATGTAAAACGCCCTGCTGAAGGATCGCTTGGTGCAAATTTCCCCTGGGTGATCCGGTCTATCAAAGAGATCGCAGGAGAAAAGCCGATCTCCGCTGCTATCGGTGATTTTGCACCAAAGCCCGGAACAGCCGCACTTGCAGCATATGGTGCCGCCTGTGCCGGAGCTGATTATGTCAAGATAGGTCTCATGTTTTCTGACCCCGATGATGCGCGCCAGGTGATCCGGGCGGTTGTACAGGCTGTCAAACCCGAGTTTCCCGAGAAGACCGTCGTAATAGCGGCATATTCGGATTATGAGCGGCTCTCGACGATCTCTCCTTTTGATATGGCTGCAATCGCCGGCGATGAGGGTGCTGATGTATCGATGGTCGATACAGGATTAAAAGATGGAAAAAGTACCTTTGAGTTCATGGATGAGGCCGATCTCACCACCTTTACTCGGGAGAACAGACAGCTTGGTATGAGGACTGCACTTGCAGGCTCAATCACCTTTGCGGATCTCCCCCCCCTGAAGCGGATCGACCCCGATATCATCGGAGTCCGGGGGATGGTCTGTGGCGGCGATCGCTCCTGCACAATCCAGCCCGAGCTTGTAGAAAAGGCACTTGCCATGATCCGGAGCTGATTGAAATGTTCGTAGAGAAACTGAATATCCCCATGTCCCTCACCTTTGATGATGTACTGCTTGAGCCTGCGGAATCCTATGTTGAGCCGAGTCAGGCCGATGTCCGGTCGCGATTCTCAAAGAATATCCCTCTGACAATCCCGATCTGCAGCTCGGCAATGGATACGGTTACCGAGCACGAGATGGCGATCACGCTTGCCCGTGAAGGGGGAATCGGTGTCCTCCACAGAAACCTCGGTGCTGAAGATGAGGTAGAGATGGTCAAAACCGTCAAGCGTGCAGACGATCTCATCGAACGGCATGTACTCTATGTCGATCCGAAAGCAACCATCATCGCTGTCGAACGCCTGATGAATGAGCATGGGATCGGGGGGGCCCCGGTTGTTGAGGACGGTCAGCTGATCGGGATCGTCAGCAGGCGGGATATCCGGGCAATCGTTGGAAAACGTGGTGAGGAACCGGTTGAACAGGTGATGACCCGCGATCCATTTACTGTTGGTGAGGATGTCACCCCGGAGCAGGCACTTGAGCTGATGTACATGAAGAAGGTGGAGCGGCTGCCGGTGCTGAACAATAAGGGATCACTCCTTGGGATCATCACCATGCAGGATATCCTCCAGAAACGGCAGTTTCCACGGGCAAACCGTGACGAGCATGGTAAGCTGAGAGTGGCGGCCGCGGTCGGCCCCTTTGATTTCGAACGTGCGATGCTCCTTGATGAAGCAGGGGCGGATGCGCTCGTCATCGACTGTGCCCACGGTCATAACATGAATGTCGTCAAAGCTGTCCGTGACATCAAGGAGAGCGCAAAAGCCGACTGTGTGGCAGGCAATATTGCCACCGGGAAGGCGGCATCGGAATTTGTAGATGTGGTTGACGGGATCAAGGTCGGGATCGGCCCGGGTTCAATCTGTACCACCCGCGTTGTCGCCGGTGTCGGACTCCCACAGATATCAGCAATTGCATCTGTTGCCGATGTGATGCATGAGGCAGGTGTACCAATTATTGCAGATGGCGGCATCCGGTTCTCAGGCGATGTCGCAAAGGCGATTGCAGCAGGTGCCGACTGTATCATGGTCGGGAGTATGCTCGCCGGAACCGATGAGTCTCCCGGCAGGATCATCGTGATCAAAGGCAGGCGGTATAAACAGTACCGCGGCATGGGATCGCTCGGTGTCATGACCGGGGGTCAGTCGAGCGACCGGTATTTCCAGGCAAAAGGGATCGGTGCAACCAAGTTTGTTCCCGAGGGTGTCGAAGGCGCAATTCCCTATGTCGGTGAGGTCTCGGATGTTCTCTACCAGCTTGTCGGCGGTCTGAAGTCTGCAATGGGCTATACCGGTGCAAGGACATTGGAGGATCTGAAGAAGCGGTCCCGCTTTGTCAGGATCACCGCTGCCGGGATGAAAGAGAGCCATCCACACGATATTGTCATCACGGATGAGGCTCCGAACTACCGGCTCTCATCATAATTTCCTTTTTATGAGGTGTCGGGAGGAGATCGTTCTTCTTATAGACATCTTTTTATATTGAAAATCCTAACATTATGTTAGTATGCTTGATCAACTTGAGGTTTCCCGCCTCCTCGACATTCTTGGAAACCGAAACCGACGGCGTATCATCGAACTGCTTCGGCAGAAGCCGTGCTTTGTAACCGAGATATCGGATAGGCTGATCCTCTCCCCGAAGGCAGTGATCGAACACCTGAATATGATGCAACGGGAAGCGCTCATCGGTTTTTTTCTTGATGAACGGAGGAGGAAATACTACTATCTCCAGACAGAATTCGATCTCGTCGTCTCACTCAGGAATACAAAAGCAGAACAGCGTACCGCAAGCCTGCCATCTGCCGATCTCAGGCTGATCGAGTCCCTTTCGATGCTCAGGCGGATGGCATATGCACGTGAGCGTATACTCGATACTTTAGAGAACCTTGAACGGGATATCGAGGCGACGATGAATGATATCATGAGGATGAATCAGGGTGACAAAGGCCATGATATCGATCTGGATATCATCATCACCCTCTCCCATCAGGATCTCACCCTGGATGAACTGGTGGAGATCATGGAAGTGGATAAATCCGTGGTTCTGGCGTCACTTGCCACCCTTCTGACACGGGGTATTGTGAAACAGGATGGTGAACGGTACCGTATTGAGGGGATCTATGAAGCACCACAGTCCTGAAGGTGACGGCTCATACCGGAGGGGAAGTCTCCGTATCATCGGCTGTATACTCCGTCCTGAAGGAGGTTTTGGCGGGTACCTCCTTGTTCCGGTGGAGAATAAGCCTCCTGATATTCCCTATGAGATGATCGAGACTGAGAACCGGATTTATATTACCGCCGATCTCCCTCCGGAACCAACACTCACCTCGGCACCCTATGCACGGATCGAACCGGAACGGGTGGCGATTGTTGTAAACGAACATGAGACATGGATTCCCCTGCCCTCCCGGATCAATGTCTTCCACTCAACCTATACGATCAGGCACGGGGTGATCGATATCTTCTGCAGAAAACCCGTCTTCTTCACCCTCTGAGCCGGGTGATGCTCTCCGCTGCCATCTTCCGGACATAAGGGTTCTCATCCTCAAGAAGCGGCTCAAGATCCTCTGCTGCTTTTGGTATCGCCAGTCTGCCAAGTCCCTTTGCTGCCATGTACCTGACATGATCCCTCTCATCGGATACCGCAGCACGAAGGTGGGGGTATGCATCGGTTTCTTTCATCAGTCCAAGTGCCTCGCAGGCACGGTACCTGACAACCCACCACTCATCTCCGAGGAGGGCGGCAAGAGGCGCGATCGCCTCTTCTCCAATAGCGCCGAGTATCTCTGCTGCATCTTTTCGGATATTCTTATCTTCATTTCTGAGGGCTTTGATCAGCTCAGGGATCGGTGTTCCTGAATTAAGCAGGGTTTCTGTGTTATTTTTTTCTTTCATCATCATACATATCTCGTCTTTGGATCGTATCTGGCTTTTGGCAATCAGACTCTCTATTGGGAAAAACTATCTGTATCAAGCCCAATGGTAAGAGTGATCTCCATGGAGACGGATCGCACTAAACAACAGGGTGTTTCAGACTCTGTACTGCTCTATACTCCCAAAGTATTCTATAACCGCGAACTCTCGTGGATACAGTTCAACCGGCGGGTCCTTGAAGAAGCAATGGATAATACCCACCCCCTCCTTGAGCGGGTCAAGTTTCTCTCGATCTTTTCCAATAACCTGGACGAATTTGTGATGATCCGGTTGTCAGGCCTCTGGCGGCAGACCGCAGCCGGTGCACTCGAGCGCCCCCCCGACGGGCTCTCGCCAAAGGAGCAGATTGCCGGGATCCGATCGAATCTCCTCCCTCTTCTCAGGGAGGCGACCTCCTGCTGGAAGGATCATCTCCTCCCCGAGCTGAAGAGTGAAGGGATCATCATCCACCAGATGGATGCACTCTCCCCGGAGCAGAGAAAAGCGGCCCGTGAGATATTTATCAGGGAGATCTTTCCTATCGTCACCCCGATGGCATTTGATATATCCCATCCCTTCCCCTTCATATCCAGCCTCTCGCTGAATCTGGCGGTCATCATCAATGACAAAAAGCGCGGGCGTCTCTTCTCACGGGTGAAGGTGCCCCGCACCCTTGGACAGCGGTTTGTGCGGTTGCCCGGCTCCGACGATAGCGGATCGCATGAACACCGGTATGTTCTGTTGGAGGACTTAATCGCCGACAACCTTGATCTCCTCTACCCCGGCATGGATGTGGTGGCCTCCTACCCGTTCAGGGTGACCAGAGATGCGGATTTTGAGATCGAGGAGGATGAAGCATCTGATCTCCTCAGCACCATTGAGGAGAGTGTGGAGCACCGGCGTATCGGGAGGCCCGTCCGGCTTGAGGTGGATTGCTCAATCCCGGAGTGGATCCGGGAGATGCTCGCAGTAAAACTCAGGCTCAACCCAGAACAGGTCGATACCAGCACCGGCCCGCTCGGCATGGCCGATCTGATGGAACTTTCGGAAATCAACCGGCCTGAACTGAAAGATGCCCCGTTCCTCCCCTCGGTTCCCGAAGGGCTCAATGCTGAGAAGACGATCTTCCGTTCTATCAGGAAGCGGGACTATCTCCTCTATCACCCCTATGACAGCTTCATCCCCGTGGTGAGCTTCATCAGGCAGGCGGCACGCGACCCCGATGTCCTTGCGATCAAACAGACGCTCTACCGTGTCGGGCAGAACTCGCCCATCGTCGAGTCACTGATGGAGGCACGCGAGCAGGGCAAGCAGGTGACAGTCCTTGTCGAGCTGAAGGCACGCTTTGATGAGGAGAATAACATCACCTGGGCACGGGCACTTGAACGGGCCGGTGTGCATGTGGTTTATGGTTTGATTGGCCTGAAGGTGCATGCCAAACTCTGCATGGTGGTCCGCCGTGAGTCGACCGGCCTTGTCACCTATACCCATCTTGGAACCGGCAACTACAATGCCCAGACCGCACGTGTCTATACCGATCTCGGGCTTTTCACAGCTGATCCGGCAGTTGCTGCGGATGCAGCCGATCTCTTCAATGCCCTGACAGGCTATTCGGCAAAGAGGGAATACCGGACCCTGCTCGTCTCTCATGGAAAGATGGGGAGGATGCGTGAGGATCTCATCTCAAGGATTGAGCGGGAGATCAGGATTCACCGGGAATACGGGAAGGGCTACATCGCCTTCAAATGCAACTCACTTGTGGATCCCGCTCTCATCACTGCTCTCTACCGTGCATCCAAGGAAGGGGTCACCATCCACCTCCAGATTCGTGGCATCTGCTGCCTCCGGCCGGGCCTGCCCGGTTTTTCAGAGACCATCACCGTCTCCTCCATTGTCGGGCGGTTCCTTGAACATACCAGGATCTATTATTTCAGAAACGGGGGTGATGAGGAGGTGCTGATCGGATCAGCCGACCTGATGCCGCGGAACCTCAATGGCAGGGTTGAGATCCTCTACCCGATACGTGATCCTGCAATCAGGAATGCAGTGATCAAAACAATCCTTCAGATCCACCTGGGGGATACAGTTAAGTTACGCCTGATGAACAAGGATGGCAGCTATAAACGGGTAGAGCCGGGTGCTGAACCGATCGACTCACAGGCATGGATGATCCAGCACAGGGGGGTATGGCATGGCAACTGAAGAGACATTCAATCCAGAAGATCCCGGCTACTATATCAACCGGGAACTCTCTTGGCTCTCCTTTAACAGGAGAGTGCTGGCAGAGGCAAATGATACAACCCATCCTCTCCTCGAACGGGCGAAGTTCCTTGCGATCTGCGGAAGCAATCTCGATGAATTCTTTATGGTCCGGGTATCCGGGCTCCGCCACCAGGTAAAGGATGGTATCTGGAAACTGCCTCCTGATGGCATCCCTCCTGCAGATCTCCTCTGGAAGATCCAGCTGGAGGTGGATGAACTCTACCGCCTCTATGAGGATGCATGGAGCAGCTCCCTCCTTCCGGCTCTCTCGGCAGCGGGTGTCTCAATTGTTCGGTTCTCCCAATTAACAGATGATGAAAAAGAGGCGATGCATGCCTGTTTCCACTCGACCATCTACCCGATCCTCACCCCGATGGCAATTGATGCAGCACGATCGTTTCCCTTCATCTCGAACCTATCACTGAACCTGGCTGTTGTCCTGGGCTCAGCCGACGGGAGGCGATATCTCGCCCGGATAAAGATCCCCTCCCTCACCTTCGGCAGGTTCATCCCGGTCAGCTCCCACGATGGGGGAGCGCCATCCCGTTTCATCCTCCTTGAAGACCTGATCACCGAGCATCTCGGCACCCTCTTTCCGGGAATGAGTGTGGAGGGTGCATACCGGTTCAGGGTTACGAGGGATGCGGAGATCAAGGTGGTCATCGACGATGCATCTGATCTCCTCACAGCGGTTGAGGATAGTATCGAATGCAGGCGTACCGGGGTGCCTGTCCGGCTTGAGGTTGATCCAGCCACCCCTCCGCGGCTGATCCTCCTCCTCTCGGAGCAGCTCGGGCTGAAAGAAAATGATGTCTATGGTGTCAGTGGTTTTATCGGCCATACTGATCTCTGGCAGCTGCATGCTCTCTCCCGCCCCGATCTCCTTGATGAACCATTTGTCCCCCATATCAGCGATCCGCTGGTGCATGAAGAGGATATCTTCGATATAGTACGATCCCGGGATCTCCTCTTTTACCACCCATACGACAGCTTCATTCCTATCGTCCGCCTCTTCAGGCAGGCGGCAATCGATCCCGATGTCCTTGCGATCAAGATCACGTTGTACAGGATCGATAAGAAATCCCCGATCGTCGATGCCCTGAGGAAAGCCCGCCAGCATGGGAAACAGGTGACGGTGGTTCTGGAACTTAAGGCAAAGTTCGATGAGCTGAACAATATCACCTGGGCGCGGGCTCTTGAACAGGAGGGGGTTCATGTCGTGTATGGGCATGAGCGGCTGAAGGTGCATGCCAAAGTGGCGATGATCGTCAGGCGTGAAGCAGACGGCATCTACCGGTATGTGCACTTAAGTTCAGGGAACTATAACACCGTCACCACCCGTATCTATGGGGATATCGGATACCTGACCGCTGATCCCGATATCGGGGCAGATGCAACAGAACTCTTCAACCATCTGACCGGCTATGTGGAACGGCAGGAGTACCGGAAGCTTCTCGTTGCTCCGATCAATCTCCGGCAGGGTATCCTGAGCCGGATAGAGCGGGAGATCGACCACCAGAAGCAGAATCAGAATGGGTATATCGCCCTGAAGCTGAACGGGCTCCTTGACCCAGAGATTATATCGGCGCTGTACCGGGCATCACATGAAGGTGTGAGAATGGATCTGAATATCCGCGGACTTTGTGCTCTCCGCCCCGGCATTGCCGGTGTATCAGATACCATCAGGGTTACATCAATAGTCGGCCGTTTCCTTGAACATGCCCGTATCTACCATTTCCATAACGGTGGTGATGACGAGGTGCTCCTTGGATCATCTGATATGATGCAGCGCAACCTGAGGCGGAGGGTGGAGGTGCTCTTTCCGGTGCGGGATCCGTCGATCAGATCCGCTCTCATCAGGATCATGAAGGTGCATCTTGCAGATAACCAGAAATCATGGCGCCTTAATACCGATGGCAGCTATGAAAGGATTCATCCGGAGACTACAGAGGCAGTCTGCAGTTCGCAGGACTGGCTGATTACACACAGGGGTGCCTGGCATGGGTGGAAAGAAAGAGAAGACTGATAAGGGCTTCTGTCTCTTTGGGGCAGAGACTCTCAGAAAACTGACAGAGGATCTTCAGGCAGAGGCAGACGGTGTCCGGCATTCCGATGATATCGAGTATATCCATCGGATGAGGGTGGCATCGAGGCGTATCCGTGCGGCTCTCCCCCTTTTTGCACCCTGTTTTTCCAAAAAAATGTACAAAAAGACCTACAAAGGTGTCCGCTCCATCACCCGCTCGCTCGGTGCAGCACGGGATCTCGATGTCCAGATCGATTTTCTCCAGACATACCTGGACTCACTCCCTGCTGAACACCCTCCGGTCTGGTATGCAGGCTTCCTCCCCCCGGCAGAGGATACTACTGTTCTTGTAACAGCAGACGCTCCACCTGCCGGGGTTCCTGCCCTGCCCCCTTCACCGGGCATCCGCATACGGATGCGGGAATTCCTCCGGAAGATACGGCTCTATCTCACCGGCGGGGTTTCCCTCCCTGCTCCACATAAAGATACGGGCTTCCACCCGCTCATCAGGCCGGGTATCGAATGTCTGCTTCTCAGATGGACCGGGAAGCGGGCAGCCCTCCATCCCGGGGTCGTTTCATCGGTGGATGCCTTTGAATCATCCGGTGTTGCCGACGATCTCCTTGACTGGTGCCGGGATCAGATCGTCTCCGGACGTCTCCGGGAGACCGATATCCATAGCAGGTTTGCCTATGAGGCCGCATACCGTGCGATCAGCAGACGGATCGAGGAACTGCTCGCATTTGAGCGGTATATTTCCGATCCAACAAGGATCACGGAGCATCATGAGATGCGGATCGCAGCCAAACGGCTCCGGTATACGATGGAGATCTTCTCTGATCTCTACCCGGACGGCCTGAAAAAAGCAATTCGGGAGATAAAAAAGCTCCAGGATTATCTGGGCGATATGCATGACTGTGATGTCTGGCTGGATATCCTTCCCGGCTTTATGGAAGAGGAGGAGGCACGTGTTGCATCGTTCTTCGGCCATACCGGATTTATGAGGTTCATCAGGCCCGGCCTGCTGCATCTCGCAGATGACCGCCGATCACGGCGGAACGAGTTGTACGAACTCTTTGCACTCCACTGGAAGGGGATGAAGGAGGATACCCTGTTCGAGGATATCAGGCAGACGATCATTGAGCCCCTTATTATGGGGGGAACGGGGCTTCACCGGATGCCCGGAGGAACTCCTGTCCGGGTTGCAGTGATTGGGGATATCCATGCAAATCTGCCAGCGCTCGAAGCGGTTATAGCGGATGCAGAACAGAGGGGGGCAACCCATATCCTGCATCTTGGAGATCTCATCGGTTTTGGGCCGTATCCCAAAGAGACGATCAGCCTGATTGTAGAAAAGAAGATCACCGGGATCACTGGCAATATCGATAGCGAGATCCTGTCACTGACAAAAAAAGAGTGCAAAAAGAAGGTTCGCAAAGGTGATGAGAAGATGCAGTCGCTCTGCTGGACAAAAAAACAGCTCTCAACAGATCAGAAGAGCCATCTCCACTCGCTCCCACGGGAGATACGGACACGTATCGGCGATATGACTGTCCTTCTCACTCATGGAGCTCCCGGTTCTATGACGGGGCGGATCGGCCCTCATACGCCGGATACAGAGCTTCTGGAGTATGCAAAGGCAACGGGTGTGGATGCAATCATCACTGCTCATACGCATACCCCCTTCACCCGGACGGTTTCTGACTGTCTCTTCATCAACTCCGGATCGGTCGGCAGGCCCGCTGACGGGGATCCGCGGGCATGCTACTGCCTGCTGGAAGCAGATCCCTTCTCAGTCTGCCATATCCGGATCCCCTATGACATCGGGAAGGTGACAGATGGAATCCAGAAGGCCGGGCTTCCACAAATTTTCTGCACCATGCTCAGGCATGGAATCACAATCGGGGAAGCCAGGCTGATCGGCCCCGGTAGCGATCCCCGTCCCGGCGATGGCGGAATATCCGCTCAATGTACCGTTGATCGAACGCAGACATCTTTTGAGCCGAAATGATGGAGCCAACACTTTCCTCTGAGGAGAATATCGCATTCATTGATATCGGGACAAATTCGATCCGGCTCCTGGTTGTCAGGCTGAACCAGAATGGATCGATGAGCGTCCTGACAGAGCAGAAGGAGGTTGCCCGTCTCGGGGAGGGATCTTTTGCCCGTGAAGAACTCTCTGAAGAGGCGATCGGCCGTGGGGTTACCATCTGCAAACTCTTCGTTGATCTCAGCCTTGCCTATGGCGTGACCGAATTTGTCGCTGTTGCCACTTCTGCCACACGGGAGGCAAAAAATGCCGATCAGTTCCTTGAGATGCTTCTCAGAGAGGCGAACCTTGATGTCCGGGTTGTCTCGGGCAAGGAGGAGGCGCGGCTGATCTACCGGGGTGTCGTCTCAGGGATTGACCTCGGCACGCATCGGGCCATCTTCATCGATATCGGCGGTGGCTCAACCGAGGTGATCATCGGCAGCCAGCATGATTACCTCACTCTTGAATCGATGAAGCTCGGATCGATCCGGCTGACCAACCAGTTCTTCCGACCCGGCGAAGAAGGCCCGGTCTCATTGAAGAAATATGCCCGGATGCAGCAGTTTGTCAGGAATATCATCGTACGGCCATTAACCAGGATACGGAAAGCTCCGTATTCCCGGGCATTTGGGAGTTCGGGTACCATACAGAATCTTGCCGATATCGCCTCCCGCCTCTCTCCGGGCTCCTCAACTCCCACTCTCCTCAGGTATGACGATCTCAGGGATGTCATTGCGCTGCTCTGCTCCCTCTCCCTTGAAGAGCGGCGAAAAGTCCCCGGAATTAACCCTGATCGGGCGGATATCATCATCGGTGGTGGGGCGATCCTCGAATCGGTGATGGAAGAGCTTGGGATCACCGAGATTGAGGTATCTCCCCATGGGCTGCGTGAGGGTCTTCTCATGGAATATCTCTCCCGGATACCTGGCTTTCCCCATGCAGAGAAGATATCCTCCAGAAAGCGGAGTGTTGTCCAGCTGGGACGATCCTGCCGTATCGATGAGACTCACGCCCTCACGATCGTCGGCCTATCCGCCCTCCTATTTGATTCGGCACAAGAAGCCGGTCTCCATCCCTATGGTGATCCTGAACGGACGCTCCTTTTGTATGCTTCATATCTCCATGATACCGGCAATTTCATCTCGTTTTCAAATCACCATCTCCATTCGGCCTACATCATCAGGAACGCGGATCTGGTCGGTTTTGATGAACATGAAGTCGGGGTTATGGCAGAGATTGCCCGGTATCACCGTAAGAAATCACCGCGGAAGAAGGATCATCACTTCAGCCTCTTCGATCAGGTGGTCCAGGATCAGATCCGCACCCTCTCCCTCTTTCTCAGGATGGCCGAACACCTCGATCGCACCCATTCCGGCCGCATCCGCGATGCCCGTCTGTCAAGGGATAAGAACAATCAGATCATCCTGGATCTGGAAGCACGGGGGGACTGTATGCTTGAAGTCTGGGGTGTCCGGTCTGAGAGCCATTTGATCAGGAAGGTCTTTGGGGCGGGTCTTGCAGTGAATGTCAAAGAGGGGGGAGGCGACCTCCTGCGCGGAGAGCTCCCTGATTGATAGAGGTGCCATTTCCCCTTTCTCTCAGGATACTCATTGAACTCCGTATATCTTTCTATTATTGATTTTATATCTTTTTTGGGTGTATTTGCTCATTCCTCATTCAATCGGCGCGTATTTGCTGATTCGACATGTTTATATGTCATCTTAGCCTTTTTATTTAGTGCAGTTACCCGCCTTAACTCAGACTGGTAGAGTGCGCGGCTGTAGTAAGATCATCGCCTGCGGGCGAACTGCGCGGCTACCGCGATGTCCCCGGTTCGACTCCGGGAGGCGGGATCAACCCACAAAAGTGCCCAGATAGTGTAGTGGCCTATCATGATGCCCTGTCACGGCATCGACTCGGATTCGAATTCCGATCTGGGCGTTCACTTTTTTTTTCAGGTAATTCTGCAACAGAACTCTTTATCTCTCCATAGCTCCGATATATGTGTATGCCTACGGCAAAAGCTTCTGTGGGGAATTGCTTTCTTTGTTGAAAGCATGTCGCCCAAGAGAGTAACTGTTTTTGACACCACCCTGAGGGATGGTGAACAGACACCGGGTGTATCCTTCACCCTTGAACAGAAACTGGATATCGCACGCATCCTCTCGGAGGTTGGTGTACACGCGATTGAAGCTGGTTTTCCCGCATCTTCAGAGCAGGAGAAGGAGACAGTATCCAGAATTGCAGCTGAAGGCCATTCAGCGGTAATCTGTGGGCTCTCACGGTCACGTGTGGAAGATGTCAACACCTGCCTTGACTGCGATGTCGATATGGTGCATGTCTTTATTCCGACATCTGATATCCAGCGTGAGAATACCATCAAAAAAAGCCGTGAAGAGGTTCTGGCAATCACCGGAGAGATCGTGGGATATGTCCGTGATCACCTCGGCCAGTGCATGTTCTCGGCGATGGATGCAACACGGACAGATCTCCCCTACTTAATCGAGGTCTTCAAAGCTGCTGCTGATGCAGGAGCGACTGTTGTGAATGTCCCCGATACCGTCGGCGTCTATACGCCAACAAAGATCCGTTCCCTGATCTCCGCACTTGCAGAGGAGATAAAAATCCCAATTGATATTCACTGCCACAACGACTTCGGCCTTGCCGTTGCCAACACCACAACCGCAGTCGAGGCGGGTGCCTCACAGGTGCAGGTGACCGTCAATGGGATCGGCGAGCGGGCAGGCAATGCGGACATCGCCCAGACGGTGATGATTCTCGAATCAATTGAGGGGATTTCAACCGGAATCGAGACGACCCGGCTTGTTGAGATGTCGCGGCTCGTCTCCCGGTACTCGGGTATTCCGATTCTGCCGGTCCAGCCGGTGGTCGGGGATAATGCATTTGCCCATGAATCCGGGATCCATTCCCATGGTATCATGGCAAACAGCCAGACCTTTGAACCCGGCATTATGACCCCCGAGATGGTCGGGCATCGCCGCCGTCTCGCCCTCGGCAAGCATGTCGGCAGGCATGCGGTACGGCAGATGCTCTCACTTGTCCATATCAATCCCTCTGACACCGAGCTGGATCTGATTGTTGATCGGATCAAGACGATATCCGCACGCGGGAGAAGGGTTACCGATCATGATCTCTATGTGATCGCAGAAGATGTGATGGGTATCCAGGCGGTTGCAAAGACGGTTGAGCTCCGTGATATCGCTATCATGAGCGGAAACCACTGCATACCGACTGCCAGTGTCCGTGCCTGTGTCCTCGGAACCGAGAAGGCCGGGAGTGCCATCGGGAACGGTCCGGTGGATGCAGCGGTGAAGGCGGTGCTGAGCGTGATGCCGATTGGAATCCAGCTGAAAGATTTCAGGATCGAGGCGATCAGTGGTGGAACCGATGCGATAGGCCATGTGACGATCACCGTCGAGGATCCTGAAGGCAGAACCTATGATGCAAGTTCATCGGGTGACGATATTGTTCTGGCGTCGGCAGAGGCGATGATCAATGCGATCAACCTCGTCCGGTACACGCAGAAATCACCCTGATCTTTTTTATTCTCTCCCACCTTTTTCTTCACATGGAAGATCCACAACCATTCTGTGTCGGCGGAAAGTGGAAGCGCAGCCCTGTAATCTCACATGTCATCTCTCCTCATACCGGTGAGCCGAAAGCCGCAGTCTGTCTCGGCTCAGCAGATGATCTCCGGGACGGTGCACGGGCGGCAGCAGCAGCATTTGAGACGACCCGGATGCTCCCTCTCTATACGCGGCGGAAGATACTGCATGCCATAGCGGTATCTCTTGAAGAGCGGAGGGAAGAGCTTGTTGCAACCCTCATTGCAGAAGGCGGGAAGGTGTGGAAGGTCGCAGATGGCGAGGTCACCCGTGCTATTGAGACGATCACACTATCAGCCGAGGAAGCGGGAAGGGTCGAGAGCTCAATCCTGCCCCTTGACCGCACCCCGGCGGGTGCCGGCCATACCGGGTATCTCACACGGGTGCCGGCGGGCCCGGTGCTCGCGATTACCCCCTTCAATTATCCCTTAAACCTCGCCTGTCATAAGATCGGTCCGGCGATTGCGATTGGCGCTCCGTTCCTCCTGAAACCGGCAACCGCCACACCCCTCTCATCGCTGATCCTGGCCGACATTATCCTCGCGGCAGGCTACCCCCCTGAAGCCGTCTCGGTGATCCCCGCACCCGGTGCTGTGGCAGACGAGATCATCCCTGACGACTCCTTTGGCTACCTCTCTTTCACCGGGAGTCCGGATGTGGGCTGGGCGATCAGGAACCGGGCCGGGAGAAAACCGGTCGGGCTCGAACTCGGGGGAAATGCTGCTGTCATCGTCTGCCCCGGCTCGGATACGGAGTATGCCGCAATGCGGATCGTTGCCGGGGGCTTTGCAAATGCCGGCCAGAACTGCGTCTCGGTGCAGCGTGTTCTCATCCACCGCTCGCTCTATCCAGAGATGGAAGAGAAGATCCTCGCGCATATCAGGAGACTGAAGGTGGGGGATCCGGCAGATCCCAATACCGATATCGGCCCGATGATCTCAGTTGAAGCAGCATCGCAGGTTGAGGCGCTGGTACGCTCGGCTGTCGACTCCGGCGCCCGCCTCCTCTGCGGAGGGATGCGTGAGGGCGCGCTCCTCTACCCGACGGTGCTTGCCGATGTCGGTGCATCCGGGGATCTCTCGTGCCAGGAGCTCTTCGCCCCGGTTATTCTCCTCCATTCTTTTGACGAGGTTGATGAGGCACTGCAGATCGTCAATTCCTCTGCATATGGGCTTCAGGCAGGTATCTTCACCGACTCTCTTGAGATCGTCAGGAAAGCCTTCAGGAGAATCGATGTCGGGGCACTCCTGGTGAATGATATCCCGACCTTCAGAGTTGATGAGATGCCCTATGGTGGAGTCAAGGGATCAGGCATCGGACGCGAAGGCCCTGCCTCTGCTATACGCGAAATGACCGTAGAAAAGATGTTGATTATAAATGAGAGGTGATTATGCCGCTTCCGGCACACGTCCTTCAAGTGAGCTTCTGACCTGCTGCTGGAGCTGCTCGAATTTTGCGGTGATCGCTTTCTCCTGTTTTTCAAGGGATTTGATCCGAAGCTCAAGGGTGTCGATCTTCTCGGCAATGGTCTTTTGGACATGCTCTTTTGTCTGCTGTACCATTACTGATCCGATGGTCATGAAGACCTCGGCATCCTCAGCAGTCTCTTTCAGCTCTTCTTCGGCACGCTTCGCCTCACGCACGCTCATCTCGTACTGGGACTTCTGCTGAAGAATTGTCTGCATCTGCTGCTGCATCTGCTGAAGCTGGTTGATCTGCTGCTGGACTTTCTGGGGGATGTTAGGGTTTTCCATGGTTATCTATCTCCTGCATCTCTTCTGCGATGGTTATCAGGCGGAGCCACATATTCAATGCGGCACGCAATGCCGGGATGTCGCCGGCGGTGACGTTCAGGGTTAGACGATCGTTCTCAAGGCTGATTGTGGCACTTGATCGATCCCCGGTTTCGTCTGATACTTCGGGGGCAAGTGCCTGGTAGAGTATGGGTGCCTGAGGGGTGACAAAGGTAAATTCTGCATCATGCATCATAGCTCTCGTTCACACCGGTATTCTCGTCTCTGCCTGCCGTCGAAGGTGATTGCCCCGTCCTGGTTCTGAACCATTGTGACAGGTACATATCGGTTCAGGAGATCATAAACCGATTGGTCGCTCGTGAAGATGCCTCTTCGCATCTCTTTCTCACGGATGCCGACCGACCAGCCGGATAGAATGATCTCCCCTTTCATCTCGCCCTCCACTTCGAGGCGGATAGCAATCTTCTGCTGCTGCTTCTCAATAAAAAGAATGGCGGGATCCTGGGGGGAGAGATCACGAAGCCCTGTTTTTCCCCTGTTCATATGATCGCACCCGAGTGCAAAGGAGAGATCCCTTGCAAAGGTGCGGATCTCAGGGGTCGGGCGGCGTGATGTCGTCAGGATCGTCATCTGGCCTTGAGGTCTTTTATAACTGCCCCACGCTCTTTGAAGAGGATACGGTGTCCGCAGTATGGACAGCGGACATTCACGTCTATCTCAACCTTCCTCTTGCAGTGGGCACATTTGTATGACCCGGTCACGCCAGTCTACGCCTCCTTCTTGATGGATGCGTCGATGTTCCTGAGTGCAACCTTCAGACCGGGTGTCTGTGGTGCATATGCACCGCCTGCGAACTTGAAATTGCATTTTCTGCAGGTCCATATACCCGTTCCCTCGCGCTTTACAGAGATCGTATCACATCTGGGACAGAGATGCTTTGCTCTCTGAATCTTCTCGATCTGGTTGACGCTCTTCCTGATAAAACGACCGTAACGCGGTCCAAAACGTCCTGCACTTCCCGAAATACGTCCCTTTGCCTTGTGTTTTCCTTTTGCCATGATTCGAATCTCCGATAGATGTCTTATTGTATTTGATATTGATTGCTATTAAGCTACTCTATGATCCTGACCTCGGCATCCCCTTTTGAGACCCGGTTGACGAGGGAGAAGAACTCCTCCTGCATGCCTGCGGGGATCTTTACGATACAGATCCAGGATCCGTCTGCCTGCCACTCCTCCCGCTCCATTGTTATCATGGCAGCACCGGCAACTTCGCCATATCCGCGTGCCGCATAATCGGGCGGGATTTTGACGGCGAACTTCTTCTCGGCAAACTTAATCGGAAGAATTGGTCTGAGCGCTTTGACCGTCTCCTTTACAAGGGCATCAACGGATTTGAAGGGATCAAAATTGATTCTGACCTCTTCGAGTGCGAGCTCGATGCGCTGCGGGGGGTGCGGCAGATCCGTCTGGGGATTGATTGCATTCCTGGCGATATAGGTGATTACCTGCCGCCTCTTCTCTTCTGATCGCGCCTTTCGCTGTTCAGAGGTGAGATGGATCTCTCCCTTCGCGATAATTGCATGTGCGATCGTCTCAAATTCAGTGGTTCCGAATACCTTTGTCAGGGCTTCGTCTGATGCTCTTTCTGCATGGGCTGCATTCTCGTAGACAAAGTCTGCAGCAACGATGTTCTCGACTTCGATCTCCTCCCCTTCCCGGATTTTCTGGGCAAGGTCGGGATCAACGAGGATCTCAAACCGTTCACCATGGGATTCAAGGCGCGCTACAACAGCCTGATCGAGGGAGATCATCTCGGGCACCTACTGCTCGAATTCCTCGACACAGACTGCGACTTCTTCAGGTGTCATCTTCCTGAAGGTGCCTGCCTCGCTCGAGACAAGACCGATCTCAACAGTATTCACATCAAATTTCCCTTCGGTCGCTGCATGAAGTGCTTTGAGCCCAAGCAGAATCGCCTCTTTGCAGGAGTGTTCGGGATCATATTCCTCTTCAAAGACCTTCATCACTGCAGGTCTGCCGATTCCAATCCCGGTTGCCTTGTACTCAAGCAGGGTGCCCGAGGGGTCGGTCTCAAAGAGGTGGCATGTGCCGTCTGCGATACCTGCGATCAGCAGTGCTGTTCCATAGGGGCGGGCGCCGCCGAACTGGGTGTAGGTCTGCATATGGTCGCAGAGCTTCTTTGCGAGCGTCTCGACATCAATCGCCTCGTCATAGGAGACGCGGTTGATCTGCGACTCGATTCTGGCGCGGTCTACGAGAGCGCGGGCATCGCCGACCAGGCCGGAGGATGCAACCCCGATATGTGCGTCAATCTGGAATATCTTCTCGATTGACGAGGGTTCGAGCAGCTTTGAGCTGACCCGCTTGTCGACGATCAGGACGACTCCCTCTTTGCATTTAATTCCAACAGCAGTTGTTCCCCGCTTCACTGCTTCACGTGCATACTCGACCTGGTAGAGGCGGCCGTCCGGACTGAAAACGGTGATCGCCCGGTCATATCCCATCTGGTTTGGTTGTGGTTGCATGAAACTTCTCCATATCGTCTTTCGTGAGATATACTAATTCCTGACCTTTCATATCTCTTTTGATAAGGTCAATCTTTCCATCGGCATACATGATGCCGCTCTGTTCTTCAGAATTGATGATGCAGGTAAGCGGCTGCCCCGGCGTTTCCGGCCGCATTCTCTTCCTGAGGGCTGCAATGGTTCCTGATGTGGCGATGGTGGTGAGGCGGACCTGCGTTCCGTTGATGGATCTGATCGCGGCAATTGCGCAGCAGAGTTCCTTCTCCCTCCCCCTCCTGCATCTCACAACCAGCAATGAGTCCTCACGCAGGATCGTGGCGGCATTCACCTCCGCGGCAATACAATCGCCGTAGAGGGAGGTGATACTATCTGAGATTGCATAATAGAGTTCCCGGATCTCACAATCAAGGTCTGTTGGCATGATTCTGGTAAGGATATATCTCCGGTTTTCGCGGAGGGAGGGCGAGAAGTGCTTCATGATACCACCCGTGGACGCGATGTATCCAGAAAGAGATCGGGGATTGTTCCAAGAGCAGTCATCGTCTCCTCCTCTGTCATCCCAAAGAGCGATGTCAGGAGGATCATCTCCCTGACTGTCCGCTGGCCGAGGATTGATTTTGCACCGCTCCCGATCGCAAAGGAGAATCCAAACTTCCTCTGGAGGAGAAGGAGCCCGGCGTACCTGCCAAGCACCTTCTGGCGGGAATGTCCGCGGCAGGAGATGAGCTGGCTGATATCCAGGTGCACCGCGATCCGGTTCTCTGCGGCAAGCTTTGCTGTCACCTGATCAAAAGCGTTCCTCTGTGATCGGTGAAGATCGGTTATCAGATGAACGCCGCGGGTCTTCAGGACGCTCCGGTTAAAGGCGGCGTCACCTGCGGCAACCCCGATGATTGCGCGCTTCTTCTGCCGGATTGTGTTTGTGACCGCCTTCATTGTGCCTTCGGACACGATCACTCCCTGCAGAATCCTGATGCCATGATAGTCGCATGGGTGGTGATTGACTGCAATGAGGGTGTCAAAACCGCATTCACGTGCGGTCATAGCCATGCGTTGAAGTGTCGAGTCACCCTTGGGAAAGGGATGGATGAAGGCATCCGTGACCGTCATAAAAGAAAAGCGGGGTTATTTCCCCTGGTTTTTATGTGAGCGGATACTTGGACGTGTCTTTTCGGTACCGGTACCCTTGCGGCGCATGCCACGGCCTTTCATTCCGGCCGAGGTCTTGCCACGGAATACACGGTTCTTCTGGTCGCAGATCCAGTTCAGCGTCTTGTCGCTTCTGATACCCGGGTGGCTTCGATCGACAAGGATCACTTCATAGAATTTTCTGACCCCGTCTTCTCCAACCCAGTATGAGTTCAGAACTTCCATGTTCGGGTAGCGCCGTGCGGAACGCTCTTCTGCCATCCGCTGGATGCTCTTGCCGGCGGTGGTGCGGGCCATGCCCATGCGTGCGGTTCGCCTTCCGCGGACATATCTGGACTTTCTCCGGCCACCACGGCGCACTTGGGCGCGGACAACGATAATACCCTGCTTTGCCTTGTATCCAAGGGTGCGGGCGCGGTCAATCCGCGTGGGGTGTTCGATCCGGACAACGGATCCTTCATGCCGCCATTTCTGCATGCGGTGCCAGAGGAGTTTCTTTACCTCGGTCTCGTCAGGCTTTTTCCATGCCTCACGGACATACGAATACATTGATCGTGACATTTGTCTTCTCCAGGTTCGGCTTATCTTTTAAAGCCACATTCCTTGACGGGAGGTATCCCGTGATCTCTATACTTCAACTCCTGCGAACTTAAAGGATGCTGGTTATGCAGCACTCTTCTCTTTGGAGAGGACCCTGATCCCCTCGATCCGGGTTCCCGGATACTGTCCGAACTCATCCTTTTCAGCAGATTTTACCATATCCCAGATGGTCAGGAGTGCAACCGAGACTCCTGTCAAAGCCTCCATCTCGATTCCGGTCTTTCCATAGGTCTTCACGGTGACGGTTGCCTCGATATACTCATCAGTCTGCACAAAATCAACAGACACTCCACCGACCGGGAGGGGATGGCACATCGGAATGATCCGGAATGTCTCCTTCACGGCAAGAATTGCGGCGATTTCCGCGGTTGCAAGGACATTTCCTTTTCGTGTCGTTTTTTCCGCAATCGCCTTCAGCGTTTTACTGTCGAGATAGATTCTCCCCTGTGCGGTTGCTTTCCTGTGAATGTCAGGTTTCTCCGTGACATCGACCATCCGGACATGGTCGCCGTCGATATGGGTAAATTCAGCCATAAAAATTCAATCTCCATAGAGTATCTGTGCAATGAACAGAAGAAGATCGCTTGCGATCAGCCCGTCGCCAACTGACGCCGCCGCCTCTTCCCCCGCCCGGCCCGTTGCATATGCGGCGACTGCTGCTGCTTCGAATGCGGGCATCCGGCAGAGGAGTGCGGCTGCCACTCCGGTGAGAATATCGCCGGTGCCGCCGACCGTCATCGCCGGTACTCCTGTCCTGTTGAACCGCACCCGTTTGCCATCACTGATGAT
>Ga0163225_100043_pt1 | contig 38407 bp, 33 predicted proteins | sample MSEWel2016_04_06_2_FD_113145 | JGI IMG/M metagenome (GOLD analysis project Ga0163225, IMG submission 113145) | Subsurface microbial communities from deep shales in West Virginia, USA - MSEEL Well Study Marcellus 5H_2016_04_06 ... | reverse complement strand
GCGTCATCTCCTCGCAAAGGCAAATGAGGTAGAACGGCTCCGGGGTGCGGCATCCCGGAAGTATATCGAGCCCGAACGCGGGGATCTGAAACATATCGCCGCACAGGCGCTTCTTGACCTCGCACGATCCGGTAAAAAAGGAATGGCGATTATGAACGCGAAGAAAGAGACGGCGTACATGTTTATGGATGAGCTCTGTGCACTCCATGAAGCAGCACCGGATGCGGATATCGTCTATTATGCAAATCTCGAAGATCGCGGTCTTCCGAAGGTCAGGGGGGATGCAGAGCGGATCCGCACTGAAGCAGAAGAACGAGGCCTACCACTCACAATTCTTGGCTCACTGGACGAATACGGGGCACTCGGGGATGAACTTGGCCGGGCAATCCGTGAAAGGAACCCTGAGTATCTGCTGATCGTTGGTGTACCCCATGCCGTCCCGGCAGAATACACAGAAGGCATCACCGTCTTCTCAATTACTAACGGACCCCGGCAGGTGTCACCATTGCGTGAACTCGGTCACCGACATGTACTGGTGGAGATTGATCTCCATCCAAAGACCCTTGGAGTCCGCTCAATTGTGGAGAGTGAATTTGGAGCGGTGCTCAGGAGCATGAAATGCGCACCCTCCTGATCTCCGGTGACCGCTCTGGGTGCGGGAAGACGAGTATCACCCTTGCAATCTCTGCAATCCTGGCAAAACGAATGGCGGTCCAGACGTACAAGGTTGGGATGGATTACATTGATCCCTCATACCTGACCGGTGTCACCGGACGACCATGCCGAAATCTCGATAGTTATGTCCTTGATGCAGATGGTCTCCGGGGTATCTATTCGCATGCCGCAGCGGGTGCTGATATCGGTATCATTGAAGGTGTTCGGGGACTCTATGAGGGGTCCGAAGTACTCGGAGATACCGGGAGCACTGCCTCAATTGCAAAGGCACTTGGTGTCAATACAATCCTTGTCATCAATGCAAAGAGTATTACCCGGAGTGCTGCTGCCATTGTCAGGGGATTTCAGTGCTTTGATCCGGATGTGCAGATCAAAGGTGTGATCTTAAACAATGTATCAGCTGGAAGACATCTTGAGAAGGCGAAAGGTGCAATTGAGCACTTCTGTGGAATACCTGTCATCGGGGCAGTCCCCAATATGCCGGAGATGGAGCTCGCAATGCGGCATCTCGGACTTGTTCCCTACCGTGAAGGCAGCGAAGACAGTGCATTCTCAGATCGGATCAGCCTGATCACCAGGATTATTGAGGAATATATCGATATCGATGCCCTTCTGGCTATTGCAGAAGAGCCACAGAGTCCAGGAGTGCCTCATCCTGCTTTTGCAGACAAAAGAGAGCCGGATCTGAGGATTGGGATTGCCTATGATGAAGCTTTCACCTTCTATTATGCAGATCTCTTTGACCTGCTTCGTGCTGGCGGAGCTGATCCCCTCTTCTTCTCTCCGCTTCATGACAGGCTCCCGAATGCAGACGGCTACATCATCGGCGGAGGGTATCCGGAGCTCTATTCCGAAGCTTTGGAAGAGAATAGTTCCATGCGGGATGCTATTGCCGAAGTTTCAGAGAATCATGTCCCGGTATATGCTGAATGCGGGGGTCTGATGTACCTCACCCGGTCGATCACCAAAAAGAAAGGATGGCAGGGGCAGGCAAATGAATCCACTCATGGGATGTGCGGTGTCTTTCCGGGAGAGACCATGATTCCGTCCGGACGGGTGCTTGGATATGTTGAAGGGGAGTCGCTCACCGGTCCTTTTGGAAGAGCCGTATTCCGAGGTCACGAATTCCATTACAGTGAGATACAGATGGATTCGGATCAGCAGTATTCATTCCGTCTATCACGCGGGAAGGGGATAGATAGAGGCAATGACGGAATCCTTGTAGCAAACACCGTTGGCAGCTATGCACATCTCCACCCTGTAGCAAGTGCTGAAATGATCGCATCGTTCCTTGAGTGCTGCCGCCAGCCGGATACAAAGCAAAACTAATACATTGATCCTCTCTCCAATACACTATTATGGAAGTATATATCGATGGAACATTTGTTCCTGAAGAGGAGGCGAAGGTCTCGGTCTTTGACCATGGTTTCCTCTATGGGGATGGTGTTTTTGAGGGTATCCGGAGCTATAACGGGCGAATTTTCCGACTGAAAGAACATATCGACCGACTCTATGATTCTGCCAGGATGATCGATATGACTGTGCCTGTCTCAAAAGATGAATTTGCTGAGATCATCATCGAGACAGTCAGGAGAAACAGGGTTAGTAACGGATATATCCGCCCGATTGTCAGCCGTGGAATTGGTACAATGGGTCTTGATCCCCGCCACTGTCCAAAGCCGACTATTGTCTGTATTGCAATGGAATGGGGGGCAATGTATGGTGATCTCTATGAAAAAGGTCTGACTGCCGTTACTGTTGCCATTAGACGGAACGCACCTGACACCCTCCCACCCAATGTGAAGAGCCTGAACTACCTCAATAATATCCTCGCCAAGATTGAGGCAAACTACAAGGGTGGGGATGAGGCGATCTTCTTCGATACACAGGGCAGGATATCAGAGGGATCCGGTGATAATATCTTCCTTGTTAAGAATGGAATCATCTATGCCCCTCATACACTGACGAACCTGAAAGGAATCACCCGTGATATCCTTATCGAGATCGCAGAGCAGCTCGGCATCCAGTTGAAAGTGATAGAGCTTGGTTTCTTCGATCTCTATACCGCAGACGAGATGATTGTTACAGGAACTGCTGCTGAGATTGCTCCGATTGTAAAAGTTGATGGCAGGACAATCGGTAGCGGACGTCCTGGCCCCATCACCAAACAGATTATGGCCGCGTTCAAAACACTCACCGAGAATGAAGGCACACCAGTCTGATTTGGATGTCCGAATTCATAAAACACAGTCTGCTGGATAGATCAATATCAATATCTTTTTATTTCAAAAGGTCTACCTTGTATAGCACTTTTGTTGCATGGCTGATATAGTGTAGTGGCCAATCATGTCGGCCTTTCACGCCGACGACTGGGGTTCGAATCCCCATATCAGCATCATCTGCTTTTGAAATTTTATTTGAATTCTTCCTGCGTCTTTTCTGATAATACGATACGCGTTATTCCTTATCTGCTGACATTACCGGATATTTCAATCGATGATGCGGTAATGGTTCTGTTGAATGCAGGGTATACTGTTTATACTCCGGGATTACAGCGTATCCCAGGAAAGGGGGTGGAATAGGGGCCACCTTACCTTTCGTAGGAGGTGAATTTTATATAAAAGAAGATGATATCTTACTCACCTGAATAGATCTTCCATGCCTCGTCCACTGATGCCCCCTCTATGGTAATTGCGAAGATTGCATTTGTGAACCGGACGGCTGCATCTAGTCCTTTCTGATGGATGTTCCTGCCGGTTGCATTTCCTGCTGCCCCTCCGGAATGGATCTGGTCATAGAGTTCTGTTAAGAATTTCTTCTCATCAATGGATGATCCGCCAGCACAGACTACCTTTGTTCTACCAGCTGCAAGAACTGCCTCTTTCAGGAGATCTGAAGATTTTTCACCCTCCCTCTTCGGTGCATTCACCTTGACATAGTCTGCTCCAAGCGCAGCCGCAACACCTGCTGCCCCTGCGATGAGGTGTGGATCTTTCTCATCCTTCACAGCTGCTCCACGGGGGTAAATCCAGAGTACTACAAGAAGTCCGTTTTTATGTGCATCAAGGATCACCTGTTGTGCCTCACGCATCATCTCGCTTTCATATTCTGACCCGATATAGATGGTATAGCCTACTCCGGTGATGGCAAGTCCTGTCCTGTCACGAAGATCAACAACATCCTGTACCGAAAGGAGTAGAGGGCTATAGGGATCCTGTTGCGAGGTTTTGACAAGATGTGTCTTTGAATTTAGTTTCACGAGATACGGAATATCCGGAAAGTCCATTCCATACCTTGCAATAAGTCCATACTGTGTTGCAAAGACACCAATTTTTCCTTCTGAAGCGATTTTGAAGAGGTGCACAGGGTTTGCATCATCTTCATGAATATCCTCGCCAAAGAAGTCGTCATTGAGGTGCTCGACTTTCTGATCGCCGGCAAAGAGCATCAGGCGCCCGCTACCGCGTGTCACCCTCTGATAGTTTGCGATAAAGGTATCAACTGCCGCAAACGGTACATCAAGTGGAATCGAGAAGACATCTTCTGCAGTCATACCCAGAATATCATCCCGTACCTGATTAATGGTTGCGGATTGTTCAGGCAATATCTGGCAGGATGAAAGTGATGTATGTACCCAGAAGAGAAACTGGAATTTAAAAATAAGTGTTTTTTGTGAAAAAACTATCATAATGCCCACTGAGGCAACAACATACAAGATGAAAATGATGGGTATTCCCATACATTTTCACATAAAAGAGAAGGGTTCTATTTTCAGGACTTTTTCTGTCCTGTCAGTTTGATTTATTCGAGATGAATAACCTCATGGCCTTTATCCGGGTCTTTCCGGCAGGTGATCTCAAGAACACCGTTGATACAGCTCATCCTGATGTTATCAGGGTCCACCTGGGGAAGATCCACAACAGCAATCGGTGCCCTTCTCTCATGTGATACGATATGGAGACGGCCACCCTCAAAGAAGATCCGAATCTCTTCAGGATCGTATCCGGAGACATCAGTTGCGATGATCAGATCATCATTTATCTCATAGACCTCAACTGCATGCTCTTCTTCGTCAAATGGTGTCTCGCCGATGTTCACAGGGGAGCCATTGATAACAACACGGAATCCCATAACCCGTGGGGATGTCAGATCAACATCCATTGACTCAGCCATGATCTTCCGGACAGCGTCTATCAGTTCCCTGTATGCATCTGATGGTGATTCATTCATTGTTCTTTCACACTCATTTCTCTTCAGTCATTAGTTTTTCCAATTCTGTTGTTTGTTCCCTGATCACATCAAACTGTTTCCTTCCGGATGTCACAAGATTTCGGAGTTTTTCTGCAGCAGCTGCAATCTCCTCACCTTTCTCAAGGAGAAGTGCACGTTTTGCAACATTCAATGCTTTTTCCAGAACCTTCCGCTGCTCTTCATTATAGAGGTACTCCCATGACTGCCGCTCGGAGGCCTCAATTGCATCGCTGTCAAGGGAGGGCTTCACCCGCTCCTGTGCATGCCTGACATGCTCTTTTGTGACACGAATATTCTCCATTGCATCTTTCATCTCACTTTCGCTTCTGCCTCCCATCTTTGAGATGAAATCACGGATTGCATAGAGCTTTGCCTCACGGACAAGAGCCTCGATATCAGCACCGACAAACCCTTTTGTTTCAGCAACCAGTGAGTCAAGATCGATATCTTTTGCAAGCACACCCTCTTCATCCTTCAGGTATACCTTGAAGATCTGTTTCCTTCCTTCATCATCTGGTGGCGGGACAAAGATATGCCGTTCAAGCCGCCCAGGGCGCATGAGAGCGGTATCCATCATATCCGGTCTGTTGGTTGCACCGATGACAACCACATCTTTGAGCTCTTCAAGCCCGTCAAGTTCTGTTAAGATCTGGCTGACGACACTCTCGGTGACATGAGAAGAGCCGGAATAGCTGCCTCTGCGAGGCACAAGCGCATCAACCTCATCAAAGAAGATGATCGACGGCGATGCCTGCCGTGCTTTTCTGAAGATCTCCCTGACACCCTTTTCGGACTCGCCAACCCATTTTGAAAGGAGTTCGGGGCCTTTGATCGATATGAAGTTGCATTCACTCTCGTTTGCAACCGCTTTGGCAAGGAGCGTCTTTCCAGTACCGGGCGGACCAAAGAGGAGGATGCCTTTTGGTGGCTTGGTTGTGAGTCTCTGGAAGATATCAGGGAACTTCAGGGGCCATTCCACTGCCTCTTTCAGCTCTTCCTTTACCTCTCCAAGGCCGCCGACATCACTCCAGTGGATGTCGGGCACCTCAACGAGCACTTCACGCATTGCACTCGGCTCAACATGCTTCAGTGCTTCATCGAAATCCTCACGGATAACTTTCAGCTCATCCAGAAGTTCGGTCGGGATATCTTCATCCACATTAATCTTCGGGATGATCTTTCTAAGTGCATGCATCGCCGCTTCCTTGACGAGAAGGGAGAGATCTGCACCGACGAAACCATGGGTAACATCTGCGAAATGCGAGAGATCAACATCTTCTGCAAGTGGAACACCGCGGCTGTGAATCTGAAGGACTTCGAGCCTTCCTTTCTTATCCGGGATTCCGATCTCGATCTCACGGTCAAACCGCCCTCCACGCCGTAGTGCAGGATCGATTGCGTCAGGAAGGTTTGTCGCAGCGATAACGATCACCTGTCCGCGGCTTTTGAGGCCATCCATCAGGGAGAGGAGCTGGGCAACAACCCGCCGCTCCACTTCCCCTTTTGTATCCTCACGCTTTGGTGCAATCGAGTCGATCTCATCTATGAAGATGATCGTCGGCGAGTTCTCCTGTGCTTCATCAAAGACCTCTCGGAGCTTGCCCTCGGATTCACCGTAGTACTTACTCATGATTTCGGGACCTGAGAGTGAGATGAAGTGGGCGTCGACCTCACTGGCAACTGCCCGGGCGATCATGGTTTTTCCGGTACCTGGCGGACCATACAGCAGCACTCCTTTTGGCGGCTCAATTCCAAGCCGCTCAAAGATTTCCGGGTGCCTGAGCGGGAGTTCGATCAACTCGCGGACAAGCTGCAATTCCCGTCCCAGACCACCGATGTCCTCATAATGAATATCTGAAAAACTTTCTTTCCCCTTTTCTCCTTCATACGGTGTCTCCTTCAGCTCGATCTCTGTGTCTTCGGTGACAATGGCAATGCCCTTTGGACTCACTTTTGAGATGACGAAGGTGAGCGGATTTCCAAGGACATTCACCCTGACGGTCTGGCCGGCTGATACTGAACGTCCATGAAGCATTCGCTTCAGGTACTGTTCCCCGCCTACAAGCCGGATTGCCTGGGTTGGCTGAATCGTTACTTTAGTTGCATATCCTGCATCCAGCTTTTTGATCCTGACCTTATCATCAATCCCGGCACCGGCATTGCTCCGTACATTACCGTCTATCCTGATCACCGCACGTCCGGTATCTTCTGGAAAACCGGGCCAGACGATGGCAGCGGCTTTCTTTTTACCGGATATTTCGATCACGTCGCCTGAGACCAGGTTCAGCTGTTTCATCACATCGATTGAGAGACGGGCCATTCCCCGTCCGGCATCGCCATGTGCCGCCTCTTTCACCACAAGATCCATGTAATCCTTATCAGTTGTCATAATGAGTACCTCTCATTTACCATACGTTAGTGTTGTTTATTATTTATAGTTTTCTCAACATCCCAGATCTGAACGACAGTCCTCTTCTGATCATCTGCAAATCCCCTCATGAATATAAAAAGGTACTGTTTGAGCTGAACAACTTTCTATTGAGATGCAGATGAATCTCTTCAATACTACCTGACAATCGAAAGAAGAGTAAAAAAAAGGATATGGATGACGTATTTAGAAATTAAAGTGTTTGCTGACGATTTTTATTGCGCAGAAGTCTCCGCACATAGTGCAGGCATCTGTGTCAGCTGGAGAGCGGCTGTCACGAATATATCGTGCCCGCTCAGGATTCATCGCAACAGCGAACTGACGCTCCCAGTCGAGATCACGGCGGGCGTGCCCCATCTCGAGATCGAGCGCCCGTGTCTTCTTCAGTTTCACCATATCGCCCGCATGTGCTGCAATCCGGGATGAGATGACACCTTCATAGACTTCTTCGGGTGTCGGTAATGCAAGATGCTCGGCAGGGGTGACATAACAGATGAAATCTGCACCGGCAGCAGATGATGCAGCGGCACCGATTGCAGCAACACGGTCATCATACCCTGGTGCGATATCTGTGACCAGTGGTCCGAGCATATAGAATGGCTTTCTGTTTGTGACCCGCTTCTGTAACTGGACATTGGTCTCGATCTCGTCAAGCGGGATATGTCCCGGCCCCTCAATGATCGTCTGGACACCAAAAGCATTTGCCTTATCTGCAAGCTCAGCATTGATCAGGAGCTCCTGGATCTGTGCCCTGTCGGTGGCATCATGGACTGCACCTGCACGCATTCCGTTTCCAAAGGAGAGGGTAACCTCATGTTCTTTCATGATCTCTAACAGATAGTCGAAACGGCGGTAGAGCGGGTTCTCCATCTCATTGTGAAGCATCCAGGCGGTCATGAATGCGCCGCCACGTGATACAAGCCCTCCGTGCCGCCCCTGGTTCTGGAGACGCTTCATCGTCTCCCAGTTTATCCCGGTATGGATTGCCATGAAGTTTGTTCCGAGCTTCGCCTGATCTTCTGTTGCCTTGAAGAGGTCATCCTCATCCATATGCACTACGCCACCCTTTTTCCGGGCTGCTTCAATGAATGCCTGATAGAGGGGGACTGAGCCGACTGAAAGGTTTGTATTTTCTATGATACGCCGACGGATTTCAAGGAATTCGCCGCCCGTTGAGAGCTCCATCAGGGTATCTGCTCCTGCGAGCTCTGCCTGACGTGCCTTCTCGATCTCTTCTTCAATATCGACTATATCAGATGATGTTCCCAGTGAAGCATTGACCTTGGTTCTGAGCCCTTCGCCTATTCCGCAGATCTTAACATCGCGGTACGGGCTGATCGGGATGGTGATATGCCCTCCGGCAACACCGCGCCTTACATAGTCTTCTGTCACGCCTTCTGTCTGTGCAACGATCTTCATTTCGTCTGTGATGATGCCGCGTCTGGCATCTTCCAGTAAAGTCATAGTTACAATTATGGTAAAATACAAGATAAAGCCTTTTATTTCAGAAAATTAGGGCAAAATTACTTTATTTCTAAGCAATCAATATTGTTTTACCTAACTTGGATTCATTTGTGTTTTACTGATGAACATACTTTAATCCAAATTCAGAGCATATACAAAAGGAACCGGTGATCATGTGCACGTAAATTATGGTGGTTTTATTCCAATCAGCACAGTAGACTGGCCAGGCCGTGCAGTCTGTACACTCTTTTTCAGGGGATGTCCGGTCAGGTGCGATTACTGCCATAACAAACAGCTTCAGGATGGACTGGATTTTCGCCCACTCGATCAGGTTTTCGAACAGATTCGCTCATCCCGCATCGCGGTATCAGGCGTTGTCTTCTCAGGAGGTGAACCAACCCTTCAGGAAGAAGTCCTCTGTGAACTTGCCCGTCGATCAAAGAAAGAAGGTTTTTTAGTTGGACTCCATACAAATGGTGTCTTTCCGGAGGTTATACAAAAACTCCTTGATGAGCACCTGGTCGACCACTTGGCACTTGATATCAAGGCAAAATGGAACCGGTATGATAACCTGCTTCGTGAGCGGTATTCCGCTGCGGTAAAAGAAACACTCAATATAAGCAAAAACGCATATCATAAAGGAGAACTTCCGGAATTTCAGGTCGTCGTCACCTTATTCCGGGGATATGAAGACGAGGTCAAATATATATCGCGCGAAGCTGAGGGGCTGGAATTTGTTCTCCAGCAGGGAGTGTTTGGTATGGTTCAACCCCTCTCCTCAGATGAACTAAAGGCAATCGCAGACTGTTTATGTCGACCGGTAATTATCAGAACACGTGAGAACGGAGAATTTCACTATGAAGGTACTAGGATTGGTCGGACTACCGGCGAGCGGCAAGGGTGAGTGTTCAGCGGTTGCAGAGGAGCTCGGAATACCGGTTATTGTTATGGGGGATCTCATCAGAAGATATGCAGAAGAAGCGGGGCTTCCTGCAACTGATCAGCATCTCGGCACTATTGCGCGCCGCCTGAGAGAAGAGTGGGGAATGGCCGCTCTTGCAGAACTGACTGTTCCTGTCGTGAGGGAGCAGACAGCTCCGGTCGTCCTCATCGACGGTATCAGGGGGGATGCCGAGGTCGAACTTTTTAGAAGAGCGTTCCCTGATTTTACTTTAGTTGCTATTGACTGCCCCTTTGACATCCGGCTTTCACGCCTTCGTAGTCGTGGAAGATCAGATGATATGGTGAATGAAGATGAACTCCTCTCCCGTGATGAACGGGAATGTGGTTTTGGACTGGTACATGCAATGGATAGTGCAGATATACGGATAGATAATACCGGTTCACGTGAGGAATGTCGTGCTAAGATTGAAAAGATCCTGAAAACCCTTGTTGGGGGCATGGTATGATCTCGGGATATTATTTCTCTTCATCATCAAAAGTCTGGGATGATCCAAATTGGGTGATTGGGATCGAAGAACTGGGGTATGATGGGTGGGAGATCTCAGCAGATGGGAATTACCGACTTGATGATCCAAAAAAACGAGAACGGATTGATGAGATTATTGCCAGTACAAACCTGGGAATTACGGTTCACGCACCATATGGCGATCTGAATCTCGCCTCAATGAATTATCCGATCTGGCGTGAATCAATCCGTCAGATCTGCCTTTGTATCAAACATGCTGCGGATCTCACCGATCGGGTCACAATTCATCCCGGATATCTCTCGCCTCTTTCAAAGCTTGATGCCGGACGTGCATGGTCGCTTCAGAAAGAAGCGCTTGGCGAAATCGGTACAATCGCAGAAGAATATGGCGTACTTGCCTGCCTTGAAAATATGATCTCCATAAAGGAGTTTCTCTGCCGCGATCCCGGGGAGCTCTTTGGGATGATCGAGGGGCTGGATGGCATTGGTGTTACAATTGATATAGGGCATGCAAACACGACCGGAACCGTTGATGAATTCTTAGAATATCTTCCAAAAGCCGATCATCTCCACCTTCATGACAACCATGGAAGCTCAGATGAACACCTTTCACTTGAAAAGGGAACGGTGAACTGGGGCCGCGTATCTCGTGCGCTCCTTGATTCATATTCTGGTATTGTCGTTATTGAAGGGCGTGATCTCAAGGAGGCTGAAGAAAGCCTTGTTGTTCTTCGGGGGTGGCAGTAATATCCGGAGAAACACTTCATGTCCATTTTCTTGGAACCGCTGGTGCAGTTCCGACACCCCAGAGGAATGCATCCTGTCTTATGATCAGGCGGGGATCTGACACTCTCCTCTTCGATTGCGGTGAGGGAGCACAACAACAGATGATGCGCGTCCGGACCGGCTTCACCGTCGATGCAATCTTCATCTCCCACTGGCATGCCGATCATTACCTTGGAATATTTGGTCTTCTTGAAACAATGGCTTTCAATGGCAGGCGGGACCCAATCAGGCTCTATGGCCCCCGTCGCATCCACGAGATCGTCTCAATAATCAGGCAGTTAAACCAGGGCCTTTCATTTCCAATTGAAGCATTCGAACTATCGGATGAGGAAGAGATTCTCTTTGATGGATACCGGGTACTTCCTTTTGCCACCCGTCATGGGTGTGAAAGCTTTGGTTTTATTCTGGCGGAGGATGAACGTCCCGGCCGCTTTGACCGTGAAGAGGCGATAAAGCTTGGAGTTCCACCAGGTCCGCTCTTTGGCCGTCTTCAGCGTGGAGAAACGGTCACTGTGACAGCTCACGGGGAGCAGATACTCATCACCCCGGATGAGGTTATGGGATCCCCGCGACCCGGAAGGAAGGTCATCTATACCAGCGATACCCGTCCGCTGAGGAAATGGCCTGATATGGCTGTAGGATCCGATCTCCTCATCCATGATGCAACATTTGACGACCTGGAAAAAGACCGGGCAGATGAGGTTTTTCACTCAACAGCAGGCCAGGCAGCCATTGCGGCACAGGTGACGGGTGCTCAGCGACTTGCCCTTGTTCATATCAGTTCACGATACACATCAACAGCAAACCATATACAGGATGCAAAACGACATTATCAGGGCGAAATTCTATTTCCAAATGACTGTACAATGATTGAGATACCATTTCGGGACTGATTATTATGGAGGGGATACCTGATGAACCAGCAGATAGAGGGCCTCAGCCACCGTTATCGCGATATAATGACGGGGCTTCTTGCCCTCATCATCACCACGCTCGTGGCATCAGTTGCAGGCATATATCTTGGCTCAGTAAACAATCTGCTCATACTTATACCGGGCCTCATGATTCTTGTTCCCTCCTCTATCAATATGCGGGGTGCGATTGCAGGAATTCTCACCTCGCGTCTTGCATCATCGATGCACCTCGGCGCATTTGATATTAATTATCGTCGCGGATCAGTTCTCGGTGACAATCTCCGGGCAACGTTTATTCTCACCATTCTGATTGCAGCAATTGTCGGTATCATCGGCTTCATTATCGGAAAAGCAGCTGGTCTCGATATTATTACTGTTCATGAGATGATCCTGGTATCAGTTATTTCAGGGACGATTGCCGGGGTGATTGTAACGTTGATTACCCTTCTTGTCGCGCTTGGATCCTACAGGTATGGTCTTGATCTCGATATTGTCGGTGCTCCGACTGTCACAACTGCCGGAGACGTGATCACTCTCCCTCTTCTTGTGACATCAGCAATGATTGTCGTTAATCTTCCATCATCCTGGCAATCCATTCTCTTTGGTATCGTTCTCCTTCTGGTGGCTGTGAGTATCATCGGAATTCTCCGGGGAACAGATACCATTCAATCAATTATCAGGGAAGGGCTCCCTCTCCTTGCCCCACTCTGTATTCTCGGAACAATAGCAGGGGTCATCTACACAGAAGGACTTGAGGAACTCGTGGCAACAGCCGCCCTCTTGATTATCATTCCACCGTTTATGAATGGGTGTGGGGCGATTGGAGGGATTATCTGTTCAAAGCTTGCCACCGGTATGCATATGGGAGAGATCGAACCAAGCCTTATTCCCGGCCGGGAGGTATTCTCCGGTTTCCTGAACAATTACCTGTATGCTCTCATCATTCTGCCGCTTATGGCAGGGATTGCTCATTCAGCAGCAATGATGATGCATCTTGATACCCCCGGACTCTTTCTGATGGTCGTCATTACAACCCTTTCAGGACTGGTTGTTGTAACAGGACTGAATATTCTGGCATATGTGACAGCAAGCATATCGTTTTCATTAGGCTATGATCCCGACAATTTTGGGATACCGGTAGTAACAAGCAGTATCGATCTCCTCGGGGCAAGTGTGTTGATCCTGATCATCCACCTGCTGCTATAGTGATAAGTAGTGAAAGATAAATTAGTAATGAAGTTATGTTCGATCTTGATCGTCAGCCTGTCAACTTCAAGAATGTCCTTATTGAAATGAAGGATGTCTCTGAGTTAATGGTAGATCTGGCTTATTCCGCAATCCTTTTTGAAAGTAAAGAGATTGCAAATGAAGTTGTGAACCTTGAAGAGAGGATGAACCTTCTCCTGTACCAGGCACGCATCACCAGCATCCTTGGAGCGCGGAGGATGGAGGAGGCCGAATCAATGAGTGGTCTTCTTCAGATTGCCGAAGGTGCAGAGCGGATTTCAAATGCTGCTTCTGAGATCGCCATGGTTCTTTTAAAGGACATACGGATCCCTGCAAGAATGCGGCTTGCCTTACCAGAAGCTGAAGAAGTCACTGTCCGTGCCGAGATTCGGGAGGGGTGCGATCTTGATGGTGTTATCCTCGGCGATATTCGTCTCCAGAGTACAACAGGAATGCGGATAATTGCAATCCGGCGTGGACGTGTCTGGACATATGATCCAGATAAGGAGACCTACCTGAAGAAGGGGGATATCATCCTCGCAAAGGGACCTGAAGATGGTATTGAACCGCTTTATACACTATTGGGAACACCTCCTCCGGCAGATGAAGACATAATAGACGAAGCACTCGATGATCTCGACCGGGCAGTTCTCCTGATTGTTGAGATGAAAAATATCAGCGAACTGGCTGTAGGACTTGCATATACCGCCCTCCTCTTTGATAGTCAGGATATTGCCGAAGAGGTAGTCTGGCTCAATGAACGTATGGATTCGATGCGGCTGCAACTTGAACTCTGGGTTCTTGAATCTGCAAAGAAGATGGATCATGTGGAATACCTGCGTGGACTTCTTCACATGTCGGCATTTGCCGATGCAATCTGTAGTGCAGCCCTGTCAATTGTTGATGTGCTCATGCGTGATATTGAAATTCCGCCCATCTTCCAGAAGATTATCCGCGAATCCGATGAAATCATATCCCGGATTGAGGTGAAAGAAGGATCTTTCCTCTCAGGAAAAACCCTCAAAGAGGCATCACTTGGAGCAGTAACAGGGATGGTTGTCCTTGCAATTAAACGGGGAGATAAATGGATCTACCGTCCCAAAAAGAATGTACGGCTGTATGAAGGCGATTTAATCATCGCCAAGGGCCGACGTGACGGCGAATGCCGGTTGCTTGCACTCTGCAAGCCCGAAGAAAATCAACAGAGATGAATGGAGTTAAAATATGAGTAATTCTACAGAAATTGTCTATAGGCTTGGCCCGGGATGCGAGGTTGAGGATGTACAGGAAGGAAATATATATCTTGGAAAAGTTCAGGGTTTTGCCAATTTTGGCACGTTTGTCCAGCTGAATAATTCAATAAAAGGGCTGATTCATAAAAGTAATGCCCTGACACAGCACAGGGAGCGGGCAGATATTCTTGTGATGGTGGCACAGGTACGCCCAAATGGCAATATCGATCTCCGTGAAGTCCTCCTTGACAAATATGAAATTACACAGGTGAACAGGGCCGTCAAAACCACATATCTCTCTGATCTCGGTGACAAAGTTGGCAGGCGGATCACCGTAGAAGGTGAACTCGGACAGGTGAAACAGACGAGTGGACCGACCATCTTTACTATCATTGATGATACCGGAGTGGAGAATGCCGCAGCATTTATTGAAGCAGGTGTCAGAGCCTATCCGGAAGCAGATACCGGCGATATTGTCAGGATCTCCGGAGAGGTGATGAAGAGGAATAATCAGCTTCAGATCGAGGTATCTTCTCTCAGTCGCCTGGAAGGGGAAGAGGCAGCTCAGGTACGGGAGCGGATTAACGCAGCACTTGATAAAAGAGCTGAGCCTGCCGACATTTCCTTCCTTGTTGAAAGTGACACACTTGTGAAACTCAGACCGGAGATGAAAAAGCTTGCAAAGGTCGTCAGGCGTGCTGTCTTTACCCAGCAGCCGATTATTCTTCGCCATCATGCCGATGCTGATGGTATTTCTGCGGCTGTTGCGATTGAAACAGCAGTGGTCTCCCTGATCCGTGAACACATCTCTGAGAGCGATTCAGAGTATTATCTCTTTAAACGCTCACCCTCAAAGGCTCCCTTCTATGAGATAGAGGATATAACCCGTGACCTTGATTTCATGCTGAAGGATGCCATACGGTTTGGACAGAAACTTCCACTCATCTTCCTGATGGATAATGGCTCAACAGAAGAAGATATGCCGGCATACAAAGTGGCACAGGTCTATGATCTCGATGTCATTGTTGCCGATCACCATCATCCAGACGAAATTGTGGATCAGTTCTTACAGGCCCATGTCAATCCCTACCATGTCGGCGGGGATTTCGGACTGACTGCCGGGATGATCGGAACCGAGCTTGCACGAATGATCAACCCTCTTGTGGAAGAGCGGATCCGTCATCTTCCGGCAATTGCCGGAGTGGCTGATCGGAGTGATTCAATTGAACTTCCCCAGTACCTCTCGCTTGTTGCTGACGAATATCCAATAGCTGAGTGTAAAAAAATCGCTCTCGCCCTTGACTATGAGCAGTTCTGGCTGAGATTCAATGACGGCCGTGAGATCGTTAAGGATATTCTCAATCTAAGCAACAACCCTCTCCGGCATAAGAGGCTTGTCTCTCTCCTTGTGGAAGAGGCTGAGACAGCAATAGCAGAACAGGTGAAAACCCTGATGCCACATGTCGAAAGGAGAACACTTGCATCCGGTGCACATCTCTTCCTTGCAGATGTAGAGATGTATGCACACCGTTTTACTTTCCCTCCACCCGGAAAGACGTCAGGTGAGATCCATGATATCCTCTGCAATGAACATGATGGACAGCCGGTTGTTACACTTGGAATCGGCCCTGATTTTGTTGTCCTTCGTTCACGGGGCGTTCTGATGAATATCCCGAGAATGGTTCGGGAACTCCGTGAGGAGATCTCCGGAGGCGGTGTCAATGGCGGCGGGCATCTTGTTGTTGGCAGCATAAAATTTGTCGAAGGGATGAGAAATGTGGTGATCGAGAATCTCATTGCAAAGATTGGTGAGGCACCGATTGCTTAAGATTTTCAGTAAACTTGATTATCAGAATGGATTGAACCATAAATGCTTTATAGTATTATAGCCAAAATCTATCACCAGAGGTTAGCAAGATGACTGTGCCAGATAGCATTCGTGACAGGTATAACGAAACCCAGGACAGGATTTTGAAATACCTGCGTGGGGGTCTGCAGAAAGGCAGACATTTCTTTAAGTCGAAATATATTGCCCATGATCTTGGTCTCTCATCAAAAGAGGTTGGCACAAATCTTGCCATTCTTTCTGAGATCTGTGAGGATCTGGAAATAAAACGGTGGAGTTATTCCAATAGCACAACCTGGATGGTAACTGCAAAAGCCATATAATTTTTATTCTTGCACTTCCCTTTTTCTAGTATGTCAGATCATATTGTTGAGATTGTTGAGACGATCGAATTTGTCGCCCATATTGATGAAGAGAAAGATTGCCTGATGTCACAGGACCCTCCGGAATCTCTCTGGTTCAACATTGATGTTCCAAAAGGTCATGGACTGCATGCCGGTGACAGGATAAAAGTGACAATTGAGAAGGTCTGAAAGACCTTTTATATATCATCGATGAGCTTACTCATCATTTGTTTTTACCTTTGCTTCTGGTGAGACTGGTGACATCAGATACGTTTTTCGAGATGTTCCCGTGGCACTTCAAGCAGGATTTTATATGCATCGACACTTGTTGCAGAGATAATAAAATACATCTTCTTTTCAGATGAAACGAGAACACTCCTCATAGAGCCCGGTCCGATCACCTCGCCACCGTCAAGGATCGAGCCTGTCTCTGCATCGCAGAGGACATACCGGAATTGCGCCTGCCCCGGAAACTTCTCAGCTGTCACTTCTGTTCGTATGCGCCAGTATGGTGTATCCGGAATGGAAAAGATTGTTGAGACACCACCCCGTCTCTGATTAAGGGCACCAACAGTAATCCATTCAATGGTGTTTATTGCTTCAATCTGTGCAGTTGTATAGGGGGCAGATCCAAAGAGTGGAGAGACCTCGTATCGTTCACCATCTATGATCTGATAGGTTCGGCTCTGGAATGAACCCTTACCTGGCATATATACCCGTGGATATCCAAAAGGATTGTCAACAAGCTGTATGGTAGAGACAGGATACGAAAATAATGTATCTTCCTTTTCGAATGGTGTCAGGAAGATCGGATCTGAGATCTTCTCCGGAGGAACTGGGTCCAAAATGGCATCGCTCTTCCATGGAAGTGATAGTGACGGTTGCTGTACTGCAAATCCGATGATCAAAACAACAGCCAGTCCGGCAATGACCATAATGACATCTGACCGGTTCATATTACCACTATATTGTGGTTTGAATACATGTAGCTGTTGATCTGGTGAATCCTGATCCATGGGTGAATGAGCCGAAGATCATATGCATCAAGGGAAAGCTTCTTTAAATTAAGTGCTGAATGAGAAGTCATGGATATACCGATGCTCAGGACCTGGGCAATTTTTTATCTCCTGTCATTTGTCGTCCTGTTATTTGCTCTCTTCCTTTCAACACAGGGAGTGCTGCTCTGGGTCAGTCTTTTCCTTGTTATTCTACTTATCGGGGTCAATCTCTTTACCGTCTCAATAGAGCTCAAACGTAAAAGTATGAAAAAAGAGCGTTTAAAGACCCTGTCGAAAAATGAAGATCCAGAGTATCTTCTTGATCAAAAGAAACTCTGGTAATGTATTAACGAATCTCATTTTTTACAAGGATCTTCTGGAGAGCGTTATAATGGGAAAAGAGATGCTCAACGTCCCTCCCCAGATACTCGGTTTTCCCCATGACATAAAATCCACCTGTATTTAATGCACTATGGATTGTCTTTGCGAGATCATTCTTCTGCCCCTCAGTAAAATAGATGGTGACATTTCGACAGGTTACGATATCTACATATCGTGAAGCAGGGATTCCACTCATCAGATCATGTTTTCTGAAATGGATCATATCCTTTAGATGCTGTTTGACCTGATATCTTCCATCTGGAAGTTCGTTGAAATGCCTTCTGATGATTGCACTATTCAGTTTTTCAACAGTTTTTGCTTCATAGATACCTTCTTTTGCTCTCTGAAGGATCTTCTCATCAATATCAGTTGCATGGATGCTCACTGCCACACCGCTTTTGCGGGCGATTAGTTCATTGAGTATCATCGCAATTGAGTATGGCTCTTCACCAGAGGAACATCCGGCACACCATATCCTGATACGATTATGCTCGGCGATTACCTTTGGTATCAGATCTTTTCTCAGGATCTCAAATACCTCGGCATCACGGAAGAATTCAGTTACATTGATAGTGAGTGCATTGCGCAAAAGCTCCCATTCTGCAGGATGACTGTTTAAATACTTTGTATATTCGTCATATGTTCCTGTCCCGGTGGTTCGCATCCGGGAAAGCAGCCTTCGCTTGATATATTCCTCTTTATATTGAGAGCACCGTACTTTAAGGGTTTTTTCAATGAGGGTTTTAAGCGGTATGAGATCTTCCATATATGATATCAATCATATATTGTCTTTCGTCGGATATATAGGTGTTCAACTAAAAACAATGAGTTTGCGGATTTTGTTTGGATATCCGGAATACAGGAGATTTGTATCGCAATCTTTATCTCATCTCCTCTGCTACGTTCACACAATGAAGTTAATGGCTCCTCTTCTCATCGGAATAGGTATATGCTGCTTCTTGTCTGCCGGATGTATGACAAATGCAGCTATTGGAGCTATCTCTTATGAGGACTCGGGGTTTGTGATCCCAATTGATCTGACCCAAGGAGAGGAGATCCTTGTACAGATAATGCTTTATGACGTGAGCGGACTTCATCAGAAGGAGGAACAGCTTATTCTTAAGCGTTTCTCCCTCAGATCCGATCAATACGAGCTCTTCATTCCGGCACCTCTTCCTGTGGGAAATTATAAAGCACATATTACGCTCTTCCATGATGAACAAAGACTTGCTGGTCGGATCCTGGATTTTCACGTTTCCTGATATGAATGACCATGACAACTGACAGCTTCTCTGCCGATACGATCATTCACAATGGAAAGGTCTACAACCCATTCACCTCAGACTGGGAAGAAACCAGCCTGGCGATCAAGGATGGCTATATTCTTGGAACCGGATCCGATTACCATGGGAAGAAGATTCTTGATCTTAAGGGAAGACGTATTGTTCCCGGCCTGATTGATTCTCACCTTCATATTGAGAGTTCACTTCTCACTCCTGCGGAATACGGGAGACTCGTTCTTTCACATGGACTGACGACGGTGATTGCAGATCCTCATGAGATTGCAAATGTTGCCGGTATAGCAGGAATAGAGGCGATGATCCGTGATGGAGAAAGGACACCTCTTGATATCTTCTATATGCTTCCCAGTTGTGTTCCGGCAACTCCCATGGATTCAGCCGGAGCAACGCTTCTGGCAGGTGATCTCTCGCCTCTCCTTGCCAATCCACACGTTATCGGTCTTGGGGAAATGATGAATGTACCGGGTGTTCTGAATGATGATCCGGATGTCCAGGCCAAACTTCACCTCTGTCACATCATAGATGGCCATGCTCCGATGCTCTCAGGTGCTCTTCTTGACCGGTATATCAGATCCGGGATACAGAGTGATCATGAGTGTATCACCTGTGAGGAGGCACGTGAAAAGCTCAGGAAAGGAATGTATATATTCATGAGAGAAGGTGCGGCTGCACGCAACCTTCGGGATCTCATACCGCTCGCTGACTGCCGGACTGCCCCCCGCTGTGCATTCGCCACCGATGACCGGCATGCAGATATGCTGGATGCTGCCGGTTCAATTGATGATTGTATACGAATTGCCGTTGATTCAGGAGTGCAACTTGAAGTTGCCCTCAGAATGGCAACCCTCACCCCTGCAGAGCGATTTGGCCTTCATGACCGGGGTGCATTGGCACCAGGAAGAATAGCAGATTTCATCATTCTAGAAGACTCTGATCCTTTCTCTGTTGAGCGGGTGTTTAAGAAGGGTGTTGAAATCCGTGATATTCCCTATACCAGACCCGCACCACTCGGGACAAGATTTAATTGCAGGCTACCGGTGATAAATGACCTGAATATCAGTGGAGCCGGATCTGCTCGCGTCATTGGTATCATTCCCGGACAGATTACCACACGCCTTGAGATTCATAACGTCATTGGATCAAATCTCCCGGATATACAGTCAGATATCCTAAAAGCCGTTGTATGCGATCGATATCGTGCAGGCGGTTTTGGCATTGGTCTTGTCCGTGGCTTTGGTCTTGGCGAAGGGGCGCTTGCAGTCAGTGTTTCGCATGATTCGCATAACATTGTCGCTCTTGGGGCAGAAGATTCCGGGATCATTGAAGCAATCAATACTGTTGCCTCCCACAATGGCGCAATGGTGGTTGTTTCTCGTGGCAGGAAGACCATTCTGCCACTCCCTTGGGGCGGCATTATGTCTGATCAAGCATATCCTGACGTTGTGGCGTCATTGGTGGAACTTGACGAACATGCCCGGTTGCTTGGTGCAATTGAGAATCCCTTTATGTATCTCTCCTTCCTTGCACTTACGGTGATTCCGGAACTGAGGCTGACCGAGAAGGGGCTCTTTGATAACACCCTTTTTTCCAGAACCAGACTCTTCGTCGAAGAGTAAAAGAAGCGTTGTCAGACACAACCTTTATATATCCATATCATTTATGATATCAAGAGAAAGGAGTGTCTGATTATGGCAATCATAGACGAAAAACTCAAAGAAGCAATCGCTACTGTGGGTATCCTTCCACTGGCTACTGCTTCTAAAGATGGTATTCCCAATGTTGCCCCTATGGGGAGTATCTGGGTTATCGATGAGAAGACGATCTGGATAGGAGATAATTTTATGAAGAAAACGCTTCAGAATGTGCTGGAGAACCCTCATGCGGCTCTCTATGTCTGGAGCAGGGAGATTGGCGGATGCACACAGCTGAAGTGTGATGTAAAAGTTGAGAAGAGCGGGGAGAATGTGGAGAAGATGCGGGCGATGCTTCATGAGAATAAACCCAATCTTTCCGGAAAATCCCTTCTTATTCTCACCGTAACTGAGATCTTTAACTGTGCCCCGGGCCCGAATGCCGGGGCACCCCTCCAGTAATTTTTTTTATTTTTTTGGTATCATTCGTGCCTGAAGGCCGAAGAAAACCGAGTAGCCTATAGCATGAGCCTGATCAAGGGTTGTACTGTCAAATGAAACGAGATCATCTGAGTAAATGGCGTCAGGGGAACTGCGTCCGAGGATTCGGAAGTTTCCTTTATAAAGTTCTATATCGACTGTTCCATTGAGCCGCTTCTGGGTGGTGTCAATGAAGGCATTCAGTGCATGGTAGAGTGGTTCATGCACAAGTCCCATGTATGCAAGTTCTGACCACTTCTCATCAACCCCCACTTTGAATGCCAGCTCCTGCCTGGTAAGGCAGAGGCGCTCAAGATCCTTATGTGCTGCTAAAATCACGGTTGCAGCCGGATGTTCGTAATTCTCCCGTGCCTTCAGGCCAAGTATCCGGTCCTCAACCATATCATTTCTACCGATGCCATGCTTTCCGGCAATTGTATTCATAGCCCGGATAAGTGGTATACCATCCATGGCTTTGCCGTTCAATGCAATCGGCACTCCCTCTGAAAAGGTAATGGTAATCATCTCAGGAGTATCGGGAGCATCCTTTGGATTGATTGTCCAGTGATAAATCTCATCCGGAGGATGGTATGCGGGATCTTCAAGGAGTCCTCCTTCGATGCTTCTGCTCCAGATATTCTCATCAATACTCCAGGGTTTGTCTTTCACAACAGGAACCGGGATATTATGCTGTTCTGCATAATCAATTTCCCATTCACGGGTGAGATTCATCTCCCGCATCGGGGCGATGATCTCATATCCATGCAACCTGAAGATAAAATCGAACCTGAGCTGATCGTTTCCTTTCCCTGTGCAGCCATGGGCGACAGCAATGGCCCCTTCTTTCTTCGCAACTGCTACTGTCTCCTCGGCAATCAGTGGGCGTGCAAGAGATGTTCCCATCGGATAGCCTTCATAAGAGCCATTTGCCTTGATTGCCGGGAATATATGGTTCTTAACAAACTTTTCCGTTGCATCGATAGTATAATGGGCATCGGCAATTAGCCTGCCTTTCTCTGTTGCCATCTTCAATTCATCTTCAGGCTGGCCGACATCTACTGCGACGGTGACGACACGATCATACCCATACCGCTCCTTTAACAAAGGAACGCAGATCGAAGTGTCAAGACCTCCGGAAAAAGATAATACTACGGTTTTCTCTGACATGGTAACACATTGATCCTTTCCAGTATTGTAATCTTTCAAAAGCAATGAGCTTTCTTCTTCAGGTTTCCAGACACCATGCAGAATTAATCAGACTGCCACAAAGGCTATCATCAGTCCCGGATATACATTCTCTTCTCAGATGCCGACAATCCCTCGATATGTACTTGCATGCATTGCTCTCCTTCTTGCAGGAGTACTGGTATCAGGATGCCCGTTTGGGGGAACGCCATTAAATGATATCCCTCCACACATCCGGGCAGCTAATGAGGCACTTGAAGAACTCAGCATTATTGAAGGCAGGATAAATACCTTCACCCTTGATGATGAGATATATGAGATCGATATCCTCTTTGCTTCGATGGAGGAACTGCCGGAGGATGATGAAAACCTGATGGCACGATATACCGCATACCGTATCTGGACAGATGCATTCCGATCAGCAAGCAAGGTGGTAAATGATGACTATTCCCGATTTAATACACACCTGAAAAGGGCGGAACAGTTTTATGACGCATTCAATTATGTGGATTGGAAAAGAGAGCTGAACGAAGCACAAATGGTGATTGAAGAAATGGAGCAAACCAGTCTCTCTGCTGCATACAGCCTTGACACCATTCCCGAAGATCTCTTCTCTTCAAGAGAGTATGCAGAGCTTCTGAGAACACGGGCCGCAATCATGAAGCTACATCGCGAACTCCCATTCCTCAGAAGTGAACTGGATCTGTTGCTCCGTGCCGGATAAGCAGCCTCTCCCTCCACCACCTACTCATTAAATCACAACTCATTTACCTTCTGAGGCATCAGAATATCTATATGCCCAGAGATGAGCTGATCATTGTTATTGCAGGGATAGCTGTTGTTCTCATCATTGGTTTTTTTGTACAACAGCCTGCGCTCCCTTTTTCTCTTCCCGGGGATAACGGTGACAAAACCCTTTTCACCCCTGATGTGGTGCCAGAAACTCCTCCAATACCTGATCAGATCAGAATCCCTTCCGGACAGCTTACGCAGGTTGTCTTTCAGATTCCAGCTGATGAGCCAGGTACCGTAAACACGAAACTGCCTGATCACGTGAAACTACTGACAAGCGATACTGCCCGGTCATATAGTTGGTACTACGGAGAATCATTTTATACCTGGACAATTCATATCCCGGCAAACCGGTACAATTATTTTGCAACATTGCCCCGTGATAAACCAGCACCCGCCGATTATATTATGTCCGATCGTGGGAGGGCCGAACTGGATCTCGTGATTCAGGATCTCATCTCTCTTGCAGATTCAAGAAATCTCAATGAGGACCAGAGACGCGATATGGTTATTGCCTTTGTCCAGTCGCTTCCAAACAACCGGTGGGGGGCTGTTGTTGATTATGATGAGTATCCCAGGTACCCTATCCAGACACTGTATGATGGAGGTGGTGACAGCCAGGATACAGCCATTCTTCTCACCGCACTCCTGAGGCTCCTTGGTATTGAGGCATCGCTTCTTGAGACACCACGGCATTATGCAGTTCTCCTGCCGCTGACTGAAGCCGATAAGAATGCAAATAAGGTGTACCTGTACCAGAAAGATGCAGAGACAATCCTGAAAGGAAATTATCTTGATGATAATAACAACATCCGGGATTACTATCACAATAATCCCGGGGTTCTGAAGAACAGTTACATTTACGTAGAATCAAATATTCCCGGACATCCCATGGGCTCATTGCCTCTCCAATTCCGAAATGCGTATATACAGAGTCTCTACGATGTTAATTACCGACCGGAGCTACCAATCCCCGGAGCAGTAATCCATCATCCCGTACGAAATCCGGATGCTGATCTGAGTTTTCGTGCCCGACTTGTTCACGCTGATCAGCGGTATGCGTACTATCAGGTCTACAGTACCATCACAAGTATTGGAACCGGTCCTGCACGAGACCTCATCGTTGATATAACTGCATATCCTGCAGATGGTATGGCTGATTCCTGGATATTCACCGAATCTCTATCAGTTCCACCTGTACCTGAAGGTGAAACCCGGGTTGTTGAAGGAACCGTACAGATTCCAAGAAACGCTGAGGCTCAGATAGAATGTATCCTAAAAGGCCCCGGTATCGAGCAGAAAAAGCGTCTGAGTGAAGTTTTTTATACCTGAACAATATTTATAAAAAAAAAAAGGAGCCCCGGTTATTGGAGATAAAATCCAAGGGGCTCTATTGTCGTATCATTCTTTTTATATGCATCAATTGCCATTGCAGCAGCATCTGCTGCCGGGATGGTTGTAATATAGGGGATCCCATAATCAACGGCAATACGCATGATCTGGTAGTGATCCTGTCGTGAGCTTTTATCTGAGGGAGTGTTAATGATCAACTGGATCTCACCTCTCCGCATCAAATCGATGACATTAGGTGATCCCTCCTGCACTTTCCGGACCAGGTTCATCCGGATGCCTGCCTGGGCAAGATGCTGGACTGTACCTGACGTCCCATAGAGTTCAAGCCCGAGATCCTGGAGTTTTCGTGCTATTGGTATGCTGACCTCTTTCTGGTCGTCATTGACGGAGATGAAGATATGGCCTTGCAAGGGAAGTGTATTATCCGCAGCAAGGCTGGCTTTGAAAAAGGCACGTCCAAAGTCAAAATCAATCCCCATTACTTCACCGGTACTCTTCATTTCAGGACCAAGAACTGCATCAACACCCGGTAGTTTGTTAAAGGGAAGGAGAACCTCCTTTACTGCTACATGGCGAATATCGCGTTCGGTATAGCCGATCTCAGATATACTCTCTCCAAGCATGATCCGTGCAGCGATTTTGGCAAGTGGTATCCCGGTTGCCTTTGATACAAAGGGTACTGTCCGGCTTGCCCGCGGATTTGCTTCGAGGACATAGACCAGATCATTCTGGATTGCATACTGGATATTGATGAGGCCGACAACGCCAAGACCAAGAGCAAGTTTCCGGGTATATTCCGAAACGGTAGCGATCGTCTCAGAACGGAGCGACTGGGTTGGTATGACACATGCCGAATCCCCTGAATGAACTCCTGCCTCTTCAATATGCTCCATGATTCCTCCGATAAGAACCTCGGTTCCATCACAGACTGCATCGACATCAAGCTCAACTGCATCCTGCAGGAACCTGTCTATCAGAACAGGGTGTTTTTTACTGACCCGGACGGCTTCCTTGATATAGGTCCCAAGCTCGATATCATCGTGAACAAGCTCCATTGCCCGGCCTCCAAGGACATAAGATGGCCGGACAAGGACCGGATAGCCGATCCGGTTTGCAATGGAGAATGCTTCTTCTTCAGAATATGCTGATCCGTTTGCAGGGCTTGGAATCCCAAGTTCTTGAAGGAGGAGACTGAAACGGTCACGGTCTTCTGCTATATCCATCGCATCAGGAGTTGTACCCAATATCTGAGTGGAGAGTCCGAGACGTCTGATCTCCTCGTTGATCGGAATGGTAAGGTTGACGGAATTCTGCCCTCCAAACTGTACCATGACGCCATAATAGTCATCACTCCGAAGAATGTTCATGACATCCTCAAGCTGCATCGGCTCAAAGAAGAGTCGATCTGAAGTATCGAAGTCTGTTGAGACCGTCTCGGGATTATTATTCACAACATGGACATCAACACTGCGTTCTCTGAGTGCCTGGATTGCATGAACAGTGCAGTAATCAAACTCAATCCCCTGCCCGATCCTGATCGGCCCGGAACCGAGAATGAGAACTTTCTTCTCTGTATTCTTCGTCAGTTCACATCCGCTCTCCCAGGTAGAATAGTAGTAGGGAGTCTGTGCCGGGAACTCTGCCGCACAGGTATCAACCATCTTATATGTCGGATTGCCGGTTATTGTTTCGAGATCAGCAATGGTTTTCCCAGTTCGTTCGGCAATTTCGGTATTTGAGAAGCCAAATTTCTTGGCTTCCTGTAATTCTCTGTCTGCAGATTCCGGGGAGAGTGATTGTTCGAGCTCAACGATATGCCGGATTTTTTCAAGGAAGAAGGGCTCTATTGAGGTGAGGTTATAAATTTCCTCTAATGAGAAGCCGATTCGAAACGCATCAAAAAGGGTAGAGAAACGCTCATCGGTTGGACGCTGAAGTATCATCCGTATTTCATCGGGATTGGTATGAACCGTCACATCAGTGTCTATTGAGCGGAGTGCCTTTTTGAATCCCTCTTCGAGGGTCCTGCCTATTGCCATCACTTCACCGGTGCTCTTCATAGCAGTGGTAAGCGATCGGTCTGCGGTCTTGAATTTATCAAATGGCCAGCGGGGAACCTTCACCACCACATAATCGATAGCAGGTTCAAATGATGCAGGGGTGCATCCCGTGACTGAATTGGTTATCTCATCCAGCCTCATCCCGATAGCAATCTTGGCAGTGACCCTTGCGATCGGATATCCGGTAGCTTTTGAAGCGAGAGCAGATGAGCGGGAGACCCGTGGATTTACTTCTATAACCCTGTAGTCTCCATCTTTAAAGGCAAACTGGACATTACAGCCTCCCTGAACGCCAAGTGCTCGGATAATTTTGATCGAGGCTGTCCTGAGCATCTGGTACTCATCATCCCTGAGGGTAAGGATTGGGGCGACAACAACACTCTCACCGGTATGAACCCCCATTGGATCGACATTCTCCATACCACAGATGATGATACAGGTGTCAGCTGCATCCCGCATAACCTCAAATTCTATCTCATTCCAGCCTTTAACACTCTCTTCGACAAGTACCTGCCGGATTCTTGACCTTGAGAGCCCCATCTCGACGATCCGTCGGAGTTCCTCCTCGGTTGTGGCAACTCCACCGCCAGATCCTCCCAGTGTATATGCCGGGCGGATGATTGCCGGAAGACCAACCGTCTTTAAGGCTTCATCAATCTGATCGAGGTGGGTCAGGATCATCGATTTTGGTACTGGTTCGCCAATCCTGTCCATCAGGTCACGGAACTTCTCCCGATCCTCTCCCATATAAATAGCATTCAACGGGGTGCCCAGGATCTCTATGCCCTCGAGTGCTCCGAGTTCGGCGAGTTCAGCGGTGAGGTTTAGCCCGGTCTGTCCGCCAAGACCACTTAATATTCCATCCGGCTTCTCTTTTTCGATGATCCTAGCAATGATATCGGCTTTTAGTGGTTCGACATAGACAACATCCGCAGTCTCCGGATCGGTCATAATGGTAGCCGGGTTTGAGTTAACCAGAACTACCGAGATGCCCTCTTCCCTGAGTGCACGACAGGCCTGTGTTCCTGAAAAGTCAAACTCGGCTGCCTGCCCGATCTGGATTGGACCTGATCCAATCAGCAGCACTTTTTTTATGTGAGATAATTTAGGCATCCGGAATGCTCCTGTAGATCATATCAAAGATTTGTTCTTCCGTATCATGCGGCCCGCCGTGGGCTTCCGGATGGAACTGGACGCAGGAGATATTCAGGTAGGGATCAACAAAACCTTCGAGGGTGTTGTCGTTCACATTGGTATAGCTCACCCTGGATCCCTCCGGAAGCGAGTCCGCATCAACGACATACCCATGATTCTGAGTCGTTATGGATATCGTTCCATCACTGCACCGTACCGGCTGGTTTGATCCCCTGTGTCCGAATTTCAGCTTATGGGTATCCCCTCCAAGGGCAAGTGCCAGAATCTGGTTACCCATGCAGATACCAAATATCGGGATCTCTCCGATGTATCGTTTGACGGTATCGATTGCATGTGTTGCACGTTTTGGATCGCCGGGTCCATTGCTGACGAAGAGTGCCTGCGGTCTGCAGGCATCTATCTCCTCTTTGGTTGCCGTGTAGGGGAAGACATATACATCCGCATCCCGCTTTCTCAGGCTGATGACGATATTCTTCTTCACCCCAAGATCAAGGACGGCAATCCGTTTTCCTTTGCCCCGTACATGATAGGGATCAGTGCAGGTGACTGACTGTATCAGATCGAGATCTGAGATCTGCGGCGCCTTTCTTGCCATCTCGACTGCATACTCTCCATTATCATCCCCGACAACCAGTGCCGATCTGAGTGTGCCATGGAGTCGCGTTTTGATGGTAAGCATTCGTGTGTCGATTCCTGATAGTCCATGCAATCCCTGATCCTCAAAAAAAGTGATTAACGAAGGATTGTGTTTTGGGAATTTGCACACCTCATGGGTGATACATCCCCGTGCATGGATGAGAGGGTTCTGAAAATTAGTAAAATCTACACCATAATTGCCGATGAGAGGATAGGTGAACATGAGAAGCTGTCCCGCGTAGCTGGGATCTGTCAGCGCCTCCATATATCCTGCCATCTGTGTGGTGAAGACCAGTTCTCCGGTGCTTTCTCCTTCAGCACCAAAACCCTCTCCTACAAAAAAGTTTCCGTCTTCAAGCCCCAAAACCGCCTTCATGAATGACCATATTCATTCTGTTTCCATCTCATATTAACAGTAGGGGCAGAATGGTAGTATATATTGTGATATTGGATTGATGTGTGATCTCTATCCTGTAAAAATAACCTCGTTTCCCGATTGTTTGTCGAATTATAGATTTTTTGTATGCGCGACCGGGAAAAAAAGATGGATTATCGGGAGAGGATCGCCATGATGATCTTACCGTATGCCGGCCGTGTGATGACGACTCCAATCAGTACGCCAAGGATGGTGATGATTGCAAATCCACGGAGTGAGGAGAGATCCATTACGGCAAGCGGAAGCATCGCGATGATCATCGTGGAGGCGGCAACTATGATGATGCCAAGCGCCCGTGCGAGCCTTTTTAGATAGACATTTGGTGAAGGCACCTTTCCTTCATGAAGTACTTCATCGGTTATGACAACGAGCTGATCGATGCTTGTTCCAAGGACTGCGATAAGACCCGCAATTGCCGCAAGATCGAGCTGGGTGAAGTACCGTGCAATTCCAAGAAGAATGATGATCTCCGAGGTATTAATCAGGAGCATCGGAATGACGATACTTGGTTCACGGTACCGGTAGTAGACGACCAGCCCCACTGTGAGGAGTGCGATGATACCGGCGATGATACTCATTGTCTTAAAGTGTTCTCCAAGGGCTGCCGAGACCGATCCGGATCCGGCTATGGTAACATCAACCGGAAGTGCACCGGCACGAAGATGAATCTCCAGGATCATCGCCCTGTTCAGTGCATTTTCTCCAACACCAGTTGATGCGACAAGGTTTCTGACCTCCTCGACCTTCAGTCGTGAAGCAAGGTCTGCTGATAACGGTGCACTATAGACGATCTCATCGTCCAGAAGCATCATCAATTCATGATCGGTTGGCCGATCTGTTGCCCCGGTCCGGATAGCAGCTTCCCGTAACGCTTGTGCGCCTTCATCGTTGATGGTGAAGGGTACACCCCAGTTGCCGCTTCCAATCGGGTGCTGTGCAGGGTTACCGACACTTGTTATTGCATCGCCATAAAGGACATGTTCAGTCTCATTTCCGGTGGTCTGAATCCTGATATCGAATTTTCCCTGCTGTCCGACGATCTCCTGGGCGGTGATCATATCAACGCCAGCAAGTTCTATCCGGATATACCGTGAGGCACCACCAAATGTGGTGAGGGTGTTTACCTTGGCATCCCTTGTTCCAAGGCGGTTGATCTTCTCTTCCAGGATGCGTTTGACGGTTTCTGCGGTTTCTGGGCCCACACCAATCTCATAATTGGTAATAGTGGCGCCGTATCCGGCAAATACCGGTTCCAGTTCTTCCTGAGTGAAGTGCTTTCGTATCTCAACAACATTTGCCTCTATGAGTGTTACCTCTGTATCGAGATCTTCGGATAGTCCCTGAACGAGTTCTTCAATAGATCCGGTTGTTTCGAATGTGACAAGTTCTGCCTTATACTCAAGCTGTATCCATGATCCACCTTCAAGATCGAGTCCGAGCTGGACATTTCCCTGAATGCCCTTGTCAAAGGCGGGTGGAAGGAGATAGATCGAAGCGGCTGAGAGAATAAGTGCTGCTATGAGCACAAGAATGCGCCAGTCTCTCATGAGTGGATGGGTATCATCTTTTGTCATCTTTTCACCCCTTTTGCAGACCTGCCACTCTGCACATACCATTTCAGAAGTCCGGCATTGAACATCCAGGTGTTCATCAGATCAATGAGAAGGCCAATCAACAGGACTGCTGCAATCTGCATGATGATCTCTATTCCTCCAATCCATGAGACAAACAACAGGGCAAGCACTGCGGAAAGAGTTGTTGTGGTCATGATAAAACCTGTCCTGAATGCATTTTTCAGTTTCTCCTCAAGTTTGCCCTGCCGTTTCAGGATACGGGTTGTCAGGAGAATGTCGCTGTCAACAGAGTAACCGATGAGCATCAGGAGCGCTGCTGTTGTTCCAAGTGAGAGGGGAAGGCCGATTACATCCATGATTGCTGCGGTTATGAGGATGTCAGTAAGTGCAGCAAAAACGACAGCAATAGAAGGTATCGCGGTTCTAAATGCGATGAATACGATGATTGCCATCCCGATGAACGAGAATAGGAGGGCTAAGAGTGCCTGCTGCTGGAGTGTCTGGCCAAATGACTCTCCTATCTGATCAATTTTTGCATCAGGATAGCGGGCTGAAATATCCCGGGAAAGAGATCGGAACTCTTCATCTGACATCGGTCCAAATCTGATATAGTTTCCTCTGTTCAATCCCTCACCAATACTGATCAGAGGATATGCCGCAAAATATGCCTCCATCTGGTCGGGTGTATCATCGCTCATCACCGTTACCGCTGTTCCTCCGGCAAAATCAATCCCAAGATTGATAGGAACACCGGAGATCATAAAATTGGCTCCGATGATGATGATCCCAAGAAGCGTGAGGACAAGTGGCACTGCCATCATCTGCTTTGGAGGATATTTATTTACAAGATCGTACAGGTCAAACGCCATATGGGATACATTTACGATCTGATTGTTTAAATTATTGGCTATATACCGGAAGCAGTTACACTGCTTTCCACCAGATTGATGTACGAAAAGAAAAACGTCCCGGCCGGGACTTGAACCCGGGTCAAAAGCTCCGGAGGCTTCTAGGATGTCCACTACCCTACCGAGACATGTGCAGCAAGAGCCGTGATGCGGGCATTGCGTCTAGATAGATCTGTGTAAAAACAGATAAGGATATCGTTAACGGTGATACTGGTGCCAGATTTTGCATGCGCCCTCATGTGAGACCATACAGGGGCCAACCGGAGAGCGTGGGGTGCATGCGGTGCCATAGAGCGGGCAGTCGGTTGGTTCGGCGAGACCGCGGAGGAGCTGGTCACAGATGCAGGCGGAGCGCTTCTCGATATGAGGAATTGTCTTATTGAATCTCTTGAGCGCGTCGTATCTGTCAAATTCAGGCTTTAATGCAAGGCCGGAACTCGATATGACCGGAAAACCTCTCCATTCGATGTCACAGGGGGTGAAGACTTCGTACATAAGGGCTTTTGCCTTGGTGTTTCCTTCTTTTGTGACAGCCCTTGGGTAGGCATTCTCCACCTGCGCCTCATTGTTATTGATCTGTTTTATGAGCATGTACAGGCCGAGCAGGAGATCTTCTGCTTCAAAGCCTGCTACAACCTGGGGGACCGGGAACTGCTCATATTCCTCATATCCCATAACAGCGCATACATGCCCCGGCAGGATGAAACCATGAAGATCCGCTTCTCCCTGGCTGAGCAGCCACTGCATGGCAGGAGGAACGACCCTGTGGCACGAGAGGATGCTGAAATTTTCTGGTGGATTCTGGAGTATTGTTGCGGCAACGGTTGGAACTGTCGTCTCGAACCCGACTGATATGAAGACAACTTCCTTATCGGTGTTCTTTGCGATCTCAACAGCCTTATGAATGCCCTGGACAATACGGATATCACCGTCAGCTGATTCGAGCGATCCTTTTGATCCCGGCACCCTGAGGAGATCGCCATAAGTGGTGATGATCTTTCCTTCTGCTGCAAGGTCTATTGCACAGTCTATCTCGCCTGCTGGTGTGATGCAGACAGGGCAGCCGGGCCCCATCACGACCTTCAGTTCTTTTGGAAGTACGCTCCGTATCCCATGCTTTGCAATAGCTGCTTCGTGTGTACCGCAGACGTGCATGATCCTGAGGTCTGATTTAATCTCTTCATGAATTGCCCTGATGATATCCTTTCCAACCGCCATAGAAATTCTCTCATAGTAATGTAATCCTGCCAGCCAGAAAAGGGTGTATGGTTCTGAGGAGAGTTTACCTTATTATCTCCTATGAGTTTAGAGAATGTGGGTATTCTGGAACTTCTCAAGGAAGAAAGATTGAATGGTCTTCTTCTCATTATCTGTGAGTGACGTGACCCAGGGTTCTGCACCAGGGCGGCTGAGCGAGTTGATATGGATGAGATCAGGATTTATCCGCACTGCTGCATCACGCAGGAGATAGAGTTCCTCTTCAGTAGTATTTATACCGGGAATGAAGAAGATCTCAAGCCAGATTTTTCCCTTAAATTCTTTTCTGAGTGCAATGAGGCCATCGATCATCTTTTCTGAGGTGATGCCTGGCGGTGGCCGGTTGATTTGTTGGAGGATCTTATCGCTCACTGCATCAAGTGAGGGGAGAATAAGGTGTGCGGTTCTGATTTCATCCCTGATTGCCGGGTCATGGAGGAGGGTGCTGTTGGTGAGAACCGCCCGTTTGTATTCAGGATGGTGTGTTCTGAGATATTCAAGGATGTCACTGATTCCCGAGTGGAGTGTCGGCTCACCGGTTCCGCCGAGGGTGATATAGTCGATATCCCGCTTTATTCTGAGGTAGTGATCGAGTTCCTGCCGGATCTTTGAGAGTGGGGCATACTCTCCCCGTTTGGCTGTGATATGGATGGTTGTACCGCATTCGCAGTAGACACAGTTCAAGGAACAGCAGTTTCCCGGTACAAGATCGATGCCAAGGGATCTCCCGAGGCGGCGGGAGCGGACCGGTCCGAAGAGATATCGGTATTCCATTATCGTCGATACATATCTGTTGTGATATGGGATACGTCTTTTCAGCAGGTGGAGCTCTTGCAGTGGTGATGGTTAGTTCATTAGAAACAAGATGAATGACCCGGGATTCGGATCAGATCTTTTATCGTCTGATCCGGCTGAATGAGTGTATGTTTGCAGTTTCTACGTACTGCCTTCATCGTGAGCCACTCGGAATTGCCCTTGAGAAGCTGGCTTCTGTCACCGGCTCTGTTGAGGTGATGGATGATGGCCTTCATTTCATTGATACTCCTGAGATCCTTCTCTCCTATTCCTTCTCGTATTCGATTCATGCGCCATCACGCGGAGTGAATATCGCATCTCTCCTTGAACCGATCAGAATGGCAAGCGTCCAGGTAACAGATGAATGCTTTGCAATTGCAGCTGAGGTGAATGCCCCGGTGATCGTCCATCCCGGCTATTTTGCATGGTTGGAGGAGCGGGAGATGGCAGAGCGGCAGATGCTGAAGTCCATCGCCGAGCTCCGGGTATTGGCAGAAGAGAGAGGGGTTGAAATGACGGTGGAGAATATGGGGAACTGGGATTATTTCTTCCTCCGAACCCCATCAGAGCTGACGCTTATTGACGGGACCAGCTTTTGCCTTGATATCGGCCATGCCCACCTGAACAACTGCCTGCCAGAGTTTCTGACCTATCCCTTTGCCCATATTCATGTTCATGATAATAACGGGACTTTGGATTCGCACAGTCCGGTCGGTGAGGGTACCATCGATTTTTCCGCAGTCACAACAGCAATTCAGAGGGAGAAGGTGATTCCGGTTATTGAGGTTGAGACACTTGAAGGGGTGCTTGAAAGTGTCAGAAGGCTTGGATTCTGATAGCCCGGATATGGTTGCCTGATTATGATGCAGGTTTGAGTGGCGATGGGTGCAGTGGGTGCGAAGAGCCATCGACCATCCGTTGGATATAGGAAATCCCCGGCAAAATACGTCCCGAATTATGATGCATTCCGGAAGGTATTAAAACAACGCTGGCTTACGATATAATGCAACTTCTCATGAATTTGGGGGTTACTGCCGGTTTCAGAGGCTCAGTTCTCCGGAATGCGTGCAGATTAATCAGGCAACTTATTGTCTGGTACAGCAATCGCCTCGGTGGCATAGCGGTATCGCGCTTCCTTGGTAAGGAAGAGGTCGCGGGTTCGATTCCCGCCCGAGGCTTAATTTGGACTTCGTTTCTTTTTTTAAAGTCCCTAATTCGTTAGATTGTATTCTGATTGATTTAATCAACTCATCGATGAATCGGGAGGCATTTTGGACTTCGTTTGATAAGAAGTCGTGAGTCTCTTGTTCTAATGTTAAATGCATCCGCTGGCGAATACGCTCAGGGCGTGGCCATTTTGTTAATTTAGCTGTTTTAGTCATTTCTTTTCTCCTGTGCGGACATGTCCGGACATGTCCAGACACTTCTATGGAGGGAAGCATATTTAAAATGGTAGTAACCTAAAAAAATGATAAAAATAAGGATAATTCAAGGCTTAAGGTGAGAAATACTCACTATGCGTTTTCTTTATACTCCCTGAATCCACCCATCACCTGCTTAAATGAAACCGGCCGGTATTCCTCAAAACTCTCCTGATCCACATACACATAATCATACTTCACTTCAGACTGTACACGGTTGATATCCTCACACCATTGCCGAAGCCGGGCCATCTTCAGCGGTACATCCAGATCAGCCAGCCCTTTTGTTTCAACTATAACGATCTCTTTTTCTGATGCCTTAACCAGAAAATCAGGATAATAATTTGAGATATCCCCGTCTGCATTGACATAATCCAGCTTGAAATGAACTGCAAGGTAGTTCTTACCATAGGAGATGATATCCTCACAATCATCAAGGAAGCGGGCAAATACAAGCTCAAAATGGCTATCTCCAATAATACGGTTAAATACGCTCTTCTTTGGAATGAGATAGCCCTGATCATTCACCATGAAGGGCCGGGTATTCCTCAATTTTATGCTATCCCGGATCTCTGCATCTCCCTTATCTTGTATGGTGAGAGAATTGATCGCCTTCTTGAAGGTCTCCAGCACCGTTTTTGAGGCAACCAGTTCTGAAAGATTCCTGAGGGTGTTTGGGCTCTCCAGATCCACAGAGTGATCAAAGAGGTAATCCCGTATAAACTCCTTTATTTTGGGATAGAGGGCATCATAACCGCTTACCAGTCGAAGATCTTTCATGATGGCCTGGGTAAAGTATCCTATAACGCTGCGATAATCAGCGATACCTGAGGTATCCATTATTGTGGTATGTGTCACCTTCCCTGTGGTGATCTCTTTAAATACGATCTCCCTCTGTTCTTCCTCGCTGAACTCCTGATAGAGAACTCGCTGATATTCAAGAGCCCCCAGATCCAATGAAGCCAGATTTTTGTATTCCCGATAGATGCGCGGGCTTAGTACCGGGATCTCAATATCCAGTTTATCAATATCCTTTTTGACATTCTCATGATCGACTTCGATCACTGTGGGAGTTTTTGCCTGTGTGCCTTCACCCATGGCTCTCCGTTCAAGGATCACCCCTTCGGCCTGGATAGACTCAACAAAGCTCATGAAGGCATTTGTACCAACGATACTGACATACTCCTCCATACCTCCAGGGTACATCTTACGCAGCCCACGCCCCAAGGTCTGTTCTGGCAGGATGTTACTCTTTGCTGAGTATGCCCGAAGCCCTACAATAGTCGTTACATTCCTGACATCCCAGCCTTCTTTCAGCACCATAACAGAAATGATGGCTTTTGCAGGGCTCTCCCACCCATCTATAGCATTGGCCTGTTTTCGGAGCTCATCCAGCTCTTCTTTGGCCTTTCCTGTGGTGGATTCTGAAATCTCACCGTTCTTTTTTGTGTGGATCACCAAAACAGAATCATCAGCCTGGAAATCCGGGTAGGTCTCTTTGAGGTATGCGGCCACATCATCACAGTTCCGGGTATCATCGGTCATGATGAACAGAATGGCCTTTTTACCCATCTTCTCATGTTCTGCGTAGGCTTTCTGCCATTCAATGACTCCTAAATGGATGTAATCAGTGTATTTCTCAGTGTATTTTGCGCTTTGCCGCTCTACCAGTTTGGCACGGCTTGGAGCATCTGGGAGAATCGGATGCTTAACGACATTCTGAGAGATGGCCTCTACCAGAGGATAGTCTGCTATCGTCTGGACGAAGATCGCGCCGTTATCATGTTTCGGCGTGGCCGTCACATCAAGCTGGAGAGAGAGCCCTGATCCCTTCTGAAGCATCCGGTTATGGATATCCTCAATAGATTTGAACCAGGCCATCCGGGGATCATGAATATGATGCGCCTCATCGTTCATTACTACCAGTTCATCTATATCACGGACGATTATTCCCAGATCCACCTTAGAATCTGTGGTTGCACCTGTTGGCCGCGTACCCAGGAAATAATCCCGGAGATCATCATCATCTGCTGAAGGGATGGTTTCATTCCCGGCATACACGCGGTGAATATTTGTCAGGAATATGTTTCCTGTGGGGTGTGTGATCCGCACCTCATCCTGTTTATGGAGTGTCAGCTGGAAGTCATCCCGCCAGTTTTGACCGTTGTATCCGTTATCAGGGATGATCGGATCTTCAAAGAAGATCCTCAGGCCCTGAAAATCCTTGTAGATGCGATCAAGAACGATGATATTAGGTGTGATGATCAGAAAGTTGCGGGCTAAAGGTGATTCGGGTTCATAGAGCTTGTGATAGAAACTCCATGCAAGGGCCAGGCTTAGAACCTTAGTTTTCCCTGCTCCCGTTGCCATCTTCACGACAAGACGCCGCCAGGTCTCATCAAATAGGCTGGCCTTAACCTCTCCCGTGCTGTCATAGCGCATCAGATCGTATCTGTCATGCACCCCTGCAACATCGATCAGATAAATGATGGTCTCCAGAGCCTCACGCTGGGCAAAATAATAGGTAAATGCGGCCATCGTGCCATCTGCCTGAGGTAAATCGTGCTGCTTATTAAACCACCAATTGAGAAGGCTTTTGCTGGTCTCTGTTGCCCCTGCATAGCCACTATCACGAAATTCTTTTACCCTCTTGCGCAACTGTGATACCAGGGGCGGCATGAGTTTTTCCATGCTGGTCTCCCTGAGGGTTTCATCAGCCGGGAACCACCGGACAGAGGGATCAAGGATCTCATAGGGCGAGCCGGGGAAGTCTGTATGGAGGCCCATGATCATTTCCCTCCCACATTCACTTCTACAATGGTCATGGTATCATTACCGAAGATATCAACGACCTTCACGGCAATCTTACACCTTCCAGGGGTGCATTCGTGGAAGACGCTCTTTAATTCCAGGTTATTCTCTTTTCTGGTACGGAAGGACTGCCATTCATTCTCAAAGATGAAATCCCCCGTCCAGAGCTCTTCCCATTCGCCGCTCTCTTCATTTTTTACCCGGATGATCTCGCGCTTACTCTCAAAATTGAAATCTACCGCCCAATAGTCGATCCAGTCAGTCCATTTCTGAGTGAGTGTTTCTTTTGTGAGGATACCGTTCTTATCCTTGCTCACTTTAACGATCTGGCCTTTTTCCACAACTATTTTGCTTGATTTATCTTTCAGGGTCTCTTCAGCATGTGCTATAGAGTCCTGGGAGTAAAATACTGAGAAATCAGTCAATTCTACGGCTACACTGTTCTTATTAATGTGAGGCCGTACTTCAATAGCGGCCACATCATGGAAGACCACCTGATTTTTCTCAACAGCCCGCTTATCAAAGACATCAGCCGGGATATATTTGGGGGATATGTCAATTCCTTTGGATTTTGCTTCATCCATGACATTAGGGAATAGCCCCATTTCAAATTCAAAGCCTAGAAGATCCACTTTTG
>Ga0163225_100040_pt1 | contig 39200 bp, 29 predicted proteins | sample MSEWel2016_04_06_2_FD_113145 | JGI IMG/M metagenome (GOLD analysis project Ga0163225, IMG submission 113145) | Subsurface microbial communities from deep shales in West Virginia, USA - MSEEL Well Study Marcellus 5H_2016_04_06 ... | reverse complement strand
TATTGCCAAACTCTTCGTTAATGAAAATTTTTGAATCCTCATTAACAACAGGTTAACTCCGGTACAAAAATTTTCAAAGCCTTGATTTTGGCAAAAATATACCTTTTTATACTACACTCAATAGTGAATTAAAAATTTCCTTCAACCGTTCCTTCTTCCTGCTCATCATCCCACTCTTCCTCAGGCGGTGGTGGTTTTTGCGGTCCTTCTTTACGGAACACAACAGCAATAACCAGTCCGGCAATGGCACCCCACATGTGAGCTTCCCAGGAATATTCAACCAGCCACTCCACCGGAAAAATCCCCCAGAACAAACTACCATAAAGAAACACAACCATCATGGAAAGAGCTATCAGAGGCACATAATTGCGAATAATACCACTGACAAAAAGAAACGTAGCAATTCCGTAAACCAAACCACTGGCACCCACGTGCCAGGCATCGCGGGCGCCAAACCACAGCCAGATGCCTGCCAACACATAAATCCAGATAAACACCTTCAGGGCTATGTCGCGATACACATAAAACAAAACCGAAGTCAACACCAGAAAAGGCCCGGCATTGGCACCCAAATGGCCCCAATCGGCATGAATAAAAGGAGATAATAAAATTCCGGGAAGTCCTTCGACCGACAAAGGCTTAACTCCCAGAAAAAACCAGTGAGTCTCTTCCAATGCCTGAACAGAATGCGCCAAAAACATCAGCAACAGCAGGAATAACGGAAAAACCGCACTGTAAAGTATCTTTTTCCGCTCTGCTTTTATCTGATGTTCGGACAACCTGGTCATAACAAATAGTTTGGCTGTTAGCTCTTGGCTCTTGGCTGTTAGCTGTTAGCTGTTGGCTCTTGGCTGTTGGCTCTTGGCTGTTGGCTGTTGGCTGTTGGCTGTTGGCTGTTAGCTCTTAGCTCTTAGCTCTTGGCTCTTAGCTCTTGGCTCTTGGCTCTTGGCTCTTGGCTGTTGGCTGTTTGTTATTGTAACAATCTTTTTATTTCGGCCACAAACCCTTTAATCTCTTCCTCTTTGGTATCGAAGGAAGTCATCCAGCGAACCTCATTTCTCGCTTCATCCCACATATAAAAGAAATACTTCTCCTGCAAAGGTTGGATGATATGTGGAGGAACAATGGCAAAAATTCCGTTGGCCTCGGGCTTCTGAGTCAGACGAATCTCCTCGACAGCTTCAAGTTCCTGCGCCAAAAGAGTGGCCATTCGGTTGGAGTGTTCGGCATTCCTCCGCCACAACTCACCAGTCAGAAAAGCGTCAAACTGAGCAGCTATGTAACGCATCTTAGAGTGAAGCTGGGTGGTTTGTTTACGGATGTATTTGGCATATCCGGCAAAATCAGCATTTAAAAACACCACCGCTTCCCCAAACATCAGTCCGTTTTTGGTTCCTCCAAACGAAAGCACATCAACACCCACATCGGTCGTCATTTCTTTGAAATCGCATCTTAGAGCTGCAGCACCATTTGAAATCCGGGCCCCATCCATGTGAAGAAACAATCCATTTGCGTGCACAAAATCTGAAAGATTTCTCAACTCCTCCAACGAATACAAAGTACCCATTTCGGTAGATTGGGTAATGGAAACCACTTTGGGCTGTGAATGATGCTCAAACCCAAAGCCATGCAGGTGTTTCTGAATCAATTCCGGTGTTAATTTGCCATCGGGCGTTTTAATGGTCAGCATTTTACAACCGGCGTGTTTTTCGGGGGCTCCACACTCATCCACATGAATATGTGCCGTCTCTGCAGCAATCACAGCATTAAAGGGACGTGTCATGGCCTGCAGCGCAATGACATTGGCTCCGGTACCATTGTAAACAAAAAAAACTTTGGATTTATCTCCAAAAGTCCGTTGAAAAAGTGCCTCGGCCCGGGCAGTTACCTCATCTCCTCCGTATCCGACAGCATGTTCGGCATTTACTTCAATTATTGCTCTAAGTACATCAGGATGAACCCCTGAATTATTGTCACTTGCAAATCCTTTCATTCCAGATTATTTTTTAATATTAAGAGGTCAGTTCTCATTCCCTCCTGATTTGTATTAGTGCTCATTTTCCGGTTAGGGATTGTGCCGAAATCACTTGCCGCTTTAGACTTGTTCTTTTGCCCTTTGACTTCCTTGAAAATCCATTAAATAGCTCGCTATTCGCAGTATTTTCAAGTCGGCAAAGAACAAAATAACTTCGTTAAATCTGTCAATTTATTTCATTACAAACCCTTAAGATGCTATACGAAAGTAATGTTTTTTTGCTTTTTTCGGTCATATTTTCAGGATTAGTCGGAGCTTACACAGAAATAACTCTCTCACTTTTTTTTTGATAAAAAACAAAGCCTGTCATGCAGGCAAAGCAGCAAGCAAGACAGGCTTAAATAATAAATCAAAAACTATATTTCACATCGGTTACCTGGCATGGAATACCAGAAGCGGCGTGGTAGAATGAAACAGCATCCTTTTCCCCACACTGGGATTAAAAATCCTTGAAAAAATATTTCTCCGGTGGGTAGTCAGACTAATGATGTCCACATCCATACTCCTGACATAACTCTCCAACCCGACCCAAAAATCTTCATTTTTCACCAGGTCAAAATCAATTTTTGTTCCCGGAAACTTTTCAGATACATACTTCTTCAATCCTTCCATTTTAAGATTGTCCCATTTTGCGGTAGTTTTCTCACAAACATGAGCAAAAGTAATAGATACATCCAAGGGCTTCACCAGTTTTTCCAGTTTATCAAGAGCCACAAAGTCCGATTCCTCAAAATTGGTGGCATACAAAACTTTCTTAATTTTATCAATACCCCGATAATCAAAATCTTCAGGAACTGCAAGCACCGGTACTTTAGCTCCCTCCATAACCTCAGCCGTCACACTTCCAATCAGGTCGGAAGCTTTTCGATCTTTTCCCCTCGTGCCCATAATAATTACGGTCGGTTCGTATTCCTCGCTAAAATAAATGATTTCATCTTCTGCAACCCCACGTAGAAGTTTTGATTTTACGGTCAGATTTTCAAATTTTCTCTCAGCTTTAAGTTTCTTCAATTGTCCCATAAAGCCTTTCATATCCTCTTTGGCTTTTTCCTCCAGATCGATCAGCATCTCATCCATACTGGTATCATACACGTAAGCCTCGGTAAAAGGCAGGGTGTTGATGACCGGATTGTAAAATACATGCAAAACGGTGATTTCGGCATCCAAGCGGGCAGCCCAATCAAGTGCCATCTCGGCGGCTTTAGAAGAATAATCACTAAAATCGACCGGCAACAAAATCCGGGCACGGGCCGGACGACCTCTTTTTCGTTCCTCTGCTTTGAGTAATTCGGGCTTTTCAACCTCCTCCATTATCCGCACGGCTTTTTCAAGATCCGATTCCCGAATCCTTATCTTAACACCATCCGAAACAGCTCCCTGAAGAAGATTCACATTCTCCAGAAAACACTCAATATTTTCGGATTCAAGAAGTGACCGGATAATGTGTGCATGTTCATAAGTACGGGTAGCAAGTGTTATTATTTTTTCGTCCTTCATAGCTAAGATTTTTTTGAGTTATCATGTATGAGTTCGATCTAAAAAGCATCTTTATTGCCAAACTCTTCGTTAATGAAAATTTTTGAATCTTCATTAGCAACAGGTTAACTCCGGTGCAAAAATTTTCAAAGCCTTGATTTTGGCAAAAATATACCTTTTTATACTACACTCATGTATTAAGGTAAAAAAGTTTGATGAAAAAATCAACCAAGCAAAAAAACTTACACACTTTGCCTGGATTAAACAGCATCGAAACGAGAAACGTCAAAAACCCCTCTGATATTTTTAATTTTCTTCATTAAAGTATTGAGAAGCTGCTTATTATTAACAAATACCGAAAGTGTTCCCTCAAACACACCATCATGCGAATTTACATTAATAGATCGCATCTTCAGCCCCATATCCTTTGAAACCACCTGAGAAATATTGGTTACAATCCCGATATCATCTTCTCCGGTTACCTTTAGGGCAGCCAGGTAAGAACCACCAGCCTCTCCGGTCCATTGAGCCGGAACAATGCGGTAACCGTACTTTTTGCGCATATCAGTCGCATTGGGGCAATTTTTCCGGTGAATCCGAATACCTCCGGTAACAGCCACAAAACCAAAAATGTTGTCTCCAAAAATGGGATTGCAACACTTCGCCAGCTTAAAATTCACATTACTCAGGTTTTTATCAATCAACAAAACATCCTGACCGGTTTCTTCTTCGGTTTCGGAGGGAGTAACAAAATTCTCGGCACTTCTTCCGGCCAACTGACTTCCGGCAAGTTCTTTTTCCTTTTCCCGTTCTTTAAGGATATATTCTTTTACCGCTACAGCATCCAACTTATCTTCAGCGATATCTCTGAAAAAATCGTGAACCGATTTGTATCTGAAATTCTTCACCAGTTGGCCGATAAGCTGGTCGGTCAGTTCCATCTTCCAGTTTTTCAACCTTCGGGCAAGCATTTCACGCCCAATTTCTGCCTCTTTGTACTCAATATCACGCAGGGCTTGTTTCAGTTTGGTACGTGCTCTGGAAGTGCTTACCACCCCCAACCAGTCTCTTTTGGGTTCCTGGTTCGAAGAAGTCTGTATTTCCACCTGGTCGCCATTTTGCAACTCATACTTTATGGAAACATTTTTTTGGTTGACCCTGGCTCCCACACACTTCTTTCCGACTTCGGAATGAATATCAAAAGCAAAATCGAGAATAGTGGCTCCTTTAGGCAATCGTCGAAGATCTCCCTTAGGTGTAAACACAAACACCTCCTCATCATAAAGATTTAGTTTGAAATCATCAATAAAATCAACTGCATTAACCTCAGGATTTTCAAGTATTTCACGCACATTGGTCAACCATTGATCCAAGCCTTTTTCACTTTTTATCCCTTTGTATCTCCAGTGGGCGGCCAGTCCCTTTTCTGCAATTTCATCCATTCGTTTGGTTCGGATTTGCACCTCAATCCACTTATGATTAGGCCCTAGCACCGTGGTATGCAACGACTCATAGCCGTTACTTTTGGGAACCGACAACCAGTCACGCAAACGACTGGGATTGGGCTGATATTTATCGGTGACAATAGAATAGACTTTCCAACACTCAGCTTTCTCTTTGTTGATGTCTGTATTGACAATAATCCGAATGGCAAAAAGATCATAAACCTGTTCAAACTCCACATTTTGCTTCCGCATCTTATGATAAATAGAATTGATGGTTTTAGTACGTCCCTTAATGTCAAAGTCGAGCCCCTGTTCGTCCAATTCCTGCTTCAGCGGAGCAATAAACTCGCGAATATACTTATCTCTTGCCCTTTTGGTTTCATTCAGTTTTTTGGCAATAAACTTATACATTTCCCTATTGGAAAACTTCATTACCAAATCTTCCATCTCCGATTTAATGGTATAGAGTCCCAGGCGATGTGCCATTGGGGCGTAGAGATAAGCCACCTCAGACGAAATATTTTCCTGACTCTGCTGGTCGTAACGATCCAGAGTCCGCATTGTACGAAGCCGATCCGCCAAAATAACCAGAATCACTCTTACATCCTGAGCAAAGGTGAGCAGCAACTTACGAAAATTCTCACTTTTAATGGAAGTATTCCTGTTGTACAAATCAGCAACTTTCGACAACCCCTCCATTATCAATACTACATGGTCATCAAATTGTTCGCGAATCTCCTCCAGCGTAATTTCTCCATTCCGCAGCACGTCATATAGTAAAGAGCAGATAAGAGAAGTACGTCCCAGACCAATCTCTTCAACCACAATACGGGCTATTTCCAGAGAATGAAGCAAAGCAGGAGTCCCCGAAATTCGCCTTATATTACTGGCCTTTCTGAGAGAAACGGCAATGGCCTCCCGAATCATTTTTACATCCCCGGGCTGTATAATTGCTTCAGATGCTTCAAGTAAAGCTTTATAACTTTGCAAAATATCTTTTTTCTCCGCCGATGCAATCGGTTTATTCAGATTAGCCATAATTTAATTGTTTTGAATGGTAAAGATAAAACAATCGTTGGTTGCTTAAGCCTAAAATAATGTTAAACCTGCCCAGCTTAAAAAATCAAAAAAATCAATTTTTCCTGAATTATTTCAAACAAACTCTCCTTTAATTTGGTTATCTTAATAGCGGTTTCTAACAGGTCTCGTTTGACATTTTCAAAAAAAAACTCTATATTTAAATAATTGAATATTAAATTGTAAAAACCAAATGATTATGAAGAATACCGGATTATTTTTAGGAGGACTTATTCTGGGTGCTACTGCCGGAGTTGCATTAGCACTTTTGTATGCGCCTCAGACAGGAGAGGATACTCGTCGTCAGATAAAAATCAAAATTGATGAGTTGGAAGATGAACTGGAAAAAATGCGGGTAAAGCTTAAAGAAAAAGGCACCGAAATGAAAGATGATGCCCGCAAAAGAGTTCAGGATTTGGAAGCCCGGATTGAAAAACTGATGGAGGAATACCGGAAAGCTCCTGAAAAAGTAAAATAAGTGATACGAAAGAAACCATCAAAAAAGTTGTTCTTTACCGGAACAACTTTTTTATTTTAGGAAAAATTCCCAAATTGCATGGTTACAAACAATAAAACAAACCTGAAGTTTTGATTTTTAAACCCACAAAAAAGGGTTTGTACAAAGGAAGCGCAAGTTCTCCTGAAGCTTCCGGAATCAATAAAACAGACTAATTTTTCCCTGATGAAACGAGCATGACAAAGATTGCCACAAAAGGAGATGTGAAAATTCAATGATGCGAATTCCATTAGGCCAATAACTCAGACTAATTATATGCTAATGAAAGAAAGTATTACCAGCGAACTTGATGAGCTCAAAAAAGAACTTGAAGAGTATGTGCAAATCCGTATTGACCTGATTAAATTGCACATTGCCGGTGAGATGTCACGGTTTTTTTCCAGTTTCATGACCAAAACAGTTATGTTTTATCTGTTTTTCTTTGTGTTCATGTTTTTCTCCATTGCTGCCGGGTTGGTACTTGGCTCCTGGCTCAACTCCTATGCACTTGGATTTGTCGCCATGGGCAGCCTGTTTTTACTTGCCGCATTGATTTTCTGGTTTTTAAGAAAAAAACTTATTGAACGACATGTAGTGCAAAGATTTATAGAATTAATGTTCCCGAAATTTGATGAGGACTCTGAATAACCTTTTAATCACGGAATTTCTTCACTTTCACCTAAGCCCATAATCAACAGATTGTTATTCCCCCTGTTTCGGGATGAATAGTAGAATTGAGGGAACTGAATAAAACTCATTGCCTGCATTTCAGAATGAGCCAGAAAAATGAAAAAATCAACCTTTTATTGGTGCAGTAAAAAGCGATTTGCAAACTATTGCATTTTATAAATCAGGGATAATCAAAACCAACCAATGATTTGTTACCCATGAAAAAACCTAAGAAAAATAATGATTACCGCCATATAAAAAGTTACAAAGATCTTATGGCGCAAAAAACCCATCTGGCATATAAAGTTAAATACACCGAAAAACAACTGGAAATCCGGCTGCTGGAAATAGGGTATTATTTACACCCGGTTCGATTGGTTCCGTCACTGGTGACAGAATGGGCTCAACCCCTATTAATGGAACTTAAAAACAGGATTAAAGAGTACTTTTTTGGACGAAAAAGAAAAAGCCACCAGTAACACCCTTTCGTTGAAAAGAACTCAAACAAAAAGGGAATATGCTTTAATCCCTTTTTGTTGCCTTATGTTTCTTATGTGGTTTAAAAACTTTTCAACCTCTTACTTCCTGTCGGAAAAAAGATTCAATGGATGTGTAAACCAAAAAACACTTCCTTCATTTTCTTTACTTTCGACCCCCATTTCACCACCGAAATATTGCACTATCTTTCTGGCAATAGCCAGTCCGAGACCTGTCCCTCCCGCCTGATGATTCCCCGCCTGGTAGAATCGTTCAAAAATATGTGGCAAATCCTCTTCCGGAACACCTCTTCCTGTATCAGAAACCCAGAATTTTAAATGATTATTTTGTTTGTTACATCCCAATACCACCGAACCTGAATCGGTATGCTTAAAAGCATTGTTCAGCAAATTATTCAGAACCTGCATCAATCGATTTGGATCGGTATTCAGTAAAAAATCTTCACAATCGGGGTCTGATTGCAAAACCAGGTTCACCTTCTTATTTTCAGCAACTAAATGATATTGATTGTACAATTCTCTGACAATCTCAATTAACCGAACCTGAGAAATAGAAAACCCAATCACTCCGCTTTCAATTTTTGAAATATCGATAATGTCGTCAAGCAACCGCATAAGTCTTTGGGCACTATTCGAAATAATACCGGTATATTTCTGCACCGATGGCTCCACAGTCTCAATTTCGAGCAATTCGCAAAACCCGATTATTGAGTTCATTGGCGTGCGAATTTCATGGCTCATATTTGCCAGAAAAGCCGTTTTAAGGTTGTCATTTTTCTCGGCAAGCAATTTCGCTGCATTAAGCTCTTCATTCATTTGAGCAATTCGCTCATTTCGATAAACCAACTGCTGATTTTGCCCTTCCAGTTGCCGTTGAAACCGTTCCAGCTCCTTTTGAACAGCCTGTCTTCTTTGCAGTTCTGCCTGCAGTTCCAGCGTACTCTTATGTACTTGCTTTTTCAAGGTATAGGACCAGATAACAAAGACAATTACAAGAAAAACCAGTGGGAGAATAATCCAAAGAACATATTTTACCACACTGTTCCAGGAAATGCTGTCACTCTCATAAACTCCAAACCATTCATCATAGATGGTGTCATAGGTCCCGTTGGTTTTTATAATGCTAAGACCCTCGTTCAGAATAGCAAGCAATTCTGTTCTGCCTTCGGGCACCCCAATACAATATTTTTGTTGGATTACCGCTTTTCCCGTATCCACAACATTATCAATTTTATTGTTTTTAAGAAACCGTAATCCCTGAAGCCTGGAATGAAAAGCACAATCTCCAAGTCCCTCAGAAAGTGCAACAAATAAATCTCCAAAATCGATAAAAGTGATCAATCTTGCCTGGGGATATTTTTCCTTCATAAAATCGTGCCCCAAATCTCCTTCCTGAACCAGGATTACTTTCTTGTTCAAGTCCTCATTCATCCTGATTTTAGTCCCCTTTCGCACGAAAAAAGAATATGAACTGATGAAATGGGGAATGGTAAAATCAACCTCTTTCTCTCTTTCGGCAGTCTGGTACATTCCGGAAATGACATCAAAATCGCCCATTTCAACAGAATTTCGGACTTCTCTCCATGGTTTCAACTCAATCTCAATATTGAGTTTCATTACCGAAGCTACGGCTTTAATAATGTTAATATTAAATCCGTCCGGTTTCCCTTTTTCGTTTAAAAACTCATACGGAGCATAATTGTGATCCCCTATCACATGTATTACTGAATCCTGCCATCCGGGGTACGACAAAGTCGCTATATTGGGATTTTCATCCACCTTTTCATCCATTAGCTGGCCGCTACCAATCATCCAAAAAGGATAGTTAAATAACAAAATGATAAATATGGTAAAGGTTTTGACCAATGAATGTAAGATTTTATTTGCAAAATGAATTAACCATTAAGCATACGATGCAAATCGAATAAATGTTTTTCAATTGGTCTTTTTTCCCATAAAAAAGCCTGCTTTTCAGATGCAAACGGCAACTGACCAGCAGGCATATTTTATTCTTTAAAAATTCCGAAAAAAACTTACTCAAGTTATTCCGGTACAAATCTCGTCAATTCACTTAATCTTGGGTTTCCTCAAGAGCGGCTTCGGCAGCTTTCTCTTCGGCCTCAAGTGCAGCTTCAGCAGCTTCCTCTTCAGCCTCAAGTGCATCTTCCTCAGCATCACTGGCTTTTTCTTCTTCAGCCTTTTCTAATTCCTTCTCAAGGTCATTCACTTTTTCCCGGGCTTCTTCTATTTTTTCATTTCTTTCTTCATATTCCTCTTCAGAAATACTACCCTCTTCATAAGCTTTTTTATTTTTTTCTTCAGCATTACGAATTCTCTCCCTGGCTTCGGATGACTTTTCTTTTCCTTTCCTGATTGATTCGTCAAGTTTCTTTTGATGTTCCATTCGGGCCTGACGTGCTCTTTCCTGACCAAATTGGCGTCCGGTCATACCTTCTTTATCTTTTCCAAAGGCATTTCCCTTCTCTTTATCGGACATTTTTTCATGAGAGCTTTTGTCTTTTATTTTCTCCCCTTTTTCTTTCTTTTTTTCTTGTCGGTCTTCAGAAAATTCACGCTCTGCACCACTTTTTATAGAATCAGCAGTCTGCTCAACTTTCTCCTTTGTTTTGTTGGCTTTCTGTTGTCCCTTACTGCGTGCATTTTGACTATTTCCCTGACCAAAAGCATTGGGTACAGAAACAGTCATAATAAATAGCATTAATACAAAATACAATACCTTCATTGTAATATATTTAGTTAAAAATAAATTTAGGTTTGGTAATCCATAAACAGGATTTCCCAGACAATTAAAACCCTAATCAAGTTCCTCAAGGGCTGCATCAACCTCTTTCACCTTTTGATCCAGTTCGTTTCGGGTCTCCTCGATCTTTGCAGAAATCGAATCTGCCACCTGATCACTAACCTCTTCAACATCAGAAATTCCTCCTGTGTTGTTTGACTTGTCTGCTCCCTGACTTCCACAAGCGGTGAAAAGCAAAAGCACGAAGCCCAAAATAAAAAATAAATTTCTCTTCATAATTTCATAAACTTTAACGGTTTCCCAAATTGAGCGATTCTCACTCAATCGATTAAGAAAATGTAAGGCTTAAACCAAAGGAATGGTGAAAGACCAACATTTTCTAAGTCGGTTCCGAAGCATCGAGATAAATAAAGCGCTACTTCGTTCCCCTCGTATCGCTCAACTTAACAGTTAGATATTTTGCTCCCTAAGTTAGCAAAATCATTACAAACAAAACTCCCTTGAGCAAATAAATCGTTATATTCGGGTTTTCAATAAAAACAAAGTAATCTAAGCAAAAATGCAACAATAGGATGTCCCAAAGGCTTAGGAAAAAATCGCTTCATTCGGAATCGAAATCAAGAAATAAAGTCCTGGTTTTTCCGGATACAATCATTCTTTATTTGATAAGACGTTAAAAAAATCCCAGGGTTGAAAAAAACAGAAATTAGATGAAAAAAAACAATCAATATGCACTTATAACCGGAGGAAGTCAGGGTTTTGGAAAAATATTGGCATTGGAGTTGAGCAAACAAAACCACAACGTGATATTGGTGGCATTACCAGGCGAAAACATAGAACAAACAGCAACCAAATGTCGTCAGTTGGGAGTAATAGCCGAAACCTATGAAACGGATCTGACCAACCGTGACGAACTCCTGAAAATGACCGCCTGGGCCAACAGCCATTTTAACATCAACATATTGATAAACAATGCAGGATCAGGAGGCACTCAAACCTTTCATAAAAGTGATTTACGTTATATTGAAAATCTAATTCAAATAAACGTAATGGCCACTTCGATCATTACTCATCAGTTGTTGCCAAATTTGTTACGACAGGAAAAATCCTATATCCTTAATGTTTCCAGTATGGCCTCCTTTAGTCCCATCGGTTTTAAAACCGTTTATTCGGCCACAAAACGCTATATTCAACATTTCTCCAGGGCACTTTGCCAGGAACTGAAAGGGACCTCTGTTTTTGTAAGCGTAGTGCTTCCAGGCCCAATGAAAACCAACGCTGAAATTACCGGACGCATTGAAAAGCAGGGTTTACTGGGAAAAGTTGGCCTCGTAACACCTGAAAAAGCTGCCAGAGTGAGTATCCGCAAAATGCTAAAAAGAAAACCCTATATCATTGTAGGAAAGCGCAATTACGTTAATAAATTTTTGTTGGCACTGCTTCCTCCTCAAATTAAAATGCAACTGATGACCAATGCTGCAAAAAGAGAAATTGAGGGATAGAGGGAGTTGAGGTTGAGATTGAGATTGAGGTTGAGGTTGAGGTTGAGGTTGAGGTTGAGGTTGAGATTGAGGTTGAGGTTGAGATTGAGGTTGAAATTGAGGTTGAGATTGAGGTTGAGATTGAGGTTGAGGTTGAGGTTGAGGTTGAGGTTGAGATTGAGGTTGAGATTGAGGTTGAGGCGGAGGTTAAGAATTTGCAAAGTATACAACCTCCTAATAACCAGTCAACAAAATAAATCAAACCAATTGTTATTGAGCACCTAAATAGCCACTACTGAATATGTCAAAAGTTTTAGTTACAGGAGCCAATGGACTGCTTGCTACCAACGTTATTGCCGAGTTGTTGAAAAAAGGGTACTTTGTTCGGGGCCTTTTGCGAAATACTGACAAATACAAGGGGCCGCAGAATCAAAAACTGGAACTGGTAACAGGAGACATTACCAACCCTATACAGATGGAAGAAGTACTTGATAATTGTAAATTCGTAATACATGTTGCCGCCCTCACCTCTCAAAGCATTCCCTTATATGCCACCTACAAAGCAGTTAATGTAGATGCTACTGAATCATTGATTCAACTGGCCATCAAAAAAGGAATTGATAAATTCGTTTTTGTCAGTTCTGCCAATGCTTTTGGATACGGAACGCTGGAACATCCGGGAACAGAAGAGGAACCTTTCAAACCACCGTTCTCCAGGTCATATTACGCCATCAGCAAGGCTGAGGCTCAAAAAAAAGTCTTAGGGTACAAAAACCAAATACCCGTTTCCGTGGTAAACCCCACGTTTATGATTGGTCCCTATGACGGCAAACCGGGCTCGGGCAAAATAATCATGATGGGCCATAAAAAAAGAGTAATATTCTCTCCCCCGGGAGGCAAAAATTTTATCAATGCAATTGATGCCGCCCAGGGTGTTGTTGCAGCCCTTGAAAAGGGAAAAAACGGACAAGCCTATCTTCTGGCAGGAGAAAATCTGACCTACCGCGATTTTTTTCAGAAACTTTCCCGCGTCGAAAAAACCCATCCCATTATAGTAACCATTCCTCCATTAATCCTCAATGCAGCAGGATATTTGGGGAACCTTCTAAGATTGATAAATATTAACACTCAACTTTCATCAACCAACACTAAAATGCTCTGCATCAATAATTTTTACTCATCAGCAAAAGCAAAAAAAGAACTTGAGGCGGAATTTAAAAATATTGAAATAGGGATAAAAAGTTGTTTAGAATGGTTCATGGAAGCAGGCATGATTGACAAATGACATCCATTCGGGTAGTAATTCGCTCAAAAAGGCTAAATTTGCTCAACACTAATAATAGATCGTTAGATTTTTAGAGGTTAGATGGATTGTATCATGTTGAAAAACAACATTTTAACACTTTGAACGTTTTAAATTCAAACGATTGACTATCAGTTTGTTAAAAAAACAAGGCTTAAATTTATTGTTGCATGGATAAATATAGAGATTGCTTCGGTCTGAGCCCTCGCAATGACGTTTTTGTTGTAAAATGGAAGATGCAAGCGTAGGGCAGGGCGGCGACGCCGCCCTGCCCTATGCTTACATCTTCTCCATCGACCTGAGACTTTGTCATTACGAGGGCCTGGCCCGAAGCAATCTCTAATTGAAACAACTTTATTTTAAACGATAGCAAAAAAAAAACAAAAGAATTATTGCACCAAACAACTTAATACAAAATGGAAAGAGAAGCTGCCAAAAAGAAGATAGAACAATTAAGGGAGGAACTTAACCAGCATAATCATAAGTATTACGTTGAGAACAATCCTGAAATCAGCGATCAGGAGTTTGACCGGAAAATGCGGGAACTGATGGATCTGGAAAAAGAGTTTCCGGAATTTGAAGACCCCGACAGTCCGTCCAAACGCGTAGGCAGCGATATCAATAAAGAGTTTGAACAGGTTACCCATAAATATCCTATGCTCTCGCTCAGCAACACCTACTCGCAGGAAGAATTGCAGGACTTTCACAACCGGGTAGTTAAGCAAGTGGGCAGCGACTTCGAATATATCTGTGAATTAAAATACGATGGCACCGCAATCGGTCTGACCTACAAGAATGGCCAGTTGGTTCGGGCAGTGACCCGTGGAGACGGCAGCATGGGCGATGATGTAACACAAAATGTACGTACCATCCGTTCCATTCCGCTAAAACTGAAAGGTGACTATCCCGATGAGTTTGAGATTCGGGGAGAGATATTTCTGCCATTAAAAGGGTTCGAATGGCTCAACGCAGAAAAAGAGAAAGCCGGCGAAATGCCCTTTGCCAATCCACGCAATGCAGCTGCCGGTTCACTAAAACTTCAAAACAGTTCACTGGTTGCCAGGAGGCCTTTAGATACTTATCTTTATTACATGCTTTCCGAGAATCTTCCGGCCATGAGCCACTACCAGAACCTCCTGAAAGCCAGGTCGTGGGGTTTAAAAATATCACCGCATACCAAAGTCTGCAAATCCATTGAGGAGGTCTTTGAATTCATAACATACTGGGATAGTGCCCGCCACGACCTGCCATTTGAAATTGACGGAGCAGTAATAAAAGTAGATGATATAAACCTTCAACAACAGCTTGGATTCACCGCCAAGAGTCCACGGTGGGCGATCGCCTACAAATTTAAAGCAGAAGAAGCCCAAACACGCCTCCTTTCTGTCGATTTTCAGGTGGGGCGTACCGGAGCTGTGACCCCGGTTGCCAATCTGGAGCCTGTTCAATTGGCCGGAACCACTGTTAAACGGGCTTCACTTCATAATGCCGATATCATTTCCGGCCTTGGACTGCACATTAGCGATTTGGTAACCGTTGAAAAAGGCGGGGAAATCATTCCAAAAATCACCGGAGTGGTTATTGAAGAACGCCCCGAAAACAGTATCCCTGTTAAATTCATAAAAGAATGCCCGGAATGTAAAGCCCCCCTGATGCGGGTTGAAGGAGAAGCAGCTCATTACTGCCCCAATTCAGCCAGTTGTCCGCCACAAATTAAAGGAAAACTTGAGCATTTTATTTCGCGCCGGGCAATGAATATTGACGGATTAGGAGCAGAAACCATAAATTTGCTTTACACAAAAGGTCTGGTTCGTACCCTGCCCGACCTTTACCGGTTAAAAGCCTCACAGTTGATAAGCCTGGAGCGATTTGGGGACAAATCTGCAAGAAATATTATTTCCGGAATCAGAAAATCGCTCGAAGTTCCCTGGCCCCGGGTGTTATACGCGCTGGGCATTCGGTTTGTAGGAGAAACGGTGGCCAAAAAACTGGCCAGTGCATTCGCTTCAATTGACCAACTGGCCAATGCACCAGAAGAGGAACTTATGGCCGTTGACGAAATTGGCAAAAAAATTGCCGGGAGTATTCTGGCTTTCTTTAACTCGGAGGCCAACCGAAATATGATTGAGGAACTAAAATCAGTTGGCCTTCAACTGGAAACTACTGAAGATAATAGTGACGTCCAAAAGACATCCAATGTACTTGAAGGGAAAAGTATTGTGATAAGTGGTAAGTTTACAAAGTATTCCAGAGACCAGCTAAAAGAAATGATTGAAGCCCATGGAGGAAAAAATACCGGCTCTGTAACGGGAAATACAGACTATCTTGTAGCCGGAGAAAACATGGGCCCCAGCAAACTGGAAAAAGCCCGAAAACAAGGGGTTACGATAATATCAGAAAATCAATTTATTGAACTCATTGGAGAAGAGTAATTTTTTGAAACTCAACTCCGTCACCGAAAACAAAATCCGCGTGATACTATTTAAAAATCAAAGAGAAAAATTGGGCCGTTGGTTGTTGCGCAACAATCTGAAAGGAATTAAACGCAACGTAGAAATGAAAAAGCTGAACGACCTTAAAAATGTCGGCATATTTTTTGATGCTTCATCAGAGAAGTGCAGAAAAACGGTGAAGGCTTTTATTAAAGAATTAAATACCCTCAACATCAATACCGTGGCTATCGGATTTTTTAATATGCCTGCGCCCGAGAATAATTTCATCAGCGACAAAAAACTTTATTTCGCGTCACTAAAAGATTTTTCATTTTTTTTCCTGCCAAAAAGTGAAGAATTGAAAACCTTTATTCAAAAAGACCTGGATGCTTTGTTTGTTTATTCTGCTGATGATTCCTTTCCCGCAGTTGCATTGGTTAAGCAATCAAAAGCAAAATTAAAAGTAGGCCTTTCAGGACGATTTGATAACGCGCTGGATTTGACTTTTGAATTGCCCAATCAAGGTCCTGAACAATTGACAGAACAGATTAAAAGATATCTTTAATATTTAGTCTAATAGAAACATTATATAACCCAATAATACAAAAACTTATGAAAACAACAGCTTATATTCTTGCTCTTTTTACAATGGTAACCTTTTTACAAAGTTGCGGAACCCGAAAAGTAGAGCGCATCGACACAAAAGAAGTTATTGACCTGAGTGGTCGATGGAACGACACCGACTCCCGCATGGTTGCTGAAGCCATGGTAGATCAGGTTCTACAGGCCCAGTGGCTGAAAAATTTTCAGGAAAATCATAACGGACAAAAACCGGTGGTAATCGTTGGACTGGTGTACAATAAGTCGCACGAACACATTGAGGCCGAGACATTTATCAAAGACGTGGAACGGGCTTATATCAACAGTGGAAAAGTAAGACTGGTTCAGGCGGGCGATAAACGTGAAGAACTACGACGTGAACGTGCTGCCCAACAGGAATTTGCTTCACCAGAAACCATTAAATCGTGGGGACGTGAACTCGGTGCCGACTTTATGATGAACGGTGACATCAACTCTATTGTGGACACCTACAAAAAAGAACGGGTCAACTATTACCAGGTAAATCTGGAACTTACCGATATGGAAACCAGTGAAATTGTCTGGATTGGTGACAAGAAAATCAGAAAATATATTAAAAATTAATGTTCAATGAACAATTATCAATGAATAGTTACCAAACCCCTGATAATTGATAATTGATAATTGATAATTGATAATTGGTTATTGATTATTGATAATTGATAATTGATAATTGGTAATTGGTTATTGACAATTGGTTATTGACAATTGGTTATTGACAATTGGTTATTGACAATTGGTTATTGATAATTGGTTATTGATAATTGGTTATTGATAATTGGTTATTGATAATTGGTAATTGATAATTGACAATTGGTAATTGACAATAAATTTATGACCCGATTTCAAAAGGTAATATTGTTTTCAGTACTTACACTCTTCGTGGGTGCCTGTGCCACCTTTTATCAAAAAACCTACCAGGTGCAGTCGAGTATTGCAGACGGAAATTTTAAAAAAGCCGAAAAATTACTTGCCAACGACACCAAATGGGCAGAAAACAATCATCGGGTATTGTATTTTATGAATCGTGGGGTGGTATCGTTTATGATGAACGATTACCAGGAGAGCATCAAATTTCTGAATCAGGCCGACTACTACATTGAAGATTATTCTAAAAACTATGGGTGGGAAGCACTTTCACTAATCTCCAACCCCATGGTTAAGCCCTATCGACCGGAAGATTTTGAAGCCGTCATGGTTCATTTCTACAAATCCCTGGCATTTCTGGCGCTCAACGATTATGAAGGAGCCCTGGTCGAAGCAAGACGAGTGAATATCCGGCTTCAACAAATCAACGATAAATACAAAGACCATAAAAACAAATACCAACGCGATGCATTTGCCAATAATTTGATGGGGATGATTTATGAAGCTGCCGGCGACTACAATAATGCCTTTATCGCCTATCGCAATGCACTGGAGATTTACGAAACCGATTACAAAGAACTATTCGGTTTTGAACCGCCCCTTCAATTAAAAAAAGACTTGCTGAGAACGGCAAAAAAAATAGGATTCACCGACGAGGTTCGTTTTTACGAAAACAAATTTGACCTCGAAACTCCAGAAAGAACAAATAGCACCCAGGGAGAATTGGTTCTTTTCTGGCTCAATGGAATGGGCCCCATCAAAGAGGAATGGCAAATTACCATATCAAATTATGGGTTGTCCAACGGAGTCGTTGCAATGGGAAATCGGGAAATGGGATTGTACTATACCTATTCTGCCAACAGTCTCTCTTCGCGCGAAAAGGCGGCTTTTAAGGAACTTTCCTTTTTGCGGGTTGCTTTTCCCCGATACAGGGAGCGCACACCGGTGTTCTCGAACGGGGGCATTACTTTCAATGGTGAGACCATCCCTCTTGAGGCAGCTCAGAATATCAACAAAATAGCCTTCCAAAGTTTACAGGATCGAATGGTACGGGAATTGGGGAACAGTCTTCTGCGACTAGGCACCAAGAAAGCCATGGAAGAGCTGGCAGCCAATGAAAACGAAAATCTGGGAACCATTGTGAGCATCATCAATGCAATGACCGAAAAAGCAGACACCCGCAACTGGCAGTCACTTCCCTATTCGGTTTCTTATGCCAGAATTCCAATGCCTGCCGGACAAAACACCATCAACCTCCAATTTTCAGGTAGTCACTCCGCTCATGACCAGATATCTGTGAACATTCAAGCCGGAAAAACTTCTTTCTGCACCTACTCCACAATGACCAGCACATCTTTTAAATAATTACCATTTATTACTTTCAACAGTCTGTTAAGAAAACCCGGACGAGGGACGCAAATACCTTAAACAGAGGATTACGCTCCACACTGTCATTAAGCGGCCCTATGTCATATATTTAGAAAAAGCTTTGGCTCTGGTTTAAAATAGCGTTCATTTCATTAGGATTGCTTCGGGCGTTGCCGCCCTGCTTCCTTTCCCCCTTCTCTCAACGGGATTGAGGGGCATTGCGAGGGTTTACCACGAAGTAATCTCGTTTGCAAAGGTTGTTTAATGAATTAGCGGTTTAACCCGAAGCAATCTTGATTGCAACGGTTGTTTTATGGCATAGGTAGTGCAATTGTCCGGGAAAAGCCAATGAAAGCAGGCTCCAGAAAAAAGAGATTAAATTTCTCGAAAGCCTCAAGCCAGAATACGAGGATCTATGGAATAAATGGAGATTGCTTCGGGCATAGCCCTCGCAATGACCGAATTACTTGCAGAGTTGGGGGATCGAGACAGCAGGGCGGCACAGCCGCCCTGCTGTCCCGATCCCCTTCCGATTCTATGCGGAGGTCATTGCGAGGGTTTACCCCGAAGCAATCTCGTTTGCAAAGGTTGTTTAATGAATTAGCGGGTTACCCCGAAGCAATCCCGTTTGCAAAAGGTTGTTTAATGATATAGGTAATACATTTCACGAAAAATTGCTAATTCCTTCAAGTAAACGCTTTTTGAAATGAAGATCTAAGCAATTGACCATTTTTGAGAAACTATTGATGTGAAAAAAAAATGTACATTTTTAATTCGCATTCCCGGATAAAAAAATGAACAACTAAGCAATAGACCATTTGATGAATTTATTAAAATATTATAATTATCACATTTTCTGCACTTTAACTTTGTTGCTTTAGTAATGTTTTATATTTTTAACAAAAAAAATAATACACATTAATCATTTTTCACTAAACCAAAATCATGTATTATGAAGAAACATTTACTAAACTCAAAAAGCCTTTGGATCGTACCCCTGATTTTGTTCTTTACCCTCTCTTCTGCTTTGTCTCAAACTCCTTTAGTTAATGGAGGTTTTGAAAACTGGGAAGATGTGACTGTCGCTTTTATTCCCGATGACTGGGAAGTTGAAAAAGACCATGAAACCGCGGATCTTGTCAATACACAAATGTCTGAATCGACCGACGGAAGCTACTCACTTAAAATAAGCACCATCTTAGACCCGGATGACCTGGAACCTCTTATGGGTTACGCTGTTTTAGGGGAGATGGGAAATGAAGGAGAACCGATAGGCGGTATCCCATACACAGATGAAGTAGATGAGTTGAGATTTGATGTAAAGTATAGCACCGAAGGTGCTGATGCAGTAATGGCCATGGTAATGATTTATGATGCTTCGAGAAATATAATTGGTAACGAAGTTGCGACTTATACCGGAGTGCAGGATGCACAAAACGATTGGGTTACCGAGACCATATTTTTATCTTACAGTGGAATTCCGGCGGAAATATTAATTGGTTTTACAAGTAGTGATTATATGAATGAAGCTAACATTTCCGTCGGCAGTTGGATTCAGATAGATAATATCAAACTATTCAACGAAGGCTCAGAGATAACAACTACCCTTCCCAATTTCAGTTTTGAAAACTGGTCCGATTATACCATCAATGATCCAGTTTCCTGGTCTTCGACAAACATGGAGCTTTCGGAACACGCAATAGCGAACATAACACCGTCCCTAAATGCTGTTGAAGCCACTTATGCTGCAAAACTAGAAAACCTTGATATGGGGGAATACATAATGACCGGAGCGTTGACTTATGGTGAAATCCCCTGGAATGGCACCAGCTCCTATTCAGACAAACCGGAATTTCTGATTGGATACTATAATTATACTCCTTCGGAGGCAGATCAGGGAGGAATTCATCTGTCCTTTTTTGATGACTCCAATGCACCTTTAGGCAATGCTCTTTGGAGTTTTGGCGCTACTACTGACTATGAATCTTTTGTATTGCCTATAGATTATTGGAGTACAAATCCGACTCACCATGTCAAGCTGGATATCACTGCCGGAGAAACACCTGTTGCCGGGTCTGTACTTTTAGTAGACGATTTTGAGTTTGTGAATGGTTACAATGTAGATTTTACAGTTCAGGATAATAATTCACCAACACCCAACCTTTTGGAAAATGCCTTGATTGAAATTACCACATACCATCCGCCAACAGACCTCACAACTAATATAAACGGAGAAAAATCCGTTAAACTTCCCAATGGGACTTACGATATCACGGTTTCTCTTGCCGGTTATGATGATTATACCGGACAGATATCCGTCAATGGAGCGGATATTGGTGAAACAATAACAATGGCAGTCGCTACAGGACTAAAAGAATCACCTGAAGATATTGTATCTGTTTTCCCTAATCCTGCCACAAATAAAATTTTTGTTAAATCACCAGAAAAAATAAAAAAGGCAACAATAACTAATCTCTCAGGGCAAATAGTATTAACGCTGCTGAATCCTGTTTCAGGAAATGAAATAAACATCAGTCAACTGCCAACAGGGCAATATATTTTGGTTATTGAAATGGCAAATGAAACTTTAGAAAAAAAGTTTATCATATCCCGGTAATTCGAGATTGAAAAATTGAAAGCCCCGACAGATTAGTCTGCCGGGGCTTTTTGTATCTCAATTTTTTATCTCAACAGATAGGAAATTTATGATTGCCATTATTCAGAAGAACCACACCATCGTCGGGCATTTTAAAGGAAAAAATCAAGATGAACAGTTAAGATTCAGCACAAAGCCAAACGATCCGATGCGAACCATCTCTTTCAGATTCCACCTCACAATGAATCCCTTTCATTCCGCTAATGGTTGGCAACTAAAAACTCCTATCATGGACTTGCTCCACTTTGTTATTCACCATGCCATACACAAAACAAAATCCCCTGCAAGTTTATGCAAGGGATTTTTGTCCTCATATTTTTTATCTCTATGGCTATGAAAAAAAGAGGACTTTAGGATTTATCAAAAAACCAATTCAAGTCTTAAAGAAATCATTGTTATTCTATCTTGTTCTTCAATAACAAACAATGTACCAATTTGGTTTATAAGAGGTTATCATTTCAATTCCGACAAGAGACAAAAAACTTTCCGCTCATGACCTTCTCGCCTTCCAAAATCTTCAAAAAATAAATTCCTGATGAAAAGCCATCCAGCATCAGTTCAATTTTCTGACCGGCATTTCGTTTCCAGCTTTTCACCACATTTCCAACATTATCATAAGCAAGAAAAATTAAATCACCGTTACTTTGAAAAGGAAGTTCTACATTTAAAACAGCTTTAGCCGGATTTGGATATAAAACCAGCTTATTTGAATAATCAATATTATTAACCGAAGCTCCCACCGAAACTTTAATCCAGTTTAAATTATACTCTGAGGAAAGAGTGGAAAGGCGTATCTTATATCTGCCTTTATCAAGAGAAACTTCTCCGTATTGCGTTTCCCAGGCCTGCCATCCGCCGGTTGATTGAAAAGTCACGGTATCAAGGGCCACCATTTCCTCCTCTTTCTCCTGATAAAATATCAATTTCGGAGCAATCCGTTCGGTAGCGACCCGGTATTCCACTCTAAAAGCCCCTGCTTCATCAATTTCGACCAGATAGTCCACAAAATCTCCCGGATTGGCAAAAGCAGTATTTTGGCCACCTCCCTGGTCCTGACAATCCTCCAGCTGGTACCCATTGTTTACGAAAAAATCCTCTGCCTGAATCGTTCCGGGAAGTTGAAAAAACTGTGGCAACTGGTTTTGAACGGCCACTTGAAAGTCCGGAAGTTCTTCACCATTAGAAATAATGGATTGCCCGGAATAGGAAACAACAACTGTTTCACCCCTTTTGAGGTAAGAATTCAGCAAAAGTTCAATTTGGCGGGGATCAGATGGTGAGTTTTGAAATTGTTCAACATCTGTGGTATTCCCATCGGCTGAAACTTTAAACTCATTTATCGCATCAGAGGCAACCTCTTCTGAAACGGGCTTATTCAGGAAAATCCGTATTGCATTGCCCGGAAAAACCGTTTCGGCTGAAATCACTGAAAACCCAACATTTTGAACCGGCACCGGGTTTTCAAAGGAAAAATAATTGAGGTTTACACCCCCTTGCTTTATCTGGCATCTGACTTTTACATTTCCCTGAGGCACAACAACATTTTCCAGCAAAAAAGTACCCCAGTTTTGAAATCCTCCGGTTGCCGGCAATAAAAGTTCGGGAGTCAGGGGAATCCCATCAGCCTCGAATTGGATACAACTTTCTGCCGCAGCAGCATACCGAATGGCCAACTGCCAGCCGGCTTTTTCCTCGACATCAATGGTATATTGCAACCACTCGCCGTCTTCCGTCCATCCTACATTGAAGCCATTAGATTGCCCGGGCAGGTCGGAACACGGTTCTATATCCACTCCATCGTTGCGATATGACCAGCCCTGATTCCAGTTGGTGTACTCACCATTCTGATCCAAATGATAATTGGCAGTGTCATTGTCAAAATAAGCATAATGAACACGCCCCAAATCGTAATCTGAAAAGAAGATTCTGGCACCCGTAGTGTGTTTTGTAAAAGGAACGGTTTCTATGGTGTGTGGCTGTCTAATCTTTGCATCAATCACATCCTTCTGAACAAAGCAGTTATCAATTTTATGATTTTCGGCAAATCCCAAAACAGCCTGAAAAGCCTCTTCTTCGGTCATTTCAACACCCTCTCCTTTCCAGTAGCTTAGCAATTGGGAATACCCCTCATTGACCTCAACCCGGAGTGGATTATTAATTCCAGCCTTTTTGACGGGCCACCACGACCAGCCAATGTTGTTTTGTTCGCATAAACTCACCAGATTGGTAAACCAGGTATTTGAATTCTCACCCGTCTCCCCCAGCCAGATAGGAATATCATAGGTCTCCCGCATGTCCAAAACCCAGCCAATGGATTGGCGCGTATTGTAATTCCAGTATTTATGAAAACTGTAAACCATATTATCATCCCATGGAGGTGTCAACCCTGAAAAGTCGTTGGCAAAACTATTTCCTTCAATAAATAAAATGTGGTTTTGATCCACTTCCCTGATGGCATCGGTGATTCGCCCGTAAAGCTCTTGCATTTGAGTGTTATTTCCCTCAGGAAAAGTCCAGTTGGTTTCATTGATCAGGTCATAACCTCCAATCCAGGGTTCATCGGCATAACGCTCTGCCAGTTTCGCCCATAAAGCTACAGTCTTGTCCTTATTGAGATCACTTTCCCACAAAGATGGTTTTGACGGGTCGTAATCAGAGATATTAGCATCCTTACCCTGACCACCGGGGGCACCATGAAGATCCAGAATAAGATACATTTCATTGCCGGCACACCAGCCAAGAAGAGAATCAAGCAGACTAAATCCTTTGGGAAGCCAGGTAATTTCTCCCTCAACAGGCTCATCCTCAATGGGAGGAGTAAACCATTTGTAGTGCATGGCCACCCTTACCGTATTGTATCCCCATGATTTCATGGAATCAACATCTGCCCGGGCAAAATGATACTGCAACCAGGCATTGTAAAAACTATCAGTTTTGGCCTCCCCGATAGTCTCTTCAAGCCGGGTTCTAAACTCATGCTGCGTTCCACCCAAATCGGCAGTCTTCATCATATATCCTTCCTGCAACATCCAGTTTCCGGTTCCAAGTCCGCGGATAATGAATTCCTCATTGTTTCCGTCGTAAATATATTTCCCCTGAGTGTGGAGAAATCCCTGCGCCGAGAGGGATAATGTTGTTAAAACAAAAACAGAGAAAAGTAAGAAAATGGTTCTCATAAAATATTTTTCTAAGACAATCATTGGGGACTGATTAAGAAATTGAATTACTGATAAATCCGGACATAGTCGACCTTCATGGTGGCAGGAAAAATGGAGTCATCCACGCCGTGAAGGCCACCCCAATTGCCACCAACGGCAACATTCAGAATTAGATGAAAACGTTTGTCGAATGGCCATTCATCCGAACCACCCTTTGTATTATTAAAAGTGAAAACCAGGTCATCATCAATAAAAAAGTCAATCTTCTCTTTATTCCATTCGATGGCGTACACATAAAAAGCCTCTTCACAATCGGGCACATAAGTAGCCTTTCCTTTTTGAGTCCCGATAGAATGATTAAAAGCACCTGTATGCACAGTAGTATGAATAGAATCCGGTTCATAGCCCACATGCTCCATAATGTCGATTTCGCCACTCCCGGGCCATCCACCGTACTCCCAATCGGTTGGAAGCATCCAGATAGCCGGCCAGATTCCACGTCCCCCCGGTAATTGCGCCCGAATTTCCATTCGGCCATATAACCAGTCTCCTTTGCCCTTGGTTGTAAGCCGTGCCGATGAATAGTTAAAATCGTCCAGCTTTTCTTTAATTGCTGTGACGTTTAAATACCCCCCATCCACCCAGGCATTTCGTTTCTTTTTTACCGTATAGAATTGAAGTTCGTTGTTTCCCCAACCATAAGAATTCCCAACCGTATCATAATTCCATTTGGTTTCATCGGGCAACCCCTCATAATCGAACTCATCGCTCCATACCAGTTTCTTCCCATTTTGATTGCCGCTAAAACAACCCGGAATCGTTACAATTGTCAGAAGTAGAACTAAGGGAGCAAGTTTCTTAAAGGACTTCATAATAAATGGATTTTAAATTAAGAGTCCAGTCTAAAAAGCATCTTTATAGACCACACTCAATTCACAAAAAAGGAGGCTGTTTAAAAAGTCACTACAGCTTTTACATTGTGTAAGTCTCGACCTTGTAGATTACTAACAATGAGATTCTTCACTGCGTTTAGAATGACAAGAAACACGAAACATATAACTTTTTGAACAACCTCCTCTCTTAAACAGTTTTATTGTAATTCAAATTCGGCTCGCAGACCTTCTGCAGCATTTGGGGCTATCCAGACTTGAAAATCGCCCGGTTCGACCACAAATTGACCATCGGGGAAATAAAAACCCAGTTGGTCGGAATTCAATTCAAACACAACCTCTTTGCTTTCTCCTGGCAACAGAGTAACCCGCTGATAATCTTTCAACTCGCGCACAGGTCGAGTGTAAGAACCAACCAGGTCGCGGATGTATAACTGCACAGTTTCCGATGCTTCGACATCGCCTGTGTTGGTTATTGTAGCAGAGACATTCAGAGTATCCCCTTTAGAAAGGGATTCAGAAGAAATGTTGATATCCGAATATTCAAACGAAGTATAGGACAAACCATACCCAAAAGGATACAACGGAGTAAAACCATAATCTAGTGTATGATTGGTATTGCCCAATGAGTGCTGCACCGCATGAACCGGGATGTCATCGATATGCGTCCAGGTAGAAGCATCGGCAGGGCGACCAGACATTTTGTGCGCATAATAGATGGGAACCTGTCCTTCTCCCTTTGGGAAGGTCACGGGAAGCTTTCCTACAGGAACGCTTTCTCCAAAAACCAGATTGGCAAGTGCCGGTCCGGCCATAGTCCCCGGATGCCACGCATACAGAATGGACTGAGCCAGATGCCGGGTTTTGTATAATCCCGCAGGACGTCCCGACATAACAATCATCACAACAGGTTTTCCTTTGGATGCCGCCAGTTCGAGTAATTCACCCTGCGCACCTACAAAATCCAGTTCGGCAAGACTCTTGGCCTCGCCCGAGAGAATTGCTTCCTCTCCCACCACAGCAACCACCACATCTGATTGGGCAATGGCACGTTCCACCTCAGCAAAACCTTTGGTGGATTTATCACGACTAAATTCGAGTCCTTCAGCAAAAAATACGTTATTGTCACCGTTGAAAGCTTTGAAAGCCTCCAGTACAGTTTGAGAATCATTTTCGTCGCCGTCAAAAATCCAGGTTCCCAGCTGCTCATAAGGCTGGTCAGCCATTGGACCTATCAGGGCCACTTTCGTTCCTTTTTTCAGAGGTAATACCTGGTTCTCATTTTTCAGGAGAACCACACTCTCTTCGGCCAGTTTACGGGCCACCCTAAGATGTTCAGAATTCACCAGCAACGAATCAGCCAAAGCTTCATCCACATAAGGATGGTCAAAAAGCCCCAGGCGGAATTTAATGCGCAAAATACGGGCAACAGCCTCGTCCACCCATTCCATTTTCACTTTGCCTTCATCCAGCAACTCCTTCAAGTGGTCATTGTACGACCTGCTGGCCATTTCCATATCAATACCTGCAGCAAGTCCCAACTCTCCGGCATGTTTCAAATCACGGGCAAAACCATGAGAAATCATTTCCTGGATGGAAGCCCAGTCGCTGACCACAAAACCGTCGAATCCATACTCATTTTTCAGGATGTCGCGAATATTGTGTTTGTGACCGCTGGCAGGAATTCCGTTAATTTCGTTAAAAGCAGTCATTACCGTAGCCGCACCAGCCTTAACAGCCTCTTTGAAAGGAGGAAGATATACATTGTGCAACTGTAGGTCGGAAATAACCGTAGTATTGTAATCACGCCCCCCCTCAGCAGCTCCGTAGCCCACAAAGTGTTTTGCACAAGCTGCAATGGTCAGCGGATCAGTAAGATCGTCGCCCTGATAACCCTGCACCATCGCGCGGGCCACCATCGAATTTAACAACGGATCTTCACCTGCACTTTCGGCAATGCGGCCCCAGCGGGGATCGCGGCTCACATCAATCATCGGCGCAAATGTCCAGTTGATACCCATCGAAGCTGCTTCTTTGGCCGCAATAGCTGCGGATTCCCTTACAAGATCCTCATTCCAGGAAGCAGCCATTCCCAGCGGAATCGGAAAAATCGTGCGGTAACCATGAATCACATCGCGTCCGATAATAAGCGGAATACCCAAACGGCTTTCCTCAATGGCCACGCGTTGCAATTCATTCACTTCTTTAGCGCCAATAAGATTCAGCACAGAGCCCAACTGTCCTTTGCGAACAACCTCTTTCAGATTCTCAAGACCACCGAAAACACCGGGATCTACCTGAGACATCTGACCAATTTTTTCATCCAGGGTCATCTCGTTCAACAGCGATTCCACCCTCTTTTCCACATCATCATCTGAATTGACCGTTGAAACATTGCCCGTGCATCCCCAAAAAACAGGCAAAACCAAAACAACCATCAGAAAGTACTTAGTTAGTCTTATCATATCCCCAAAAATCATCAGTAAAAAAAGGGAGGTGGAGAGAACCCCCACACTCCCCTACCAGGTTTTATTGTTGTGTATTAAACTTTGTAAGCGGATTATTCAGCGGGAACAAAAACAAAAGTCCACCCGGTACCGTAACCATTTGAAGGTACATACAATACCAACTTATCTTCAGTAATTGACATTACCTGATAAGTTCCGGTTTCGCTTCCGGCTACCACATCTTCATGCGAAATATGCCCAAGAATATTAGCCCCTACAAAAGTAAGTGTAATGTTATCGGGGTCATCAAGATTTAACGAGAACGCCCCTTCAACAGGCTCTGCTGTGGGAGATTCATAATAGAGGTAATTGCTTCCGCCTACTATATTAAAATGCATTTTCCCATCTACATCCGGAGGAGGACAACATTCACCACCAGCATTCCACCAAGGTGACATATGTCCTGCAGGATTGTCATTCTCTGACATAAAGTACCAAAGGCCGCCATCACCTCCGGTTCCGTCAAAAACCCAATCCTTACCTTCAGATCCACTCACCAAATTTCTCAATTCCGGTTCAACCAAAGAATAATCATCTTGTTCGATGGTTACTCTTTTGCTGACAGTCGCATATCCACCATCGGTTACCAGCGTTAAAACAACATCATAAGAACCTTTACTTGGATAAACTCCCGCAACCTCACTGCCTTTTCCTTTAACACCATTTCCGAAAGTCCAGTTTGCAATACCAGGACGAGAAGAAACATCAGCAAAGTTTACAATATTGGGATTTGAAGATGAAGGAGTCATTGTAAAGTCCAATTGAGATTCCTGAGGCTGGCTCCCCAATTCATACTCATCAAATTCTTGTGGATCGCAGGATGTTACCAACAGAGGTACCATCAATGCTAACAATCCAAATTTTAATATCTTTTTCATTACAATATTTTTTTTCGTTAAAATCTGATTTTCATTAATACATTCAGAAACAATATCTAATAAGGATTTTGCTCCAAAGGATATTCTGTTCCCAAAGTACGGTTAATCTCAGATTGAGGAATAGGAAGATACTTTTCAGACTCATCCCAGGTTCTTTCAGAAGAAAACTCAGGAATGTCATCATTAAGTACCTGGGTATCTCCCCAGCGAACAACATCCCAAAAACGCATCCCTTCACCAAGAAATTCCCGACGACGTTCAGTTTTAATATTTTCTACAGTAGGAGCAACAGATCCAAGATTTGCTCTGGTTCTGATCTCGTCAAGGCAATACTGAGCTGTTATACCATCTGTAGCAGGAACATTATGTATTGCAATTAATTCTGCAGCATTAAGTAAAGTCTCAGCATAGCGGAAAATCCGGAGATTGTTCTCATAGTTCAATTCTACATCTCCAGGAGGCTCATTGTAATCTACACGAGCAGCATATTTAGCCATAAACAAACCGGTATTCTGAAAACGGGCAGCATAAGTTCCATCTGTAAACTGATTTACAGAAGCAGGTAAACGCTCATCATTGCCATCATACAAGTCCATAATTTCAGGACGAACAGGACCAAAACCCCATCCACCTTTGTATATAGCTTTTCCACTCAACAAGTCCGGAGTATCCTCTGCTAGTGAGTTGGGAGAAATAAATGCAGGAAGGTTTGTTCCATACCCCATCCAGCTGTTGCCCCAGGTTTTACCCTGATACTCACCATCCAGGTGGTTCACCTCAAAAATAGATTCCTGACAGAACTCACCTTCTGCAGGCCAGATATCGGCAAAATCATCCATCAAATCATAACTTCCGCTATTAATAATAGTGGCCATATCCGCCAGTACTTCAGGATATTTACTTTCATCCTTCTGATACATGACAACCCTGGCTTTGAGCATCATTGCTGCGGCTCTGGTAATTTTTCCATAATTAGTTGGAGAATCACCTTCATTATAATAACTCATTGGAAGTTTATCCCCTTCAAGAATTTCATCCAAGTCCTCAATTAATTGAACATAAATCTCATCAGCAGAATATTGAGGCGCAAAATAAGGAGCTTCCAAATCTTTTTCAAAGTAAGGAATGTTTCCCCATAATTTCCACAACCAATGAACATAATAAGCTCTAAGGAAAATTGCTTCAGCTCTGTACTGCTCAAGTAAATCGGCATCAATACCAACAGCGTTATTAGCGGCTTCAATGGCATAATTAGCACGACTCAGACCGGTATAATAAATAGTCCAAAGTCCGGCCGGGACTTCATCAGGAGATGCACTAAACTGTGATAATCTGTATAACATCATTTGGTCGGCAGCATCGCCACCACCTTTGAAGATGTCGTCAGACCTTAAATCAGACATCAACACAATACTGTTATAGTTACTATTTGCATAACTATCAAATAAAAGCAACTGGTAAGCCGCAGCTAAATTTGATTTAAGAGCATCTTCGGTCACCACACCACCAGCTTCCTGTGAATCTGTTGGCTTTGCTGTCAGGAATTCATCATCGCATGAGGATAATGAAAATCCAATTATTGCAGCAAATACTATAGATTTAATGTATTTTATCATAATTATCAAGTAATTTTATAATTAGAAAGTAATATTTGCTCCTACTGAAATGGTTCTTGCCTGAGGATAAATACCACGGTCAATTCCGATAGTGCTATAGTCACCAGAGGCAATTTCCGGATCAAATCCATCGTATTCTGTAAAAGTCAACAGATTCTCTGCAGATACAAACAAGCGAAAACGCTCTATAGCAACCCCTTGTAAAATACTTGAAGGCAAAGAGTAACCTAATTGAATATTTTTCAATCTCACATAGGATCCATCTTTGATATACAATTCAGAAGATCTCCAGTTACCATTCACATTATTCTTAGTCACACGTGGTATCCAGTTCGAAGTTCCTTCACCCGTCCAACGGTCAAGAATCCAACCAGGATAGTTTGTAGCAGGAATATCACCTCTGAACGAGAAGTCAAAAATATCGTTTCCATACGCACCCTGTAAGAACATACTGAAGTCAAAGTTTTTCCATTCAGCATTGAAGTTCAAACCAAAGGTCAGGTCAGGCATACCTTTACCAATCTTTGTCTTATCAACTTCAGTAATTTTTCCATCGGGGCCACCATCTTCCGCTCCTGCAATATCCATAAAGGCAACATCACCAGGCTGGGCTTTTTCTCCATAAGTTTCATTATAGACTTTAGCCTCTTCGTTATTCTGTAAAATCCCGGCCACTTTATATCCATAAAAATATGGGTACACTTCACCATTTTGAGCTTTCACAAAACCACCAACGCCACCAGCACCGGCAGTTTGCAAAATTTCTTCACCTGATTGGTTACCCAGATTAATCAATTCGTTGGTCAAATATGATCCATTAAGGGTAATGCCATATTTAAATTCTCCAGCACGTCCTTTATGCCCCAACTCAAATTCGAAACCACTATTCTCCATGTCACCGGCATTAGCCACAGGAGCCTCTTTTCCAACATACCCCGGAATTGGTTGGTCTTTCAACATTCCATTGGTTTTTTTCTGGAAGTAATCAAATCCTAAAGTTAGTGCACTATTGAAGAAACGAGCATCAAATCCAAGGTCAATCTGCTCAGATTCTTCCCAAAGAACATCAGGGTTAGGAATTCTTGCAGGACTACTACCATATTGCATATTCAGGTTACCTCCCTGACCATAGTAATAGTTTTGTCCACCATTCATCAAACTGGTATAAGCGAAGTTACCAATACTCTGGTTACCATTCTTACCCCAACTGGCACGTAGTTTCAAGTATGTAAACCAATCCGGACGCCCATCCAGGAATCCTTCGTTGGTAACGTTCCAACCTAAAGAAACAGAAGGGAAAATAGCCCATTTATTTTCTGATCCAAAATGGGAAGAACCATCCCGTCTAACTGTGGCCTGAAACATATATTTTTCATCAAAGTTGTAATCAACACGACCAAAATAGGAGGCAAGCGATTCAAAGTTAAATCCATCATCTCCTCCTAATCCACCAGAGACACGTTCTGCCTCACGATCAGCTATTGCGTAATTAATCACTGCTTTATCAGGATCATTTTCAAGCAAATTATAATCATCACCATTAAGATCACGAACTGTATACTTCTGGGCAGATTGTCCCAAAAGGACTGTAAAATTATGAATGTCATTCACTGACTTTGTATAGGTCAATGTGTTTTCTAACTGCCAGGTGAAACCTCTGTGCATATTAGACCATACATGGCTTTGATTTAATGACTTACCCTCTTCAGCAAGGAAATATTCAAAATCGTAACCATCGGCACCCCAAAAGGCAAGGTCAACCCCATAGCTTGATTTGAATTTCAAACCATCTACAACATCCAATTCGGCCCAAAATGAAGAAACAAATTTATCCTCGTTATTTTCAGTTCCATTGGGTTGATTCAACATACCAACAGGGTTGGCAATTTCCTGGAAACCGGCTGGAGGAATAGATAAAACCCGTCCCTGCTCGTCGGTAACAGCATTGGGATAGCGCGCCAGCACATTGTCAGGATTCTCTGCATAAACAGGAACCAAAGGGCTAAAAGATAAAGCACTTCCAAGAATAGACCCATACTCTGAGTTGGTTTCAATACCAGAACTAAGCACTCTTGAATAACCGGCATTAACACCAACTTTCAGGTTATTCAACAACAAGCGATCTGCATTAAATACATTGTAAGTATTGTTGGCACGAATACTGTAACGCTCATAATTTGATTTACCATAGTCACCACCAACAATCCCTTCCTGATTGTAATAACCAAAAGAAACAAAGTAGCTACTATTCTCACCACCACCACTAATACTTACCTGGTGATTCTGAACAGGTGCATCATAATTAAAAGTTTTATCCTGCCAGTCGGTGCCTGCACCCGCGCTTGCAATTTGCTCAAGAGAATATCCACCATTATTTGGAAGTGTAAGATCTGAAGCAGCCACACCGTCATTCAGTAATCTCTCGTTGATAATGGTCATATACTCTGTGGCATTCAGAACCTCTTTCTTTTTCCATGGATTTTGCCATCCATAAGAGAAATCATAGTTAATTTTAGCATCACCGGATTTTCCGGATTTTGTAGTTACCAAAATTACACCATTGGCAGCACGGGCACCATATACAGCAGCAGAGGCAGCATCTTTTAAAACCTCAACCGATTGAATATCAGATGGATTTAAATAACTAATTCCTCCACCAACAGCCATACCGTCAACAATATAAAGTGGTTCGCTATTGTTAATGGTACCAATACCCCGGATCCGAACTTTAGAATCCGAACCTGGCTGACCGGAACTTTGAGTAATTTGAACACCGGAAACTTTTCCTTTCAAAACATCCTCAATACGAGAAGGATTCGATGCTTCCAAATCTTCAGAAGATACACTACTAATAGCAGCAGTAACCACACTCTTCTTTTGAACGCCATAGCCAACAACTATAACTTCATCAAGGCCTTGAACGTCTTCAGCCATTTGAACATTAATAGTTGATTGGTCAGCAACCATTTCAACGGTCTCCATACCAATAAATGAAAAAACCAACGTTGATCCCTCGGGAGTTGTCAACGAATAATTACCATCAATATCGGTAATGGTAACGTTGGTGGTTCCTTTTTGTACGACACTTACACCCGGGATCGGGCCGCCGTCTGTTTCGGACGTTACCTTACCTGTAACGGTAACCTCCTGAGCGAACAACAGGGTTGTCCACATCAATAAAAACAAGATTCCTAATGTTTTTCTCATAACAAAACTGATTTGTGAATTTTAGTAAAACATGATGCAAACGTAACCCGAGGTGTTAATCAAACCTAATTTTTTAACTCACAAAAAACTCATCATTATACATTTTTTAACTCATCAAAAACTCATCAGTTTTTTCTTATTTCTCTGATTTACTGGTTTTTAAATACTACACCATCTTTTCATTATTTTAAAACCCACAACTCATTATTGCAAGTTTATTATTTTTTGTAAACTCTAAATAATTGTTAAAATCACATCATCTTTTTTACTCTAAAAAGAAATATTTGTATCCATTAGTTATCATTTTGTTGCTGTTTATGCCATATCTCATATTGAAAAATCGAACTAAATTCCTTAATATTGAAAAAAAAATTATATGGCACTCAGGCTTTTGCAGGTAGTCATTCCTTCAAACAGGAAAGATGAACTATACAACGTCATCAGGGGTGAGTCAAGAATAGAGAGTTGGGATCAGGTGATCGACGAAAATCGGTATAAGCTCTCCATTTTACTGGAAGTTGACGATAGTGAACACCTTATTACCAAATTGGAACATCATTTTTCGGATACCGGAACTTTCCGGATTGTGCTTTATCCGGTCGAAGCCACCATTCCACGTCCCGATGATCCGGATGTGGAGAGAGAACGTGGAACAGCAAAGGAGCAGGCGAAAAAAGAAGGCAAAGGACGCATCAGCCGGGAGGAACTGTATCACGACCTGGTAGATTCCACAAGATTATCCTGGGTATTTGCAGTGCTGATGCTGGCTTCGACTGTGGTAGCTGCAACCGGTATATTGCGCAACAGTGAAGCCATCATCATCGGATCTATGGTGATAGCTCCACTCCTGGGTCCCAACGTAGCCCTATCTCTGGCAACTACACTTGCCGATTTTCATTTGGCAAAGAATGCCATGCGCGTTATCATAACCGGAATTGGAATATCATTGATTTTTGCCATATTGATCGGTCTGATTTTAGAGATAGATCCCACGGCCCATCAGATTGCCAACCGAACCCAACCCAATTTGGGCGACATTGGTCTTTCGCTGGCTTCCGGGATTGCCGGGGCACTGGCTTTTACTACGGGAGTTGCTTCGGCATTGGTAGGAGTAATGGTAGCCGTAGCATTACTTCCTCCGTTGGTCGTTTTGGGAATGCTCATCGGAGCAGGACAATGGCAACCGGCAACAGGAGCTATGCTTTTATTGTTCATAAATATTATTTGTATAAACCTTTCTGGTGTTCTTACTTTTGTCGTGCAGGGCATTAAACCCTCCCATTGGGGCGAAGAAGGAAAAGCAAGAAACACCACCCGGGTAGCCATTTCGATCTGGATATTTTTGTTACTCATTCTTACCATATCCTTATATTATAGTCATATAAACTTCGACCTTTTATAAAATCAGGAAAATATTTGAACATAATTCCACCAAAAACCTCAATGATATTGAATTCTGATACCAAAAGGCCTAATTTTACACGGATTAAAATACAATGGTTCCCAAATAGAGACCTAACCACAGATGAAAACAAGAAAAGATTAAACCTTATATGGCCATCAAGCTTTTTGTTTTAAAAATTGGAAAGTATTTACAAAAACCAATCGTCTGCTTAAAAAGCCTTAGGATTAAGACGCAAAGCTCTTATTATCATGGAGTTACAAAAACGCACTCATCTCTTTATGAATGACTTGAAATCAGATATTTATTGTCATCTAACAAGACTTTGAATGACTTTACTTTTAAAAAAGTAACATTTATCACTAAACTCAAAGAAAATCATGGAAAAATTTAAAGAGTGGTTCAGTAATCCTGAACAAATACTGGGACTGCTAATTAAATATGGCGGTCAGTTATTGCTCGCCATCATTACCCTTATCATCGGACTTTGGATTATTGGGAAAATTGTAAAAGGCATGCGAAAAATGTTCGAAGCGCGTCAGTTTGATGCCAGCTTACAATCATTTCTTATCAGCCTGACGGGGATTGCATTAAAACTTATGTTGGTTATCAGCGTTGTCACCATGCTTGGCGTGGAGATGACCTCTTTCATTGCAATTCTTGCAGCTGCAGGTCTGGCAATAGGTATGGCACTGAGCGGAACTCTTCAAAACTTTGCAGGAGGAGTCATGATCCTCATTTTCAAACCCTTTAAAGTTGGCGATTACATTACAGCGGAAGGACATTCGGGAACCGTGAAAGAAATCCAGATTTTCCATACCATATTGAATACGCCTGATAAAAAAACCATTATTTTGCCAAACGGCCCGGTATCCAACAACAGCACCGTAAACTACTCCACCGAGCCGGTTCGCCGGGTTGACTTTACCTTTAGCATTGGATACAATGACGATATTGACAAAGCCAAACAAGTGATAATGGGGGTTATCGAAAAAGATGAGCGTATTCTCAAAGACCCCGCTCCGTTTGTAGGTGTCATTAATTTGGGCGATAGTTCAGTGGATTTGGTTACACGTGTGTGGGCCAATGCAGCAGATTACTGGGGCATTTTCTTTGATATGCAGGAGACCGTGAAGAAAGAATTTGACCGTCAGGGAGTGTCCATCCCATTCCCACAAAGAGATGTACATTTATTTCAGGCAAAATAATTTCATGTAAAATATAGAGCTCATCTTTTTCTGTTAGAGGCAGCCTTAGGGATTGTGCCGAAATAACTTCGTTAAATCTGTCAATTTATTTCATTACAAACCCTTAAAAGCTACCAAAGTTATCTTTATTGGCAGCAAAATGCCGTGAGTGCATCGTAAAACAAAAAAACATCAAACAATTACCATGACGATAACTAAAAATCCCATACGAATGATTATTAAAAGGCACATTTTGCTAATGTGCATTCAAAAACACCCGGGGTGAATTAATTATTTGGGCATCCTGCTACGCATCAATTTTCTGCAAGGTGGATACGTACGCAGCCCAATCTCAAAAACATTTCATAAGGCAAAACTGTTATGAATCCATTAAAATTCCTCATATCATCAAAAATGAGACTCTTAACTGCGTTTAGATTGATAAAAAAAGTCTTTTAAGACATCTTAAACATTCAATCAATGACAAAAAAAAACAAAATTCTAATCATCTTAATGATTTTTCCGGCCATGGTCTTTGGTCAACAGGAGGCAGACACGGTAAAACACTGGACAGCCGGGGGAAACAGTGCATTCAATTTTTCTCAGGTATCGTTGAGTAACTGGGCCGGCGGCGGGAAAAATTCCGTTTCCGGAACATTCCTTTTCAACGCATTTTTAAATTTCAAAAAGGACAAACGTGCCTGGGAAAATACGTTGGACATTGGCTATGGCCTCACTCAGCAAGGTGATGAAAACCTGGTAAAAACCGAAGACCGCATCCAAATAGTATCAAAATACGGAATTCAGGCTTCAGAAAGGTGGTATTATACTGCACTGGCTGATTTTAAAACCCAAATGGATCTGGGCTATAAAGATCCGCCGGAGAATACCATCATGACCTCAAAGTTTATGTCGCCGGCTTACCTGCTGCTTTCCCTGGGTATGGACTACAAACCCAACCAAAACTTTTCAATGTACCTCTCCCCGCTTACCGGTAAAATGACCATTGTTAACGATGATCAGCTATCAAACCAGGGAGCTTACGGGGTCGATCCAGGCGAAAACCTAAGGTCTGAATTTGGTGCATCGGTAAAGAGTATCTACAAAAAAGAAAACCTGCTGCAAAACGTAGATTTCAATACCAGACTGGATCTTTTCTCCAACTGGACAGACCACCCCGAAAGAATTGATGTGGAATGGGAAACTAAATTCGACTTTAGAGTAAATAGTTTTCTTTCGGCCCATCTGGGCACTACCCTGCTTTACGACCACGACATTAATTATGTGGACGCAGAGGGTGTGGAACACGGACCACGCATACAGTTCAAACAATTGTTTGGATTCGGAATTAATTACAAATTTTAAAAAGCAGTTAATTCATCTGTAAAATTATGTTTTTGAAGGTTGAAAGGTGGAGGTTAGAGGTTAGAAGCTAGAGGTTAGAAGCTGGAGGTTGGATGCAATCCATTCTTTAAAATAATTTTTGCCTTAGGTTTATAGGCGCGTGTGTCTATCTAGAGATTGCTTCGGCCTGAGCCCTCGCAATGACGTACTTTTTCTTTAATATGGAAGAGGTTGGCAGAGGGCAGGGCGGTAATGCGGCCCTGCCCTCTGCCAACCTCTTCTCCATCTACCGGGACTCTGTCATTGCGAGGGCCTTGCCCGAAGCAATCTCTAGTTGCAAAAACGTTACTTTAAGCTATAGCCTAATTTTTTAAGTCAGTAGTGATATTTTTTTTGCATTTTTGAAGTCCGGTGAAATGATGACTCACCGGACTTTTTTTACGAGGCACAACAACATGACAAACAGACAATTCCCTGCAGAATGGGCCAACCAGGATGGCATTTTAATAGCCTGGCCGCACATCAATACCGATTGGGCAAATATGCTTGATGAGGCACAATCCTGTTTCATTGAAATTATAAACGCCATTGCCGCATTTGAAAAGGTAATCGTTTTGGTTCCTGAAAATGAAAATCTTCCTTACAGACAATTCAAAGATTCAGAAAAAATCCAATCGGTCGAATGTACAACCAATGATACCTGGTCACGGGATTTTGGACCGCTCTTTGTAAAACAGAACAATGCGTACGTTGGACTTGATTATAAATTTAACGGATGGGGATTGAAATTTGCTGCCGACCGGGACAACCTCATTACCACCAGACTTTTTGAAAAGGGACTATTTAATTCTGAAGTTACCCGGGAAAACCATCTCAGTTTTGTTCTGGAAGGAGGAAGCATCGAGTCGGATGGAAATGGGACGCTCCTAACCACCAGTGAATGTTTGATGTCTCCGAACCGGAATGGCTCAATGTCGAAAGCGGAAATTGAAACCGAGTTAAAAGGCTCATTTGGAGCTAAAAGAGTGCTTTGGTTGGATTACGGATATCTTTCGGGTGATGATACCGACTGCCATGTGGACACATTGGCCCGTTTTTGCAATCCTGACACCATTGCTTATGTTAAGTGCGAGAGTGGAAATGATGAGCACTTCCCGGCATTGAGTAAAATGGAAGAACAACTCAAAGGTTTTAAAACACCAGAAGGAAAATCTTACAACCTCGTTCCATTGCCGATGGCTGACGCAATTTATGATAACAACAATCGTCTTCCTGCGACTTATGCCAATTTCTTAATTCTGAACAAGGCGGTTCTGGTTCCGTTTTACAAAAATCCCAAAGATGAAAAAACAAAAAATATACTGGCAAAAGCATTCCCCGACCGACAGATTATTGGCATCGATTGCCGCCCCCTGATAAAACAAAACGGTTCGCTGCATTGTGTCACCATGCAACTGCCCGAAGGGACACTGGCAGGAAATGAGGATTGAGGGTTGAGGTGAGGGTTTGTGACTTAACTAAAAATTTAGGTGAGGCTGAGGCTGAGGCTGAGGTTGAGGCTGAGGCTGAGGTTGAGGCTGAGGCTGAGGTTGAGGCTGAGGTTGGGTTTAAGGTTGAATCTAATTCACTATTGTCCGGAGGAACTATTATTTTGAAAGAAGATTGCTTCGCTCTGCTCGCAATGACCTGTCATCCTATGTTTGTGTATTTGGAATAAATATTCAAATAATGCCGATATTTATTCTTTAACAAAGCTTAAAAGAAGACAGAGGAAAGAACAAGACTAAGGTTTGTCATAAGCTTTCGAAG
>Ga0163225_100039_pt1 | contig 39538 bp, 44 predicted proteins | sample MSEWel2016_04_06_2_FD_113145 | JGI IMG/M metagenome (GOLD analysis project Ga0163225, IMG submission 113145) | Subsurface microbial communities from deep shales in West Virginia, USA - MSEEL Well Study Marcellus 5H_2016_04_06 ... | reverse complement strand
CCTCAACCCATGCCTGCGCATCAATGATATAGAGACCATCTCCGAGGCTCTGGATCTCCTCCTCTTCGATATCAAACTCATCCAGGATATCGCCAACCAGCTCTTCGAGGATATCCTCAATGGAGACGACACCTGAGAAGACGCCATACTCATCGAGGATGATCGCAAGATGCGACTGTTTGAACTGGAGCTCTTTTAAGAGGTCATCGATCTTCTTGGATTCGGGTACAAAGTAGACCTCATGGATGATATCGGAGATCTGAACATCGGGAACACCGCTATGGATTGCCCTGAAGACATCCTTCACATTCAGGATACCGATGATGTTTTCAACCTCGCCATGGTAGACCGGAAGGCGTGAGAAGCCGGTCTCGTGGAAGATCTCAAGCGCCTCAATAAGACTTTTTGAATCCTCGATCATCACCACATCTGGCCGGGGAGTCATCACCCCGCGGGCAATTGTATCCCCGAACCGAAAGACTGAATGGAGCATCGCACGCTCGTTCTCTTCAATGGCACCGCTCTCTTCCCCGACATCGATCCATTCCTTGATCTCCTCTTCGGTGACACCATGGTGAAGCTGGAGATCCTCATCTGTCGTGCTCACATTCCTGATCCGGTCATAGAACCAGAGGATAGGGAAGAAAAGCTTCTCAAGGAAGAGGATCGGGCGGGCGACAACAAGGGAAAATGCATCGATGCGCTTTGAGGCATACGTCTTTGGCCCGATCTCACCGATGATGAGCATCAGGATAACAACAACTCCGGTGGCAATCCCGACACCGGCATCGCCGAAGTAATCGATTGCAATCGAGGTTGCAATCGCCGCTGCCGAGACATTGACGATATTGTTTCCGATCAGGATTGTGATCAGTAGATGATCGGTATTCTCTTTCAGCCTCGCAAGGGCTATGGCACTCTTTGTTCCTTCTGCAAGGAGTGTCCTGACCTTTGCCCGCGTGATAGCAATCAGGGCAACTTCTGATCCCGAGAAGAAACCCGAGAGAAAGAGGCAGATAAAAAAGAGGGAGAAGTGAAGTGCATCAGCCGCCATGGTAAATTCACTCCCAACCACTGCTTAGAGATGAAGTATCGTTCATAGGCGATTCGTATCTATCAATCAATTGAAGTCTGTAATGATAAATGTACTCCTTTTATTCCACGCTTTCCAGAAAGAATCCACCTCTATGGCGATGAGGGTGCACTTCTCTTCATAACTGAGCCTCTCAGGAAGAGCAAGATCCTCGATCTCAAAGATGACCGGTCCATCATACTCAATAGAGATAAGAATTCTGATGAGTTCATCCATTTTTTCTGTCCCGGCAAGAGGGGCATGCATGAGGGAGGGCGAGCCATAGCTGGCATGTATATTCCTGATCCGATCGCAATTCAGCCTGACAAACGCTTCTGCCTGCTCGTCTCCTCCGATGCAGGCATGCGCATAATCGAATGTGAAGGAGAGATGTGGATACTCATCAAGCAGATCCCGTACCGCCTCTGGTGTTGAGAGGAGGCTGTTTATTCTCGGTTCCATATTTTCGATGGCAACCGCAACTGAGACTCCACGTGAGGCTGCCTCCACGGCCTCCATATAGATTGAAAAACGGTGCATATCAGCCCTGCTCGGGGGACGTTTTGCGGTTCTTCTGCCGGGATGAATAGTGATCACCTCTGCACCGATATCATCTGCTGTCAGAATCGCCGAACAGACAGCGTCAACTGATACTGCTGCAACCTCGGGATTGATCGAGATTGGATTCAGATCGAGGGTAGGAGCATGGATGGTGACTGGTGAGAGGGAGGGATAATCATGGAGAACTTTCTTCAACTCGGCAGTATCCCTGCCGGTTGTCCAGTAAGAGGGGGTTTCAAGCCAGAATTCAACCAAATCAAGCCCTGCACCCCGGATACCGGAGAAGATTGAGGCAAGGGCATATTCATGAAAGAACATGCTTGACAGACCGGTGCGCAGCATACGCAGTTTCTTCTCATCCCGCCACAAATAGATTGCTATGCCCGGTGAAGAACAGGCACCCCTGGTTGTGGGCGATCCCGAGGTTATCACAGTCCAGGATCTCACACGGATCATCAGGGATGAGCTTGATACCCCTCTGCTTCGCGGCATTTCGGTCAGGGGTGAGGTAACAAACTGCCGTCTGCATTCATCAGGACATATGTATTTTACTCTCTCTGAGAAGAACAGCGGGGGGGATGCCGCAATCGACTGCGTCATCTGGAGACGCTCAGCACTCCGTATTTCACCTCCCCCTGAGAATGGGATGGATGTGATTGTGCATGGGTATGTTGACTTCTATCCTCCCTATGGCAAGACCCAGTTTATCGGAGAGAGCCTTATTCATGCAGGAGCCGGAGGAAAATTCATCCTTCTGGAGCAGTGGAAGCGTGAGCTTTCAGCAGAAGGTTGTTTTGCAGCCGAAACAAAAAAGCCGATCCCGCAGTATCCCCTTCGGGTTGGCGTCGTCACGTCCCCGACAGGAGCAGTACTCCAGGATATCAGGAATGTCCTCTCACGCCGCTTTCCGCTCGATCTGATCATCTCGCCGACCCAGGTGCAGGGCGAGTATGCGCACCGGGATATTGCAGAAGCAATCAGACGCATTGACGGGCATGCTGATGTGATCATAGTTGCACGTGGGGGAGGGAGTTTTGAAGACCTCTTTGCATTCAATCATCCGGATGTGATCCGGGCGATTGCATCATGCAGCACGCCGATCATCTCAGCCATCGGCCATGAAGTCGATGTGACACTGTCAGATCTTGCAAGCGATCTACGTGCGCCGACACCCTCAGCAGCAGCAGAACTTATAGTACCCGATCGGGTCATCCTCCTGCGGGAGCATGCTGAAACACGATCAGCACTGCAGAACCTCATTCTTGCCCGTCTGGAGAAACGTGGCCTCGAACTTGAAGATATTCGACTCAGGATACAGAGCAGAAGGATCGAGCGGCGGATCAGCGATATGAAACAGGCATCTGATGAGCTGCGTGAACGGCTCTTCCGTGCGATATCCAGGAGGTTTGCCGAGGAAAAAAGCAATCTTGCCAGGTATGATGCAGAGATCCGATCAGCAGATCTGCGGGCTCCGCTTCGCAAGGGATATGCCCTCATTCTTGCAGACGGAGAGATGATCCGATCTGTTGATGCGCTCAAAAAGGGCGATCCGGTGACGCTCTATCTTTTGGATGGTGAGATGGAAGCAATAATACAGGAGGTGCACCATGACAGAGACCTATGAAGAGATGATTACAAGGCTGCGTGATATTACACGAAAACTTGAAGATCCTGATACTCCCCTCGATGAGAGTGTCAGGCTCTATAAGGACGGAATAGAACTGATAAAAAAATGTGAAGATTATCTGACACAGGCTGAACTCCGCATTCTTGAGATTACTGAGGAGTGATCCCGATTACTCCTCACAGTATGCGGTCATAATAACAATCATCTCCGCCCCACCAGAGAGGCTCTCTATGAGTTCACGTGGCAGTGTCCGTGCCACATAATCTGATCCGATCCCAATGGTGCGCCCACAGACAAAATCACTCTTCCGCCAGACGAGATCAGTCGGGTGATCAAATGTCATCCGGGATGAGCCACGGGATCTGATCTCACAGGTAATGCCCCCTGCCTGAAGCCGGGTAGTCAGAATGGCACGATCATCTGCAAGGAGTGAACAGAAGTCATCAGCAAGATCCGCTGCCCCTTTATCTGCCGCTACCCCGATGATACAATCGCCCTGCAGAGAGAGTTCATCCTCGCAGGTGATCTCAAATGTGGTCCTGTGATTGCCCCTGACATGCGCATGCCCATGGCAGGTGATCACTTCCTTGATCTCCATTGTTTATGATGTCTGCACACAATCTAATAGAGTATGTCGATATTCGTAAAATGCCCGGTCTGTGGGGAAGAGACCGATCATGAGATCCTTCGTGACGGCGAGCCTGCCACAGTTCAATGCTCTGAATGCAGCCATATACACCGTTCTGTAATAAAAACACCAAAAGTAATTGAGATACGGGCGATCATCAGCAGTGAGGGGGAATCCAGGCAGGGGACGATCGAACTGACTGATGATGAGATTGTCGAGGTCGGCAATACCTATGTTGCGGATGTGGGGGACGATATCTTCGGTGTAGAGGTGACCGGAGTCGAAGTCGGGGCTGCGCGCAGAATGAGAGCCAATACACACGATATTACCTGCATATGGACACGGGTCATCGATTCGGTGATCATCCGAGCCTCCCTCCACAAAGGGGCGGTGACCTACCCTCTGTACGAACATGTCGAAGGGGAGACGGTCTATACTATCGGCGAGATTGCATCTGTCGGAGGCCGCCAGTTCCGCGTGACCCGGATCAAGCTCAGGGACGGCGCTGTCATCAGAAAACCCGGATCATATGCTGAAGCCCGTTTTATCAAGCGGGTCTATGGAGAGCGATCATAAGTACTTTTTCAGGAGATCAGAGAACTCCTCCTGATGAAGGACACCTTCCACCTTCTCCACCACTTTGTCATCACTGAGGATGATCGTCGTCGGAGTCACCTTCAGCGAATACCTGCTGATATACTCCGGCTGCTCTTTTGCATTGATCGATTCGATAGAGACTGACAGGGCAGCCTCTACTTCTTCGTTGATCGATTCCTGTTCAAGGCACCCCATACACCCATCCTGATAAAAGGAGAGAATCTTCACTGACATGATGGAGATTCTGGGAATTTGAGATAAAAAAGGTATTGGATCTAAGAGACTGCTGTGACAGAGTTGATGGTGACGACAGCATAGGAATACCCATACCTGATGAGCACCGAATCATCGGTCTTCTCTTTGATGAATGCAAATCGCACTTTGATATCCGGCTCTGCACCATCCAGAGCTACCTGCGGAGAATCGGCAAAACCGAGGGGGATCATATCTCCGACAGAAAGCTCATCAAAGGAATAACCCATCTCTCCCATCTGTTCTTCTGTCAATTCTCTTTCAAACGGATTTTCCGGGTTTTCGACAGTCAATGGAACGACGACACGATCACGTTCCTTGTATCCGATTGGAGCCGAGGTTATCTCCTGAAATTCAGTCATGAATACACCAAACGGATCCATTTTGCCATCCCTATGCGGAATTCCAATCATATTGTCAGGGAGGCTGTACCCTGCCGAGACCTCAATTGGGCCGGAGAGATACACATAATTCCCAGCCTGCTCTGCCTGTGACGCGACAGTTTCCAGACTGGTCAGGACAGGAATATCATTCTCATTATAGATAGTATAATCAATTACAACCAGATCTCCGGGCTGAACAGTTCTCATCCCGCCAATCCATGCCGTTCCAAGGAGGGAAGCTGCCATCATGACGGCGAAGAGGACGGCAATTGAAATTGCCCCGACTTTGGTCCAGTTGATGGGATCAGCCTGTTTCTTCTCCCGTGATGTCTTTCTCTGCGGTGCCATTATGATGAACATATTGTTCTCCGAAAGGTAAAGTGTTTGTGAAACAGATGCTCAGATTGAATTTTGCCTCTTGAAGCCCCTGATTAAATTTAATAATATTATTAATTAATAAATTATTTGTACATAAAAATCCAAAACAGTTAATAAGTCTTTTCACAAGGATTACTTGAACAGAATGAAGCGATCATTCTGCAGAAGAATCAGGGATACCGGATATTCATTGATTCGTGTTGTATATTATGAAAGAAATTCTGAAATCCTTTATCCAGTCCCTGGAGGTGTCTGATGGAAGAAGACTATGAACCTGAAGTCTTGATTGAAGTAAAAAAACTCTCAAAAATATTTGGAAACAAACCTGAACGAGCACTTCAGATGCTTGAGGACGGGAAAACAAAAAATGAAATTCTTGAAAAGACAGGTCTTACAGTCGGGCTGAATGATATCTCATTCCAGGTATTCAAGGGAGAGATATTTGTCCTGATGGGACTCTCAGGATGTGGAAAGTCTACGCTTCTCCGGTGTTTGAACCGCCTCATCAACCCGACTGTCGGGAATATCATCATCAATGGAAATGATATTGTGACGATGGATGATGATGAGATCAGGGAGTTCCGGAGAAAACAGGCCGGAATGATATTCCAGAATTTTGCACTTCTCCCGCACAAGACTGTTCTTGACAATGTCGCATTCGGCCTTGAAATCCAGGGGATGGATCTGGAAGAGCGGCATACAAAAGCAGAAAAAGCGCTGAAACTGGTCGGGTTGACCGGATATGAACAGAGCATGCCTGATCAGCTCTCCGGAGGTATGAAGCAGCGGGTAGGACTAGCTCGCGCACTTGCAAGCGATGCCGATATCCTGCTGATGGATGAGGCATTCAGTGCACTTGATCCCTTGATCCGGAGAGATATGCAGGATGAGCTGATCGAACTTCAGGAGAGACTGAATAAGACGATCATCTTTGTCACCCACGATCTCGATGAAGCACTGAAGCTTGGAAGCCGGATCGCGCTGATGAAGGATGGAAAGATCATCCAGGTAGGAACCTCTGAAGAGATCCTGATGAATCCAAGCAATGAATATGTAGAGAGGTTCGTAGCCGATGTCGATATGACACGGGTGCTGACTGCACAGGATGTGATGAAGAGGGCGGACCCCATCATTTCATGCAGGAGCGGGCCACGACTTGCTGCACGCCTGATGAAGGAGTATGGTATCTCAAGCCTTTTTGTTGTGACACAGCATCGCCAGCTGAAAGGAATAGTCTTTATCGATGATGTTGTGGAGGCAGTCAAAAAAGATCATACGACTCTTGAAGAGATCGTTCAGAAGAATCTTACAGTAATTGATCTTTTGACTCCGCTTGCCGATATCATCCCGGTCATTGCTGATAGTAAATATCCACTCCCTGTCATCGATCAGGACGGCAAACTGAAAGGTATCATCGTGAGAGGATCAGTTCTCTCGGCATTAGCACGAAAGGAGAGTGAACCAATTGTCGCTTAATTTTTCAATTGATTTACCAAAACTTCCTATCGGCCAGCTCGTTTCTGATATCGTCGATTGGATCGAGGCGAATCTCGGATGGCTTCTGGATGGAATTACAGAAATTCTTCGATTCCTTCTCAATGGTTTTCAGGATATCCTGTCATTTCTCCCGCCACTGGTAATGATACCGGTTTTTGGGATTATTATCTATCTGATTACCCGCAGAGACATTCGCCTGTCAGTGTTAAGTATCGCAGGGCTGATTCTGGTCTGGAATCTTCAACTCTGGGATCAGGCGATGATGACACTTTCACTTGTCATAGCTTCAACGATAATCGCCCTGTTGATCGGGATACCTCTTGGCATTATGGCAGGGAATAACGACAGCATCAATGCCGGGATACGGGTACTCCTTGACTTCATGCAGACAATGCCATCATTCGTTTATCTGATTCCGGCAGTCATCTTCTTCAGCCTTGGAAATGTGCCCGGTATGATCGCAACGGTTGTCTTTGCGATGCCGCCTGCAATCCGCCTGACAAACCTCGGGATCAGGCAGATCCCAATCGAGCTTATTGAAGTGTCAGATGCCTTCGGCGCAACGCCCCGTCAGAAGCTGATCAAGGTTCAGCTGCCGGTTGCTCTGCCGACAATCATGGCAGGGGTCAACCAGTGTATCATGCTTGCCCTCTCAATGGTCGTCATTGCGTCAATGATTGGAGCAGGAGGTCTTGGGTACCAGGTACTTGTCGGGATACAGCGGGTAGATATCGCAATGGGCTTTGAGGCAGGGCTTGCGATTGTGATCATAGCGATCATTCTCGACCGGATCACCCAGGGCCTGATCAAAACAGAAAAAGCACGGGAGTGATGATATTCTGTTCATTTCATCATAGTATATATACATACCTAACAAATTTTTTAATGAATCAATCACAAATGTTCAACTGGTCTCTCTAAACCATTTAGTTAGATTATAAACTATTAGCAAGGATGGTGAATAGATGATTACAAAAAAAATGTTTATTACACTCTTTACAGGGTTAATGATCTGCTCTGCACTCTTTGCAGCAGGGTGTGTCGGTGAGACAACTGAACCTCAGAAAGAGATCTCTATCGGCTATGTTACCTGGGACTGTGCCATTGCCAGCACCCATGTGATGCAGGAAGTCTTCAGAGATGCAGGTTATAAAGTCAATACTGTTGCAGTAGATGCAGGACCTCTCTATGCAGGGCTTGCCAATGGCGATATCGATTTCACCACAACAGCATGGCTCCCATTTACCCATAAGACGTACTGGGAAAAGTATGGTGACCAGCTCGATTACGTTCAGAAGAATATCCCTGGTGAGGCTCGAATCGGGCTTGTCGTTCCACAGTATGTAACAATCGACTCGATCGAGGAGATGAATGGTGTCGCAGACAAGTTCGATGGAAAGATCATCGGAATTGACCCCGGCGCGGGCATCATGCAGGCAACTGAAGATGCAATTGTCGAATACGACCTGAATTATGAATTAATTGCATCCAGCAGTGCAGGAATGGCAGCAGAACTCAGATCCGCATATAATGATGAGGAATGGATCGTTGTCACCGGATGGTCCCCACACTGGAAGTTCGGCCGCTTCGACCTGAAGTTCCTTGAGGATCCAAAGGGTGTATATGGTGAGGCAGAAGATATCGTCACCGTTGCCCGTGTAGGTCTGAAGACAGATGATCCCGAGGCACATGCGATTCTTGAGCGGTTCCAGTGGAACGCTGATGAGATCGCTAAAGTGATGACCAGTATCGAAGAGGGCACCCCAGCCGAAGAAGCAGCACGCAACTGGGTCAATGCCAACCCGGACATGGTTAACTACTGGATCAACGGGTAAATCAAAGAACAGGGGTTTTCAACGCCCCAATAACACCTTTTTTCACTTTTTCCAAACAATAAGGAAAACTCCGTTTTTCCTGAACTATGATAAGTCAACCTGAAGCTTTGCAATACATTGTGACCTTATGATCATCCGGACAGGTCAGTATATTATCCTTAAACCAGTAGCAAACCCCGATAAATGAAAAGCACGTAATGGGGAATTCTTTTTATTCTGATACAATTATAGTGTAATACATGAAGAAAAAATGGCAGATCATCAGTAGTATCTCAATAATCATACTACTCTCATCTCTCATCTTCACAACACCTGTAACAGCCAGAACGCCTACGGTTGATGTAATAGAGAGAGGGGATACGATATTTGTGTACGAAAGAGGATTGGATCTGACTAATCTTCGGGATGCTGGCAATAATCCCGTATCCTCACTGAGACGATATCATGATGATGATCCTGATAAAGCGTTTCTTGCTGAGATTCAGATCGCAGATGACACCAATGTAAATATACTCGATTCGGCAGTTGCCGGTCGCTATGGAATATATTATGCATACAATTCGACAGTGGCTGTCGAACGATCCCGATACGTACTAATTGAAAAGCCAACCCTATCAGTAGACGTCGTGCTCGGAAACCCATATCATTACGAATCTGCTGCGAAATTAAGCAGGATACCAGATACTACAAAGTTGGCCATTCAAATTATCAGCCCCCATGTTGGTGCTTACTATCGGGTTGGAACAACAAATTACGCACAGGTTGATATTATCCTCACAGGTCCGGGTGGCGAAGAAAGAATGATCATCGGAAATTCCGATCTCAGTGCAATTAATCTGACAGGGACAGAGACATATTCGGATACCGATGCTGCAAGAGGTACATTCACGCTCAAGGATATGGGAGCTGGTCGATATGAAGTGCAGGCGCGATGGAGAAACCCACAAGGATTTGCCAATTATGCAGAAGACTCAAATATCGTCAGTTTCAATATCGGAACCGTCACACCGGCACCGACCGCAACTCCAATACCAACAACCCCGGAGCCAACACCTACACCTGAACCTACCCCGACAGCAGAGCCGGTAACTCCTGAACCAACACCCACGCCTACGCCGGAACCGGTGACACCGGAGCCGACACCGGCATCTTCAGCCATCATATTACCACTGGCGGCATTTGGTCTTATTCTCCTCTCTTATTATCGAAGAGAGTGAGTCTAACTTTTTTTCTTCCTCTGATCCAGCACCGCATTCAGGATCAGCTCGACTGCATGGAGCATGCCCTCAACCCCTGCAAGGGGACGGCTGCCAAGCATGATATGCCTCCGGTTTGGTGGAGTGATACCAATAAATCCTGCATCCGAGAGGATATGTGCTTCATAGGATGATCCAATCACCAGATCGTATGCATCCTGACTGAGGGCTGATCTGATCTGATCGTAATCTGTTACTGCAGGAGTATCAGTTGTGTTCCTTGGAAGGATGAGTGGGTGCTCTGAACCCAGATAGCGCACCAGGAGTTCTCCAAAGAATGCTGCATACCCGGATTGTGCTGAGATGGCTGCAAAGGGAGGGTCGTTTCTCCTGAGGTACTTCTCACAGGCAGCAACAGCCATCTCTTCCGCCCTCTCGCACTCTTCAAGGACCGGTGTTGGATCTGCACCGGGGATCGTATCGGCTGCATCCATCAGGGTCTGTTTCATGGAGGAGAGGCCAAGGAGAGAGCCGCCGGGACGTCCAAGTGGAGCTGTGTAATCGGGATTTGCCGTTACTGTCACCGGTGCGGCTTTCAAAAGCGATTTCAACCGATCATGTGCGAGGACTACTCCGACAGGTATACCTGCCATCGCAAGAATTCGTTTTGATTCATGCATATTCCCGCGCCAGAAGGGATCGAGGAGGCAGATCCCCCCAAGATTTACCCCGGGAACAGTGATCTCTGCCTCCTTCAGGAGCGTTTCGGCTGCCAGTGTAAATCCCGCTTCGACATCTCCGAGAAAACCCGGAGAATCAACGATGAGAACCGGAAGTCCATCCAGTTCGGATGCGAGATCCTCACCCATCAACGCAGGAACGCATGAGTTGACGACTGCCACCCGTCCGGCTCCCATCTCCAGGAGCTCTGAGACAACTGAACGGAGACGGGCACCGGTTCCAAAGATCACCTCATCATGCAGGATGAAGGAGCCATGAAGTGGTCTCTTGACAAGCGATTTCGGGTAATAGTAACAGCCGCTTGAGCCATGAATCACAACCACAAGATCGCTAAATCCAGCCAGAAAAGAGACTGCACCGGTAAGGGCACAGGGCCAGACGGGGTTTGTACATTCAGGCACGGAAAAGACTCCTCCTCCATGAGTTGAGCATTCGTCTGGTTCCGGTAATTCCAACCGGTGGATCATAGGGCAGAGGAAGAAGATGTCCACCAGATACGTCTTTCATCTGAAGGGCTTTGAGTGCAGATTCAGCTACAGAAATGGTTTCTGGATCTGCACCCAAGGTATTCAGCCGGACGGATTCGTACCGGAGATCGTCGAAACTGCCATAGAGATCATTGATCAGCCCTTCCTCATCCCGGAGTGCCGGCGAGGGATCGATGCTCATATACTCCCCAAGCTGCTGAAGAAAACCGGATGTACCATCAGTCCCAATAGGAAAACCGGGGATGACAGGGAGGTTAAAACGGTTGCCCAGGAGAGATCCGACGGGCTTGAGGGATGATTCACGCAGGATAGCCATCGGCGCTGAGCCGATCCTCTGGCAATCTGAAACAGACACCTTCCGGACGAACCGGATGCCGGGAGCAAGATCAAGGAGGGAAAGGAGGCGGGATATCTCTTTAAAATTTTCTTCTGCCTCGTATTCGAGATTCTTCTCTCCGACAATCAGGACTTCATCATGGACTCCCTCCCGGGTATCATCCGCAAGATTCAGGAGGGAGGAGAGGGCATTTCTGATCCCCTCAGAAAAACCACCGCCGAGAAAACCTGCACCCGGAATATGAATGACCGGAATATCCCTCTTCTGCCTGCAAAGTGCAGCAGTGTCATCGCCGATCGTGTCGGCGATACAGGTAGAGACGACACAGATCAGAGAGGGGTCCCGTGCCTCTGCGGCATCCAGCGCATGCAGCAGTGCCTGTTCACCACCAAATATCACCTCCTCCTCGACGATATTACTTGAGAGAAAGCAGGGGATCTGCACCTCATCGATCTCGACAAGTGAGGCATGAAGGAGTGAGGCATTATGGTGAGTACACCCTGAGGGGCCATGGATCACGGTAACCGCATCTTCCAGAAAACCGGTCACCGAGAGGACGCCGGTTAAGGTGCACCCTTCACTCCTTGAGATATCGATAGGCGAGCGATTCAAGATCATCAATTGATAGTGGTATCGGAATTGAAAACTCCGTATTCAGAAGAATGGCCTCTGCACAGCCCCGGTAAACTTCGGCCTGTGATGAAACCGGAGCATATTCGATGACGGTCTTCTTATTCAGTTCAGCCTGTGTGACGGTTTTTGAACGGGGAATGAATGCAATCATCTGCGATCCTATTGCAGCTGCAAACTCTGAGATTAACTCATCTTCACATTCGATATTCTTCCCATTGCCGATCACACCGGCAAGCCGGACCTTGCTCCGCTTATTGGCACTGAGACGGGAGATGGCTTTTGCAATATTGTTTGCCGCATACAGGCTCATCAGCTCCCCTGAAGTGACGAGATAGACCTCTTCTGCATACCCTTCCCGCATCGGCATCGCAAACCCTCCACAGACGACATCACCCAGCACATCATAGACGATCAGATCCCCTCTCAGCGCACCAAGCTTCTCGAGGAGCTGGAAGGTTGCAATGATGCCCCGCCCGGCACAACCGATTCCGGGCTCAGGTCCTCCCGCTTCGACACAACGCACACCCGAGTAACCCGGATAGATAACATCGGAGACGGTCAGATCCGTCTTATGTTCCCGAATCAGGTCAAGAACGGTCGGGATTACGCGGCCATTCATCAGCATCCTGGTACTGTCATGCTTTGGATCACAGCCGATCTGAAGCACATCCAGCCCTTTATCGGCCCATGCCGCCGAGAGGTTTGCAGATGTTGTAGATTTTCCAATACCACCCTTTCCATAGAGGGCAATCTGTCTCATCACTCTGATATTGGAGTTTGTGAACTAAAGAAGTTGTGATAACTTCACCATGCTTGAAAAAAAATCAGGCCCGGTCAAAGCCCTTCAGAAGACCCACCACAAGCACAATGATTGGGATAACCTCCAGCCTTCCAAGCCACATCAGAAGGATAAAGAGGATCTTTGATTCATTCGAAATGGCAGGAGAGATCGGTCCTGATGACATTCCGTTATTACTCATTGCTGAAATAACGTCAAATATTATATGACTGGTATCATAAAACTGACCCTCAAACTGGAGAAATAGAATGGTACTGGAGAAGAGTATGATGATATAGAGGATGATTATAAGCATATTTTTTGATATCTCATACTCCGCTATCATCTTCGGAATAATTCTCCCCTCATGGCGGAATGGAATAACAGCCTTTCCGGAGATGAAAATCCTCCTGAACCACCAGATAAGACCCTCATAACAGACCTGAACTCTTCCCAGCTTTATGCCACCTGCAGTACTGCCTGTTGATCCACCAATAACCATCAGCACTGAGAGGAAGATAATGGTCGCATGTGGCCAGTAAGAGATGCCGGTATTCTGAAAACCAGTGCTTGTTGCAGCAGATACAGCCATGAACAACCCATAGCGGATTGAATCAGGGAGTAAAAGAGAAAGAATCTGAAAGAGATCAAGGGTGATCACCATAATACCAAAAGCGATTATGGCGAGGAGGAAAATTGTCTGCATATCACGAAAAAATCCGAAAATTCGCTTTGCATAGAGAACATAGTAGAGTTTGAATGGAAGTGCCCCGGCGATCATCACCGGTATCAGGAGGATTTCCAGGAACGGATTATTATAGCTGGCAATCCCGGCATCATACATGGTAAATCCTCCAGACGAGATAGCAGAAAAAACCAGGTTCGTGGCGTCCCATAATCCGACACCGGAAAGCATCACAATACCGATTCCGGTGAGTGTCAAAATACCATAGATCTTCCACATCAGAGCGCCGGTATCGACGACACTCGGCATTAATGCCTCTGAGCGGGCTTCTGAACGATACAGACCACGCTGAACGAGTCCTGAACGATTCACCATCGCAACAGTAAAAGCAACAATTCCCATCCCGCCGAGCCACTGCATGAAGGATCGCCAGAAAAGGATTGTTTTTGGGAAGTCTTCAAGGCCGGATGTCATCGTCAGGCCGGTGGTTGTCCACCCCGACATCGCCTCAAAGACACAGTCGATATAGGGCATTTCACAGACAATATAGAATGGAATTGCCCCGATAAGGGCGGAAATGAGCCATATCATCGCAACAGCACTGAGAGCAACCGAGAGCCGGGCCTGTTTATTGGAATGAGGGATAGTCCGTAAAAAACTCCCCAGTATAAAGAACGTAAGTGGAACAAGGGCCATCGGAATGAAGACATCCCATTCCGAGTAGATGATGGCAACAATCAAAGGAACCGTCGAGGCAAGAGCCAGAAACTGGAGGATTGCCCCGATATCACGGGCGATGATCGCAAAATGCTCGGTCCGATCCATACTGCATCAGTGATTACCTTTGCTCTGTTAAAAAGATGTACTGCTCAAACAGGAGATTCGGTGAGAGGACACTGGCGACAGATAATCTGCCATACAATCAATAATGCGATCACATCTGTCGGAGAGACCAGTTTTCCCGGGAAGAAGGGGAGGGCACAGATCTCTGTCTGTGCCTCGATACTCTCCTCAAGGGAACGTGCAAACCCATAGGGGAGATATCCATCCAGCCTCATTGAGACAAGTCTCCTGCCATCCAGTTCAATACTACCCCCAGAGATGCTATAAGGACCATCCACGAGCGGGAGAATCCGCGAGAGATCAAGGGTGAATGGTACATTTGTAAGGGTGCAGGCGGATGGGTCAGCCTGAAGCAGGGAGACGGAATACACCGGCGGATCCCGTTCAGGTGCAGCACGGCTCTCCTCAACCCTGATGACATAATCAGCATAGCGCCTCTGGAAAGCCACATATTTTTCAAAATCAGGTTTTCTGTTGCGGATCGCCTCCAGAACCTCCTCACGGGCATGGCCACGCTCCCCCACATCACGCCTGATCTTCCATGCATACTTTACATCCGGGTCGGGATCGACAAAGATCGAGAGATCAATCATCTCCCGGAGCTCGTCTGTGAAGAGAGGGTGAAGACCTTCAAGGATGATAAGCTGTTTTGGAGAGAAGGAAACATCCGGATCAAAAGTGCCGTTTGAATGATTATAGACCGGCTTCCAAATCGTCTCACCCCTCTTCAGGGCGGCGACATCCGATACAAGCCGGTCAAAGCGGTTTGCATCCGGATGGAGAGGGGTAATGGACAATGCAGCCCGCTCATCCCGGTCATAGCGGTGATAATCATCAAGTGTTATCGTCGCCACGCGGGAAGGACCGAGGACAATGCTGATGATCTTTGTAAATGTCGTCTTTCCCGATCCGCTGTCCCCGGCTACCCCGATGATGAAGGGACGGATCTGATCATGGGGGACGTCATGGAATGCACTGGAACGCATAATGGATAATCAACCTTCTGGATTTATATTTTGGGGAGGAAACGGGCAATTCCCGCTGGATATCCGGTATTATATTAATTCCAGGCATCAAGCCGCATCTGCCCCGACTGCCCTTTCTGTGGACCTGCTATTCGTTCAAGCACCGGCAGAATCCGTTCAGGTGAGAAACCGTACTCATCACAGAGGATTCCTCTGACAGAATCTGGATCCGGTGAACTCCATTCCGGCTCATACTTTTCTGTCACCGGAGGAGAGAGGAAGAACTCCATAATCGGTTCCGGATCGGTATCAGGGGCTTTTTCTGCCATCACCTCGGTAAAACGGTTCTCGCAAACGATCTTTTGGGCTTTCTTCGGACCGATCCCGTGGATCCCTTCATTGAAGTCTGTTCCGATAAGAATGCCTATCCGGATAAGCTGCTCACGGGTAATCCCATGTGTATCGAGGAACTCGGAGAGATAGATCCGCTCGGGTGAAACCATCACCTGTCTCCCTCCGATCCGCCGTTTCCCAGATACAGTCAGGTTCCGGACGAGGACTGAGGCACCAAAGAGGAGGGAATCATAATCCTGGGAAACAGAATAGGTGGCAACCCCGCTGTTGACGAAATAGGCTGACTGCGCCTCACCTTCGGAGGGGGCTACCATCCAGGGAACTCCAAGTGCATCAAGGAGCTGTTTGCCGCTCCCGAGTATGGCAGAGTCGACTCTGGTGGACTGCATCGCTGCGCGGTATGCTCCTTTGGTATCCCCGCGTTCCAGGGCTTCTGACCATTCTTCTTCACCAGCCTTCCGGATCTTACGTCTACTGGCAATAGTACGTGCCTTAAACTCAGGCGGAGAGCCATCAAAGATATACAAGGGCAGAATACCATTCTCAAGAAAGTGTGCAGTCCTGAAGAGGAGACCTGAGAGGTGTGAGGTGACTCTCCCTTTCGCATCCTGCAGGGGAGTCCCGTCTGCCTGCCTGATTATTGAGAGGAACTGGTAGAGTGCGTTATTTGCATCTATTGCAGCAACTCCGGGGATATCCCCAACATCGATCGGATGCCTGCATCCTTCCAGCAGAGGTCGAATAGAAACTCCCAAATTCAGAGACTCCGTTATCGGTACATCCGCCGTGTCAGGCTGTCGACGATCTCACCAAGCTGTTCAACAGTCCGGTCATATTTCCGATTGAGGCTGACTGATATCTCTTCCAGATTGACACGCATCGTCCTCTCGCGGGCGATAATATTCTCCTCAAGACTCCGAATCTTCATCCCGAGTGAGAGGAAGAGACCACCCAGAGACAGCATCATCAGGGTCGCTCCAAGTACAATCGTGAGATCCTGCCAGAGCCTGAGTACAAGAACGAGTGTGGATGACACCATTATGATGATCAGGATCAGATCCCAGACATAATCACGAAGATCCATGTTTTACCATAAGAAGAACCATAATGATTAAGCTACCTATCCGGAGCAGGATATTATGAACCGACAGAACATCCCCGCCATCATCGGCATGCCGCTCATCCTCTGTGCAGTCATCATCGGAGGCGTGCTCCTTGCAGCCCCGGTTGAGGCTGCCGGCCTGACTGCCTTCGACGACCCGGACTCAATGGCAAACCCGATCATCTTTCTTGCTATTCTCCTCAGTTTCACCGCAGTCCTTCTGCTGCTGATCAAATATGCAAAACAGCAGCTCATCGGCCTGATCATCGGCGGAGCAATCCTCCTCACCTACTTCTATGTATTTCTGGCAATATCCGGCCATTTTATCGCATCAGCTATTCTGGCAGCAGGAACAGCAGCAGTGGCGGCAATCCTCGCAATCATCCTTCTCTACCGGTATCCAAAATGGTATGTGATCGATTCACTCGGGATCGTCCTTGCCTCAGGAGTGGCAGCCATCTTCGGTGCCTCACTTGCTATCATGCCTGTGATCATCCTGCTCTCCCTGCTTGCAGTCTATGACGCAATATCGGTGTATCGGACAAAGCATATGATCACCCTTGCAGAAGGGGTGATGGATCAGAAGATGCCCATCCTCTTCGTCATCCCAAAGAAGCTCGGGTACACCGGATCCTATGAGAAGATCACGCCATCTGCTGAAGGAAATGAGATAAAAAAAGAACGCGGCACTTTCCTGATGGGGATGGGAGATGCGATCATGCCCGCGATACTGGTCGTCTCGGCATATACCTTCATCCAGTCTCCGATACCTGCAATCGGCGCTGCGATCGGCTCATTTATCGGCCTCGGGGTGCTCCTGCTGATGGTCTTCTCAGGTAAACCCCAGGCAGGACTTCCCCCATTGAACGGAGGAGTTATTCTTGGTTTTCTGGCAGGATGTATTCTTGCTTCGGAGTGGGCGTGGGTCCTCGTTCTCTGAGGGCTGCTTCAAGAGCCTCAGAAACACCCTCCCCGGTGACTGTTGACATATTCAGAACCCCCGGATAGTGCGCCAGATCAGATTTGTTTGCACAGACGATCACCGGAACATGAGCAAAACTCCGGACCTCCTCAAGCAGGAGTTGCTGGGTGGGGAGATCGTATCCGCAGTGTTCGCTTGGGTCAATGATGAAGAGGATAACATCCGCAACATAGATGAGTGCGTTGAGGGCCTGCCGCTCGATCTTGTTCCGCTCCCTGTAGTTTCCGGCATCAAGGATACCGGGCGTGTCGATGAACTGAACCCTTTCCCGCCAGGTGAGTTCACGGTGGCCGACGATGACGCCTTTTGTCGTGAAGGGGTACGATGCCACCTGCGGCGTTGCCGTTGAGACGAGTCTGATGAACGAACTCTTCCCGACATTCGGGTACCCTGCAACAACAATGGTAAACTCATCAGGAGAGACGACAGGGAGCTTCCTGAGAACGTTCCGTGCGTCATTTAAAAACCTGAGATCCTTATCGATCTGGTGGACGATTGAGGCGATCCGTGCCACTGCCTGTTTACGTAATGCAAGGTTTTCAGGAGAGCGCCGCATCGATCGTGCGAGATCTTTTCCAATATCCCTGGTGTGTTTTGCGGCCCACCCCACTCCTCCAAAGGCCTTTCTCATCTCTTCAATTCCATAGAGGATATCAACGAGATCGCGGTAGAATGGAGGGAGGGTATCAAACTCCGGGAAGGACTGGATAATTGAGACCAGCTTGTCATGGACTGCCTGAGTGACAGCCATGACGAATTCTTCATTGGCACGGTCTTTATTCTTCTTATCCCGCATTTTTTTTGCTGCACGGCGGAAACTCCGGTCGAGTATCTCATCTGCAGTTGGTACTGTTGGTATTGTATCAAACATCGGTTCTGTTTCCCCAAGCTATTTATCCGGATATGTATGATCAATCATTATGGATCTCTCACTCATCCAGAAAGATATTCTTATAACATTAATCTCACTCTATCATCAACATTCTCATCCCATCAAAGGAGACGATATTGCCGGGATTATCAAGAGAAATCCCGGTACCGTCAGAAACCAGATGCAGGCATTAAAGGCTCTCGGCCTTGTGGACGGGATTCCAGGGCCAAAAGGAGGGTATCATCCGACTGTACAGGCATATAAGGAGCTGAATATAAAGCCGACCGATGATGCAGCCGAGGTAACCATATCAATAAACGGAGTCCCGATTCCGGGTGTGCGGGTGACTGAGATCGACTTCACGACTCTCTGCCATCCCGATCTCTGCCATTCACTGGTAAAAATTGTCGGGAGCGTCCGGAATTTCACTATCGGCGAAGAGATCACAATCGGTCCGACACCGGTGAACAAGCTGATGATCCGGGGGGAGGTCTTTGGCCGTGACGAGATCCAGGGTGCGCTTCTCATCTCAATCTCTGAGATGACCTCACTTCCAAAGAAAGCAATCCGCCACTACATGAGTTCGCCCTTAATCAGCCTTCCACCTGAATCAACAATCCGGGAAGCCGTCTCTATCTGCTCGAAAAACCGTATACATGGCGTACCTGTCATATTTGATGAAGAAATGCCCGGCATCGTCACCCTGACCGACATCGCACGTGCAATAGATGCCGGACAGTCTCTGGATACACCGGTGAGGAGCATAATGACCCACGACGTCATTTTAGTTTCCGAAGATACACGCCTCTATGAGGTCATACGGAGATTTAAAGAGCGTGAGATTGGCAGAGTGATCGTTGTTGCCGAAGGAAGACCTGTCGGCATCCTTACGCAGTCGGATATCATCAGGGTTTTTCCCACCCTTTAATGCCCCGGTTCGGGAAAATAGGAATAGTTTATATAGTTATCAGCCAACCATCTTTCTATGACAAAGGCGTTTGCTCGTACGCTCCGGCGGAAGAAGGTCATGAGTAGTGACGGCAAGGTGATAGGACAGTTAAAAAATATAATCATCGATGTAGGGAGCGGGCAGGTGATCAACCTGATCGTCAAACCGGATGCAGCATTTGATACATCCCATTATAAACTTGATGATGATTGTATGCTCATTCCGTTTGAAGCTGTTAAAGATATTAAGGATTATATCGTTGTTGATCGGTATATGCTCAGGTGAAGACTTCACCCGAAGCGCACAAGGGCAGAGAGCAGACCCTCGGAAAAGCCCTCCCCATAAGACTGATCTGTCACCAGATCAGCCATTTTTTTCAGCTTTTTGCTGCCATTTGCCATGGTTATTCCAAAGCCTGCAACCTCAAGCATCTCGAGATCGTTATCAGAATCACCAACAGCAATAAAATCGCCGGGAGTGAGGGAGAGGAGCGGGGCAAGTCCTGCAAGGGCAGAGCCTTTTGAGATCCCCGGCGTCTGGAGATGAATGGCAAATCCGGTATCGATCACCCGGACAGGCAGATCAGCGATAACGGATACCACCTCATCAACAGAAACGGTGCGTGCAAAAGCGACATCGGCATACCGCAGTTCCATACTGTAGGGAAGTAACGTTATTCCCTGTTCTTTGAAATGAGTGACAAGACGATCATATGCATAGAGACATAATGACCGGTCGCCGGCAGTTTGAGGTTTGCCATCGAATCCGGTCTGGAATACTCCGCCGTTCTCCCCGATAACTGCCCCATCCGTTCCGATCATCCTGGCTATCGAATCCAGAAAACAGAGAGTGTTTCCTGATGCAAGCACCACCGGGACTCCCCTGTCAATAAAGATGCGGAGTGTCTCGATCGCACCGATGCTGATCCTCCGCCGCTCATCAGTAATGGTGCCGTCGATATCGCAGATAATGGCTTTCAACACGGCTTGATACCTGCCTTCTCAACCATGAACGTTGCTTCGCCTTCAGGGAGGTTCGGGCTGTCCACAAGGCGTGCAATCCGTTTGCCTGCCTTGCTCTTCCTGAGGTAGAGCCTGAATGTTGCAGAGTGACCGACGATATTGCCGCCGATCGGCTTTGTCGGATCCCCAAAGAAGACGCCCGGGTTTGACATCACCTGGTTTGTCACAAGCGCAACGCCATTATGCTCATCAACAAGCTTGAAGAGTTCATGCATATGCCGGTTCAGCTTCTGCTGGCGTGTTGCAAGGGTGCCCCGCCCTGCATATTCTGCACGGAAGTGTGCGGTGAGCGAATCGATGATGAAGAGGCGGATCGGCATCCCGCTCTCCTTCTGCTCGTTGGCGAGATCCCGCGCGGTATCGATGAGGAGCATCTGGTGATCGGAGGTGTGCGCACGCGCAACATGGATATTTGCGAGGATCTCGTCAGTTGTTCCCACCTCACAATCAACCTCCAGCCCCTCTACCATCTGGGCGATCCGCTCCGGCCGGAAGGTATTCTCGGTATCGATGTAGATGCAGGCACTTCCAAGACCGCCGCACTCTTCAGGGAGCTGACAATTAACGGCAAGCTGATGGACGATCTGGCTCTTTCCCGAACCAAACTCACCATATAATTCGGTGATTGCCTGGGTTTCCACACCGCCGCCGAGGAGCTCGTCAAACTCCGGAACAAAAGTCCTGAGTTTCCTGACCTCCTGTCTCCTGAGGAGCACATCGGTGCCGGTCTTGAATCCGCCGATATCCGCGATCGAACGGGCACCCTTGATCATCTTCTTCGCTGTCGCCTCGCCAATCTCAGCTGCTTCGGCGAGATCGACGGGGGAGGCGGTTGCGATACTTTCGACTGTGGAGTATCCGGCCTCACGGAGGCGGTCAGCGGTTGCCGGGCCGACACCCGGTACATCTTCTATAGCAATTTCTGGCATATCTTCTCACTTCCTTCTTTGAGATATACTCTGATATTCAGGCGGAGAGGTTATCAATGCCTGACCCCGGAGGGTGAAAGTGAAGGGTCAGTGAGGGCCGCTGCCCTCTCTCCAAGCGAGGCGGGATCAACAGGAATGTGTTCTGCTTCCTCCACAACGAGCCGCCTCCCGGAAAGCTGGCCGGAGATGCGATAGCGGGCGGCAGGCAGAAGATCCGGAGATTCGACAAGATAGAGAGTTTCTTCATCCGCGAGTGCCGTTCCCTCAGAGGTGAGAATGATCACCCCTTCGATCACCCTCTCTTCAGTCTCATCCGGAACCACCCGGATGGCACTCCCAAAGCCGACCGAGAGTTCAATATCGCCGAACCGGTTCAGCCGGGCAGCGGCATTGTAAATCTCGATCGTCTCACCACAGAGGAATGGTTCACGTGCACGATCCCCCCAGATCACAATCCTGAGCGGGCCTTCAATGAAGAGGTTTCTCACCCATGATGGCTCGCCCCGCCGTGTGGTAAACTGACGGGGGGGATGGAGAGAGGTAATTGTTCCCCTGACTGAATAGATCCCCTTATCATGAACCTCATTTGTTTTTTTAAATGAGAATCCGATCGGATCATCCAGCGGGATGATGGTTGTTCCCTCCTGTGCGATGTACTCAATGCCATTATCTGATGAACGCCGCTTCGCACCGGTTATCCTGACGGATGAGCCTTCGGAGAAGCCTTCAAGCAGGGCGGGTTCCCATGTGACGAACCGGGCGCATCCGGATGGATCCCCGATGATCGCCTCCTGGATAGTCACCTCAACACCATCCCGTCGGGTGAAGGTGCGGGGTGAGTCAATCACAAGCATACGGGCATCGATATCAGCACTGGAAGTAAACGACCTGGATTTCTCCCCGGAGATTGTGATCTCAACAGATGTTTCCCTGACCGCAAGCCCATGCACCTCGGTCATCCGCCCTTTCTTCGGCCTCCCGATCACCTCGATGACAGTACCCTCTTCAAGCTCTGAGACTCCGGCTGCCATCTCATCCCAGAGGACAAGAGGGATCGAACCCGTACTGTCAGCCAGTTCGACACGTGCAACACATCCGGACGATCCATCGTCACGGGTAAATTCCTTTGGATCGGTGACCTGCACCACCTTTCCGAAAAATGAAACAAGGGAAGGGGAGTCGTTTATATCCAAAATCTTCTGGTGGCTTCTTCCAAGATCCTCAACAACGAGAAGCGCGGCTGCGGTCTCATCGATCGCCCCCCCGTGGAATGCGATCTTCTCCTCGATCCGCCGATCAAACTCTTCCTGTTTCAGGATATCATCGACAAGTGCGTAATGAAACCTCACGGTACACGCTCATTCCTGCTGCCATGATGGAACCTGCATCGTGGCACAGAGATCATCCAGTGTCTCCCCTCTCCGGATCACTTCAGCACGATCCCCTTTCACCATCACCTCAGGGCATCTGGGTCTCCCGTTGTACTGGGAGGACATGGCAAACCCGTATGCTCCGCAGTCAAGAACAGCGATGAGATCACCTGCACCGGGTGTTGGAAGGAGGCGGTCTGCTGCCAGAATATCTCCGGTCTCGCAGATTGGGCCTGCGACCGTCACTTCTTCCACTCCCTCCGAATCTGCCTTGTTTGCCATGATGACTTCATGCCATGAATCGTACATTGCAGGTCTGAGCAGGAGATTGAAACCGGCATCGACATTTGCAAATGTCTTGTATGCCCGTTTCACCGAGTTCACCTTTGTCAGGAGTACAGAAGACTCTGCTAACAGCCAGCGGCCCGGTTCTACCCAGAATTCAGGAGAGATTCCGATCTCGTTAATTCCATCCAGGAAAACAGGCATCACGGCCTGTGCATACTCTTCCGGTGTCGGGGCGACATCGGTGCTCCGGTGGTACGGAACACCAAGCCCTCCGCCGATATCAAGGAATTCGAGGTTGACACCGATATCGGTCACCTCGCCTGCCACGTTTGCCATCACCGCAGCTGCACGGGCAAATGGCTCGACATCAAGGATCTGGGACCCGATATGGCAGTGGAGTCCGACAGGAACGACATAGGGCGCGTCAAGGGCTGCCTGGTATGCTGAGAGGATCTCTGCTGCCGGGATACCGAACTTTGTGGTTGCAAGGCCGGTTGCAATCTTGGGATGGGTGGGAACCTCAAGTGCCGGATTCACCCGGAACGCGATCTGTGCTGTCTTCTTCTGCCCGGATGCAATCCTTGAGAGCTGGTTTAGTTCATCAATCGAGTCGACCGAGACCCGGACACCCGTCTCAACAGCAAGCCTGAGATCGTCTGCGGTCTTTGAACTGCCATTGAAGAGGAGCCGTTCTGGCTTCATACCGGCACGGAGTGCGAGCATCAGTTCGCCTGAGGAGAAGACATCGGCACCTGCACCGGCTCGTCCAAGCGCCCTGAGGACCGCCAGGTTCCCGTTTGCCTTTGCTGCAAAGAGGAGGCGGACATTCGGGTACCAAGCTGATAACGCGGATTCGTACCGCTCGAAGTTGTCCAGGATCTGATCTTCGTTTGTCACATAGAGCGGGGTTCCAAACCGGCCAGCAAGATCGACGAGATCGTGTGTGCCGGTCATCAGGTGGCCATTCTGTATGGTGAGGTGGGAGGGGAGCTGTATGCTCATCGGCTCATCCCCTCCATCCGTGCTACTGCCTCTGTGATCCGGTCAACGGACCGGGTGATTGCAAACCTCACATAACCTTCGCCGCTTGCGCCAAACCCAATACCCGGTGTGGCGACAATGCCGGCTTCGTCAAGGAGACGGGCTGAGAACTTCATGGAGTCATCGACCTTCAGCCAGACGTAGAAGGTGGCTTTTGGTGCCGAGACATCGTATCCGAGGCTCCGAAGACCTTTCACCAGGACATCGCGCCGTTCCTGATAGATTTTGCATGCATCGGCGACACAGTCCTGCGGGCCGGTGAGTGCGGTGACACCGGCAAGCTGAACCGCATCAAATGCACCGGAATCGATGTTTGTCTTGACGCGGCCAAGGCCCGCGACGACATCTTTGTTTCCGACAGCCATTCCTAGCCGCCAGCCGGTCATATTATAGGATTTTGAGAGTGAGTGCATCTCTATCCCGACCTCGGAGGCGCCATCTGCCTGGAGGAATGAGGGTGCGACATAGCCGTCAAAGGTGATCTCCGAGTATGCGTTGTCATGGACCGCCACGATAGAATGTTCGCGTGCAAATTCAACGACCTCATCAAAGAACTTCATCGGTGCAACTGCCGAGGTCGGGTTATTCGGGTACCCGAAGAAGAGGAGTTTCGTCTTCTTCAGGATATCCTTTGGAATGGCATCGAGATCCGGGAGGAAATTGTTCTCATCAGTGAGAGGGAGAGGGTGACAGATTCCTTCTGCAAAGAGGGTGGAGGTCTTGTATACCGGATATCCAGGATCGGTGGCAAGGACGATATCGCCGGGATTGACAAATGCCTCGGGGATATGGGCGATTCCTTCTTTTGATCCTATCAGGGTGATAATTTCAGATTTTGGATCTGCAGTAACACCGAACCGTTTTTTATACCAGGTGGCAACTGCTTCACGGTAGGTGGAGAGACCCAGGTAGGAGGGGTAGTGATGGTTTGCCGAATCACGTGCTGCAGTGCAGAGCGTCTCGACAATATGCGGAGGTGTCGGAAGATCCGGATCGCCGACGCCGAGATCGATGACATCGACTCCTGAGCGGATCTTTGCTTCTTTCATTTCGTCGATACGGGCAAAGAGATAGGGGGGTAGATTGTCAAGTCTGTCTGCGTACATTGTGGGTACTGTTCAATCTTACGGTACTTAAGAATCACTGAGAATCCGGATGCTTCCTCTTGACAAATAGTTATACCATTCCATGACCATACCTTCTGACAAGGAGAGTGAAGATGGAGAAACGCCTCATTTACCTGGATAATGCTGCAACGACGAAGACGCATCCCGATGTCGTATCTGCGATGCTTCCGTACTTTTCAGAGTATTTCGGAAACCCTTCTTCGCTCTATGACCTTGCAGCAGCCTCGCGCACCGCAATCGGGGAGGCACGGGAGAAGGTTGCGGCGGCGATCGGATCAGCACCCGAACAGATTTATTTTACCTCCGGGGGAACTGAATCTGATAACTGGGCGATCCGCGGGGTTGCAGCAGCCTATGCAAAGAAAGGGCGGCATATCATTACATCCGCAATCGAGCACCATGCGGTTCTGCATACCTGCGAGGCACTCGAAAAAGAAGGGTTCGAGGTGACCTACCTTCCGGTTGACGAGTTCGGCCGGGTGAGAGTTGCAGACCTTGAAGCTGCGATCCGGGACGATACGATCCTGATCACGATCATGCTCGCAAATAACGAGATCGGCACCCTCCAGCCGATTGCTGAGATCGGTGAGATTGCACACTCCAAAAAGATCGTATTCCATACCGATGCAGTCCAGGCGGTCGGACAAATACCGGTTGATGTGAATGCCCTGAATGTCGATCTCCTCTCGCTCTCATCCCACAAGTTCGGCGGGCCAAAAGGAGTGGGTGCACTCTATATCAGGAAGGGCACCCGGATTGCTACGTTTATGCATGGCGGCGCCCAGGAGAAGCGGCGGCGGGCAGGAACCGAGAATGTTCCCGGCATCGTCGGGCTCGGAACCGCAATAGAGCGTGCAATTGCCCTGATGCCCGAGAAGACAGAGCGGATCCGGAAACTGAGGGAGAGGCTTATTGCCGGTCTTGGTGCAATTCCGGCAAGCCGGTTGAATGGCCATCCGGAAGAGCGGCTCCCAAATAACGTTAACTTCATCTTCGAATATATCGAAGGGGAATCGATACTCCTTCTCCTGAATGTCCACGGGATCGCGGCCTCAACCGGGAGCGCCTGCACATCCGCCTCCCTTGACCCCTCGCATGTTCTCCTTGCCTGCGGCATACCTCATGAGGTTGCCCATGGGTCGCTCAGGCTGACACTCGGGGAGGAGACTACAGAGGAGGAGATCGACTTTGTACTGGAGATTGTGCCGAAGGTGGTGCAGCGGCTCCGGGATATGTCGCCATTAACACCACCAGAACTCAGGAGCAGGTGAAAAGAGATGTACTCAGAGAAGGTAATGGATCATTTCATGAACCCGCGGAACCAGCGGGAGATCGCGGATGCCGACGGGATCGGCGAAGTAGGTAACCAGAAGTGCGGAGATATCATGCGGATCTTTCTGAAGATCCATGAGAACAGAATCGAAGATGCCGCATTCCAGACCTTTGGGTGCGGGGCAGCAGTTGCCTCCTCCTCGATGGCAACCGAGATGATCATCGGAAAAACCCTTGAAGAAGCATGGGAGGTCTCAAACAAGGCGGTTGCAGAGGCCCTCGAGGGTCTCCCTGCCCAAAAAATCCACTGCTCGGTGCTTGCCGAGGAGGCGATCCATGCGGCGATCAATAATTACCGGGAGAAGCAGGGGCTTGCCCCATGGGGCGAGGTGGCATGTTCCGGCTGCGACGACTGCCATTCGTGCGAGTGAGTGTCGGTTCCAAATCCTTTTTACATCACCCCGCCACTGTTGGTATGACTGAAGATGGATCATACTGATATTGTACTCATACTCTGTACAGCTCCTCCTGGCGAAGCAGAAGAGATTGCCCGGAGAGTAATTGAAGAGCAGCTTGCTGCCTGCGTGAATATCACCCCGGTGAGATCGGTGTACCGGTGGGATGGCGAGGTCGTCTGTGATGATGAGCAGCTCCTGATCTGTAAAACTACGGCCGGGGGAAGTGAAAAGCTCATGCAGCGGATCGAGGCGATCCACTCCTATGATGTGCCTGAGATCCTCTGTGTCCCGGTTCCGGAGGGGAACCTGCCATACCTTGACTGGGTTCGATCGGAGGTGGGCGGATGAATCTTGTTCACCATACCGGGATCATGTATAAGAACGGTTCGATCTCTGAGAACATTGATTCAATCGTCTGCGAGGATAGCTTTACCCTCCACCTCAATGATAAGCCGCTCCTGACGATGGTTGCCTCAGACGATCACCTCCGTGAACTCGGGGCAGGCTTTATCATCTGCTCGGGGATAGCTGACCGGATCGATTCGGTCACCGTCATCGATGATGCGATCTATGTCGAGGCCCCGGTGACAGGGGAGTATCTGGCAACGCTTGAGTCATCAGGCGGGCATTCAAACCAGGCAGAACCCCCGGCAGTCATCTCAACATCCAGGATCACCCCTAAGAAGGTACTTGAAGTGAGGGGGTCGATCGATTCCGATGCATGGCTGAAGACCGGTGCACTGCATGCCTCGGTTCTTTTTTATAAAGGAAAGCTGGCAATCCGGTGCGAGGATATCGGGCGGCACAACTCTGTTGACAAGGTCGTCGGCCATGCAATCCTGAATAATCTCCCCTTATCGGAATGTGTGGTCGGCTGCACAGGGAGGCAGCCATCGGGGATGGTGCAGAAGGCAGCATATGCGGGCATCCCGATCATCGTCTCCCGTGCCGCCTCCACCGACCAGGGGATAGCAACTGCAGAGAGGACCGGCATCACCCTGATCTGTTTCACGCGGGAAGGCCGGTTCACCGTCTATACGCATCCCGAGCGGATCATCGGGTTTGAAGAGTTCCTGAAGGTGAACAAATGAACGACTATTCGATCAGTATCGGCGGGCAGGCAGGCGAGGGGATCAACAAGGCAGGGCTGTTGATCGGCCGTCTGCTTGGCCTCCTCGGCTACCATGTGTACATGTACTACGACTATCCTTCCCTCATAAGGGGCGGACATAACTATGCAATGCTCCGGTGCGCAGACCATGAGATCGGGGCAGTTTCCGGGAAGCCCGATATCGTCTGTGCTCTTGACCAGGAGACGGTGAACCGGCATGGAGAGGGGGCAATCCTGATCTATGATGCTGATGTTGCGAAGGGTGAGGGGATCGGGGTTCCTGCAACCACGATCATCAGGGAGGAAGGAGGGGCGCCGATTGCCAGGAACACGGTTCTCATCGGTGCATTCTGCCGGGCCGCCGGTATACCTCCTGAGATCCTCGGAGATGCGATCAAAAAGGAGTTTGGGAGCAGAACAGACGAGAATCTCAGGCTTGCCCTCAGGGGATACCATGCGGCTGAGGAGCGGATGCAGATCCCTGTTCGCACAAACGATCCGCTTCCGCTGTTAGCCGGAAACGATGCCATTGCACTCGGGTTGATCCGGGGAGGGCTTGATGCCTATGTCTCCTACCCGATGACTCCGTCCTCATCGATCCTGCATACGATGGCTGATCTCGCTCAGGGAACCCCGCTTCTTGTGCTCCATCCCGAAAATGAGATCGCCGTAATCACGATGGCGCTCGGTCTCTCCTATGCTGGCAAACGAGTTGCGGTCGGGACATCCGGTGGCGGATTCTGCCTGATGAACGAGGGCGTCTCGCTTGCCGGGATGGCAGAACAGCCGGTGGTGATCGTGATGGCGATGCGGCCGGGCCCCTCCACCGGGATGCCGACCTACTCATCGCAGGGCGATCTCAGCTTTGTCCTGCATGCAGGCCATGGCGAGTTTCCGAGGATCGTGATCGCGCCGGGCACCACTGAAGAGGCATATGAGTGGTCTGCCCGTGCAATGCACCTCGCCTGGCAGTTCCAGGTGCCTGTGTTTGTTCTCTCTGACAAAAACCTCGGGGAGCATCCGAAATCTACCCGGGTCGATCCGGAGTTCCCGATGCCGGTTGCATCAGTCCGATCCCCCCGTGGAAGATATGCCCGTTACTTCAATACGCCGGATGGAATCTCGCCTTTCTATCCTCCACCACTTTCCGGAAATGTGGTGAAGGTGAACTCGTATACCCATGATGATGACGGGATCACAACCGAAGATCCAAATCTGGCTGCTGCCAATGCAGTGAAGCTGATCCGGAAGGGGGCGACAATAGAGAATGAGATGGCATACTATGGCTGTCTCAGGGTTGATGGTGCAGAGGATGCATCCACCGCCCTTATCTGCTTTGGATCTACAGGAGAAGCCTGCCGGGAGATTGGGGAGCGGCTTTCACTCAGGGTGATCCGAATGATCGTCCTCGAACCTTTCCCGCTTGCACAATTGAGTGATGTGCTGGCGGGTGTTGAAGAGATGATCGTTGTTGAAGAGAATGCCACCGGCCAGCTTGATTCCCTGCTCAGGGGGTATGGGATCATTGCTGACCGGCGGATCTCAAATGTGAGCGGACGGCCGTTTCGCCTTGATGAACTCGAACTGAAAGTGAAGGGGGTGATGCAATGAAGGGAGCTGAGTTTATCAGCCGGGCACAGAATACCTGGTGCCCCGGATGCGGGAATTTTGTGATCCAGCATACCATGAAGGATGTCCTTGCCGGACTGGGGCTCCTGCCTGAAGAGGTGGTTGTGGTATCCGGTATCGGCTGCCATGCAAAGATCGCCGACTATATGCAGACGAACAGTTTCTATACAATCCATGGCCGGGGCATCCCGGTGGCAACCGGCATCCATCTAGGAAACCCCGACCTGACGGTGATCTGCTCTGCAGGTGATGGCGATGCCTATGCAGAGGGGCTCGATCACCTGATCTTTGCGGCAAAGCGGAACGTGGATATCACGGTGATCATCCATGACAACCGGGTCTATGGCCTGACTACCGGCCAGTACACCCCGACATCACCGCCTGGTTTCTCTGGTAAATCGACACCGGATGGAACACATGAAGATCCTTTCAACCCGCTTGAACTGATGCTTGCATCTGGTGCGACCTTCATCGCCCGCTCCTATTCGCGGGATAAGAAAGGGATGGCTGAGGTGCTGAAACGTGCCATCCGGCATAAGGGGTTTTCGTTTGTGGAGGTGCTCCAGGTCTGTGCCAGTTTCTATGACGCCCATCTCTGTTATGACGAGCATATCTATACGCCGGAAAGGCATGATCCATTTGACCGTGATTCTGCAGACCGGCTGATCCGTGAATGGAACTATGCCGGTGAGGGAGCAATCCCGCTCGGAGTGCTGTATGAGAGGGATGCCCCTACATTCGGGGAGCGGGTCCTCGCCGGGAAAGAGGGGGAGATCGACAGGACGGGGATTATTGAGAGGGCGCTTGGGAAGAGGTGAGGGTCAATCTGAGGAGGGGGGAATAGTAGACTTTGGTGTAACAGTATCGAGGGTGAGGGAAAAGGGGAAACCCTATTTGTTCTTATTTTTCTTCCCAGAGAAGTACTCACAATATTCCTCGGGAGTCATTCCTGCCTTCTCTAAGAGCTTGCATAATAAGCCAACACCAAGATCCCTGCCGGGATGTATCGGGATGGAGAGATGAACGGTGCTTCCCTCCTTATTCAGGATATGATGGCTTCCTTCGATATGATTCTCCACCCATCCCGCCCGTTTAAAAGCAGCGATGTGCTTTGATCCACTTGCACGAGGTAATTTTGGCATTTGATATTCCCAGATTAAGCATGGGATATTCCAGGAATATCAAGATCGATTCGAATGTGTGATGGGAGGGTATTTATAAAAATCTTCTCAGATGCCGTCTTTAAACGTGACCGGAGACACCCAACAATGGCTTCATTTATATTATCAATAGCTTCTTCGAGTGTTTCACCCTCGCTCATACATCCTGGAAGATCGGTGCACTCAACAACATAGCGGCCTTCATCATCGCGTTCAATAACAATTGAGAAGTTCATGATCGTCAACAGTGTTTGTAGGGGAGGAATCTCGATAAAGGTATGCGTTAACCGGGAACACTTGAATCCCTCTATCCACGAATGCTCATAAGTGGATTATTTCCGAATTCCCCTTTACTATCATATCCATCATCCCGGCAAAACCTCTCCTGCCCCTCTATCTCATCATTTCAGAGAAAAAGGGGTCGAAACGTAATATCCACGTATAGAGAAGGGTACGGAGAGATTTGAGGAGAGCGATTCGGCCATGGAGGATCATGTCCTTGCTCATTTCATTATCAATTCCAATGATGATGAACCACTCCCACGGCAAGAGGCGATCAGGTTTTATCAGAAAATGAAAGGAAATGTCTGAATTGCCAGATAGTCTGTATAAATGGGCATTTCATAAGGTTTTGTTTTTGAATTCCAAAGGCCGGCCAGAAATATAAGAATGGGGTTTTGGCCTCCCCTATTTCCCGAAATACGAACGAATTCGATCGTCGACATTTTTACGCAGGTTGCCGTAGAAGATCGCATAGTCGTACATGTGGTACACGCCCTTTGGGAACGTGACGCTTGTTGCCGGCAGTTCTTCGGGATGCGTGATATCTGTTATCACGAGCGCATTGTTCACGACCTGTGCCGCTGCAAAGTGCGTGTACCTGACCGGGTGCTCCGGATCTTCGTGCCTGAAGAAGACAGCTTCACAATTGGTGGATGCAGGTGCAAACCCGGTATCGGTCTTCCAGGTCAGCGGGTTTACCACAAACGATCCCGTGCGGATGGTGGGGCCATCCTTCTCCTTCCCTTCTTCGTCTGATATCGTGTTGTACGTGATGAAGCAGCCTGTCTCTGTGGCGTTTGTGCCGATCTTCATCAGAGGATTTGCATCCAGATCAGATTGCGTGATGGAGTACCCGATGACGTACGCCACTACGAGCCGTTCTATCGAGACGGGATCACCGGCAAGGAGTTCACCTTCTTTTGCAAGTTCGACAACCCTGACCGAACCCTGGCTATGGGCGGCAAGGATGATCGGCCGCTCTCCCCTGTTGATATATTCAAGGAAATACCGGAACGCGGCGACGAGATCATGCTGCCCGAGTTCAAAGATCGGCCGGGCATCGGTGAGCATCAGCGGATTGATCCTGACATTGTTCTGCCGGTAGTAAGGAGCATAGATATTTGCCTGCCCGTCGAAGATGCTCGCCTGCTCAACCAGGGTCCAGGCGGCCTTCTCCCGCAGGACGGGGTCACGGATATTCATCAGGTACGTTGATTCATTTGAAAGAATGGTCGGATAGACCCAGAAGACATCCACGGGGTGATGCTCTCTGTTGAAGTATGCAGGGAGGGTGATCCAGCTCTGTGGATCCGCATACTCAGGAGCTTCCGGAACATCACTATCGGGATTGAATGGGGGCAGCTGAACGGGTATGCCAAGGGCTTTTCCCCGAAGGTCTTCCAGATCCGCTGAGTCAGTGTGGGATCTCATGAATGCTAACCAGCCATCTGGTTCAGATATGCATCGATCCGGTCACCGACATTCTTCTCGAGGTTCCTGTACCAGAATGCATAATCGTAGCGGTGATACACGCCCTCGGGGTATGGCCCGATATCCAGTTCCTCATTCTCTGGTATCGTCGTCATGAGAGCACCTGTCTCCAAATTGATCTCTGCATCAGAGTAGTTCTCTACTTCACGCAGGAATTTGCCGGTCGAATCATTGTAGAACCGGGCACCCATGTTCTCCGAGGCAGGAGCGTAGGTATCATCGGTCTTCCAGTTGAGCGGGTTGATGCAGTGTGCTCCTTCCATCAGCATGGGACCCCCAACCGATGTCGCAGACTGCGTGTTGTAGGTTATCACGACCCCGGTATCATCCGCACTCTGCGCCGCCGTAAGCCCGGCTGCCTGTAGATCTGCATCTGTCACCGTATAACCGATGAGATAGGCGGCAACCAGACGGTTGCGAAGATCTTCGTCATCCCCAAACCGGTTTTTGATCAGCTCGATCAATGCCATCGTCCCCTGGCTGTGGCCAGCGATGATGAAGGGGCGGCCCTCGTTGAGATTGGTGATGTAGTATTCAAAGGCCTCCTGCACATCAACTGCGCCACGCTTAAACTCCTCGGTATCGGTTGCAAGCATATCAGGTGCCATAGTAACCTGTGTTGACATCTGCCGGTAGAACGGAGCGAATACATTGGCGTGTGAAGTGTAGACGCTCGCCTGTGCATCGAAGATACCCTGGGCAAGCGCCCGTTCTTCATCACTGGTAATATCCATAAACCCGTCCGGACTGCTGCTGACCGTCGGGTAGACATAGAAGACATCCACCTCTTTTTGGACAGAGGGAATGGTCAGCCAGTAGTACGAATCGGTGTAATCGGGGTCCAGACTGTGCCCCGCACTATCTGTTGCAGATGAATCATCGTCAACAGGGGGCGCTTCTCCTCCAAGACAGCCGCATACAAGAATGAAACAGGTTCCAAGTACTACGAGTGAGGAGATCAGAGAGTGATTGATCTTACGCATTGAAAAATCTCCATGATGGTGTATAGAGTTAATCGTAAGACAAAAATGTTTTTTAACCGTTTCGAAATAACCCTGTGAAAAGAGAGACGAATACAGAGACTGATCGTAATATCCACATATATAGAAGAACAAATAATAGGTACCATAACGAGGCATCCATGGGTTTCATCGACATATTACGTCCAAATATTGAGAAACTGAGAGAGAGGAAGGACTTTCACGGACTGATCAGGGCACTTGAATCACCTGATGAGGAGATAGGGGATGGTGCAACTGAAGCTCTCCTATACCTGATGCCCGATGCACTTTTGCCGCTCGTCTCTGCTGCCGTCGGGGAGAATGAGAAGCGGCGTGCCGCTGCGAATGCCGTCCTCGCTTCCATCGGGGAGCCGGCGGTTCTGCCCCTGATCGAATCGCTGAGGGGTGACGATCCGGAGGTCTCCGGGTTCGCAGCCGTTTCCCTCGCCTCTGTTGGTGAGCCTGCCGTTTCATCCATGGTTACCCAGTTTGGGGCAATAGATGAAGAGAAGAGTGAGCGTGTGATAGGAACACTTGTTGCGATCGGAGCGCCTGCCATCCCCGGCCTCAGGGAGGGGCTCTTCTCGCTGCCGTACCGCTCCCGCCGCTTTGTTGCCCTTACACTTGACCGGATGAATGCCGGGGCAGCCGATGAGAGAGAGGATGCCGCCCGCAGGATTGCTCTTGGGCAGTGGAAGGAGCTTGACTCTGTCAGAAATGCTGCGGTTCTGCTCCTGATCGATCTGCTTGATGAAGAGTACTATGTACCACGGGTGAATGCAGTCAGGACCCTCGGCCATCTGGGGGATGAGAGGGCACTCCCGCATCTGCAGAAAGCCCTCTCAGATGAAAACCCCAATGTCAGGGCAGCAGCCGCAGAAGCGCTTGGCCACTACAATGAAGAACAGATCTCTCTGCTCATCCCTGCCTGTGTTGATGAGGATCATTTCGTCAGAAAGTCGGCGGCTGCCTCCCTTGACCGGCTCGGCTGGCATCCAACTGATGATGACGAGCGGGTGATGTACTTCATCGCCACCCGCCAGTGGAAGAAGGCAGCCGAGATTGGTGAGGCTGCCGTCCGCCCCCTTATTGAAATGCTCAGGGATGACGATAACGGGGTGATGAAAGGGTTAACTGATGCGCTCCGGAGCCTTGAGCGATATTCTGTCGGTCCGCTTGAGGAGGCATTAAATCATCCGGATATCAGGGTGAGGAACGCAGCAGGGGAGATCCTGGTCTCGCTTGGGAATTCCGATCTCGTGTACCGTCCCCTGATCCCAAAGAGTGATGTGGGATTGCCGGGAGAGAAGAAAGGGCAGTAATCTTTTTGATCGTGATCCCACTGGATCCGGATCCGGCTGGACGGTGAGGTACTACCTGTGAATGATATAACACTCCTCATAATTGCTATCGCTGTTGCAATGGATGCATCCGCGGTCTCGATTGCCGCTGGTGCCACGATGAAGAGTCATGTTCTCTATTACGGAGTACGGGCGGCACTCTTCTTCGGCTTTTTCCAGGGAGGGATGGTACTTGCCGGGTATCTCGCAGGGGAGGCAGGAAGCGGGCTGATCGCCTCGTTTGATCACTGGGTCGCCTTCATCCTGCTTCTCCTCATCGGAGGGAAGATGTGCTATGAATCATTTCAGGAAGAGGCAGATGAGAGGAAAACCGGAATTACTGGTCTCTTTACCCTGACCCTCCTTGCCATCGCCACATCTATCGATGCCCTTGCGGTCGGGGCCACATTTGCTGTGCTGGATGTGGAGATTATACCTGCCGCTCTTCTTATCGGGGTGGTTACCTTCGCCGGATCGATCGCCGGAGTCTGGACAGGCCGAAGATTCGGGTGTTGCCTGGGGAACCGGATCGAGCTCATCGGCGGCGTGATCCTGATCATAATCGGGATCAGGATCCTCGTAGACGGGCTCTTCATGTAAGAGAGGGCAGGATAGTCAGGTTCACGTATGGGGACCACCAGATGCTGGCTACCCGATATGAAAAGTTTTTCTTCATGGAGAGCAAGTCATCTCATATGGAATCTCCTGTGAAATCACTCCGTGATGCCGCCCTCCTCATCGGGGCAGTCCTCCTGCCACTGTTGACCGGTGCGATCGGAAGCTTTGCAACGGCAACGAATGTCTCCGGATGGTACCAGACAATTCAGAGACCCTGGTTCACCCCTCCAGGCTGGGTCTTTGGACCGGCATGGACGACACTCTATATTTTAATGGGTATCTCCCTCTTCCTGATCATAAAGGAAGGATGGGAACGGCGGGAGGTGAAGGTGGCATGCGGCATCTTCTTTGTACAGCTCTTCTTCAATGGAATCTGGTCCTTCCTCTTCTTCGGGATACCATCACCCTTCCTCGGTCTGATCTGTATCATTATCCTCTGGTGCCTGATCCTCTGGATGATCGTCTATTTCTACCGGATATCAAAGGTGGCAGCGTACCTGAATATACCCTATATCGCATGGGTTACCTTTGCAACCGCGCTGAATGCATCCATCTACCTGCTGAATTCCTAGATTCATCAGGCAACCGGTTTTCAATTTTTTGGTGAGTTTTTTGGAGTTCTCTGATTCTTCTCCATTTTTCTGAAGGAAAGCTATATCGAAGAGTGGATCAGATCATCAATTGCGAGGGGTGAAGAGGAGAGATGCGGATTAAACAGGTTTCATGCAGAAATTTCAAGAGTTTCTCGGATCTCACGGTGGATCTGGATGAATATAATATCCTGATCGGGACGAATGCGGCAGGCAAGACGAATTTCATCAGGATATTCCGTTTCTTCCGCGATATCGCCCGCCACGGGCTTGGAAACGCCATCTCCCTACAAGGGGGGCCTGAGTATATCAGGAACATCAGGATTCCAGCCGATGTGCCGACTGAGATTGGGATCATCTTCGAGAATGAGCTTGGTCTCTTCAATGGTGTCCGGGATACAAAAGGTGGCAGCCACACCCTCTCCTTTCACCAGATCGAGTACCGGTTCTCATTGCAGATACAGGAGGGAGGATACCAGATCCAAAAAGATCAGCTCAGGATCAGCTGTTCCTGCACGCCCGAGCAGGGTGAGGGTGAGAGCGGACAGGGAGAACTCAGGATCACCCATACCGGGGACGGCGTCTTCTATGAGCTCGATACCCCGGAGGGGATAACAATTGAGATCTCAGAGATCATCCCGCCGTACCTCCAGAAGAATGTTCCGAGGAGCGGAACCCTGCTCATCGAGAATCCCCTGCTGGTGCCGATGCCCGGCTTCCAGCGGTTCTTTACCGAGATCGCCATCTATGATTTTGATCCCCGCACTCCAAGGAAGGCGATCCCCCTCACCGGCAGGAGCGATCTCGAGGAGGATGGTTCAAACCTCGCACTCGTCTTAAAGGGCATCCTCTCTGACCCTGAGAAGAAACGGCGGTTATCGAACCTGATGGGCGATCTTCTTCCTTTTGTGCAGGATATTGATGTCCGGAAGTTTATGGATTCATCCATCTACTTCACAGTCACAGAGCGGTATGGGGATGACCACACCCTCCCCTCCTCAGTGATCTCTGATGGGACAGTGAATGTGATCAACCTCATCTGTGCCCTCTACTTTGATGAGAAGCCTTTCATCGTCATCGAGGAGCCTGAGAAGAATGTGCATCCCTACTTAATTGCCCGCGTCGTCTCGATGTTTGCCGATGCCGCCAGGAATAAGCAGATCCTGATCACAACCCACAATCCGGGCGTCGTCAGGCATGCGGATATCGAGGATATCCTCCTCATTTCAAGGGATTCTGTCGGGTATTCGATTATCTCAAGGCCCGCCCACCGCGAGGAGGTCAGGACGTTTTTGAAGAACGAGGTCGGGATTGAAGAGCTGTATATCCAGAACCTGCTCGGGCTCTGATGATGATGTCGTCTCACCTGATCCGAACCGTGCATGAGCTGCAATACCATAGCTTCCATCTCCTTCATCCTCCCCATCTGCATTGATATGTTCGATCTATAATGATTTGTTTGACCTATGAACCGGCTCTTTGTCTTCTGTGAAGGACCTGATGACATCAGGTTCTTCGAAGGTGTTCTCAGGAAGAGGCTCCAGGAGGGGTATACGAGTGTCGAGCTGATCGGCTATGCCGGGATGAAGCATATCCGGGTCGACGGCTTCATCCGGGGGATCGGTGCGATGGGTGACGACTACCTGATGATCGCCGATATCGATAACGACAGGACCGTGAAAGCAAAGAAGAACCGCCTGAAACGATGGTACCGGGATCTTGATACCGACAAGGTGATCATCGTCATAAAAGAGATCGAAGGCTGGTATCTCGCGGGCTTAAACGACCATGCATCCCGCTCGCTCGGCCTCCGGCCCCTGCCCGGCACCGACCGGGTCACTAAAGAGGGGTTCAACCGGATGATCCCTGATCAGTACGGGTCCCGGATCGATCTGATGATCGAGATCATTAAGCGGTACTCGATTCAGGTGGCACGGGATAAGAACCGATCATTTCGGTTCTTTTACCGGAAGTGCCTGGAGTAGGGAAGGATTGAGGATATAGATGATGGGGGCGGGGAGGGGGGCATACCGGGTATCGAGGCATGCCAGGAAACCCGGAATCATAACCTCCGGCAAGGAAAATACAGTACGAAGGCACCGCGTTATCACGGTACAAAGGTAGGTATATAGGTACGGTACTAAGGTAGGTATAGGTACGGTACTAAGGTAGGTATAGGTACGGTACAAAGGCACCGCGTTATCACGGTACTAAGGTAGGTATAGGTACGGTACTAAGGTACGGTACTAAGGTACGGTACTAAGGTACGGTACAAAGGCACTCAGGTTCGCTCTCCCCGGGTTGGTAATTGTATGAAGCCAGAGAAAGATACGCAGATGATTGAGATACAGTTTGATAAGCATGGATTAGTCCCGGTTATTGCACAGGATGTCGAGACAAAAGACGTACTGATGCTCGCTTATGCCAACCGGGAAGCAGTTGAACTGACCTCCTCTACTGGCTATGCCCATTACTATAGCAGATCCAGGCAGAAGCTCTGGAAGAAGGGGGAGGAGTCAGGCAATCTTCAGCAGGTTCACAGCATCCTGGTAGATTGCGACGAAGACACGCTCATCTACCTGGTCAACCAGACCACGGCTGCCTGCCACACCGGCCACCGGTCATGTTTTTACCGCACGCTCGATGGGACAATCACCAGTGAACGTCTCTTTGACCCCGAAAAGGTATATGGTAGGGAGTAATCAGGAACCTGCCCTCGTCCCAAGGGAGGGGAGGATGGTGGAACGGGATCGTGGAAGAGGAAAGGAGGGGGAATACATCAAACGCCTATTTTTTTCTCTAATTTATTCAGGACTTCTTTTATGGAATCCACGAGACACCTGACGACCTCATCTTCATGTGCATAAAGTGGCGCAAATAAAGGAATACAAAGAATGCCTCCTGAAGTTTTATCCAGAAACATCTTCTTTGGAACCCAACTTTGCCATTAACAAGAAATAAGTTTGTTCTTAGTGATGTTTGTATCGACAAAAATGCAAACAAAACTAAGAACTAATCAGATTGAACCGAATGAGAATATATCCTTTCCTATCGG